>ENA-OPRW01001447-OPRW01001447.1-human-gut-metagenome-genome-assembly--contig:-NODE-1447-length-16307-cov-2.919333_pt1 | contig 16307 bp, 16 predicted proteins | sample MGYA00241898_ERZ501890 | MGnify/ENA primary metagenome ERZ501890 (study PRJEB25962, sample SAMEA2042216) | human gut metagenome | biome: human gut; feature: human-associated habitat; material: faeces... | reverse complement strand
CAAATGTATTTCCTCCGGCGATCACTCGCAAGTGACACGGAGAAAGCACGGAGAAGACCTAGCCAAACAATAGAGTAACAGCGTATGTCTCTTGAACAACTGGCATTCAATATTTTTTTATATTAGTCAATGCGAAATTTAAACAGGTTCTAAGTTTGCTTGATAAGTAGTAGTTACAAGTTGCAGGTTGACCGGTTACAGGTTTGGTTCTAAATAGCCTGTAACTTAAAACATCTTTTCCCCGTAAGAAAAAGGAAAAACCATGAACAAAAGTGTAAAGGGTACTTTAACAGAGGCCAATCTTTTAAAATCATTTGCCGGAGAATCACAGGCAAAAAATCGGTATACTTTTTTCTCTGAAGTAGCGAAAAAAGAGGGGTACGAACAGATAGCGGGCATATTTTACGAGACCGCTTTGCAAGAAGAGATGCACGCGAAACGTTTCTTCAGCCGTTTAGAAGGCGGAATGTTGGAGATCACTGCTGCGTATCCTGCTGGGGTTATTTTGGACACGGCCAGTAATCTGGTTGAGGCTGCGGAGGGTGAGTATGACGAGTGGCATCACTTGTATCCGGAATTTGCTAAAGTGGCCGAAGAGGAGGGATTTAAGGACATTTCCGTGATGTACCGTATGATTATCGAGGCGGAAAGAAATCATGAAACAAGGTATCGGAAACTCTTGTCGAACTTGCAGGATGGTATCCTTTTTGAACGCCCGAAAACGGTAAAATGGTATTGTCGCAAATGCGGGTATGTCCACGAGGGCCCCACGGCTCCTAAAGTTTGTCCGGCTTGTCTCCATCCGCAAGGATTCTTTGAATTACTGGTAGAGAATTATTGAGATGAGTAACATGAGTACAGGAACCTGAAAATGAATTTTGTCGTTTTCAGGTTTTTTATATAATTCAAATTACAATAATTACTGTCATAGATAATTAAGACAAGGGATAAGTATTATGCCGTTTATATATATGGCTTCTGCGCTGTTGCTTAAAAACAAAATACCAGCTCACTCTCATAATGGTGTTGTAGGACAAATTGGACTATATTTCGTGACTACAGGAAGATTATCATTATTTCTTTGGTTCTGTGGATAGTATAAATCGTAGATACTCTCATCTGTTTTTTATGTGTGTTAAAGTTTGTGTACCAATAGGAAACAAAAGATTTGTCCAAAGAAAAGTAGGATGATAAAAAGGGATTGATATTGAAATGTTTATTGTGTTAATAAACGATCGATTGATGATATTAACACATTTAATAATTTTTCATTTTGGGCAAATATGTCAACCTCCTGATGGTTAAAAAGAAAAAAATATCTGCATTCCATTTGTAAGCATGAAAAATTAGTATATTTGCAACGCAATAATCGATCGTTTTTTTAGATCAATAGTCTAGAATCAGTAAAATCAGATTATTTGCGTGGGAATGAATATGATTCTTCCAAAAGACAGTTTTTACGTGCTGTACCTGTTTAAGGATGGTGCGTGAGGCACATGGGCATAAAAAGTTAAGCCTGATTCTAAAGGTTAGTGCGCGAAGCGTATCTACATCAATCGTGTGATATAGAATTTATTAATCAATCACGAGAATTTCCAGATTTCACAAGCTATAAAATATGTCAGAGGGTACGAGAAAAATGCATTGGTATGCGGCGTACACTAAAATCAATCAGGAATTAACGATTAAAAAGCGGTTAGATCACTTGGAGATAGAAAATTATCTTCCCATGCGTGATGAAGTTCGTGAAACTTCTTCCGGGAGGAAAAACGTGCGGGTAATCTTGATCCCTCATTTGATTTTTATTCGAACGGATCAAACAACAGCTTTCTCGTTACTGAATGAACATGGTTTAAACGTCGTTTACCTGAAAGATTTAGAAACTCGTCATTTGTTGATTGTTCCCGATAAGCAAATGCGTGATTTCATGTTCTTGCTTGACTTTTCAGATTCCACCGTGGAGGTGATTAACGAAGAGTTGAAGCGAGGTGATCGGGTAAGAGTAATCAAAGGTCCGCTAATAGGGCTTGAAGGAGAATTGCTCCGCATAAAGGGGCATAAACGCGTAATAGTGCGCCTGGAAGGGGTCGTTTCTGTGGCAACCTCTTATATTCCGGGATCATTCCTAGAAAAAATTAAATAGAGATAGTGGCGATGAATCTTAATGATTTGTACAAAAAAGTATCGGTCATCCCAATTGGAGATTTCCCTCCATCTGCGTTGTCCGGTTTATTGCATGGGTATATCTCAATCTATTCTATTGTGCGAGTAAACCCGTGGTTGGAAGACGTGTATGGTAGCCAATGGGATATCCATGAACGGATTCGTGAAATAGCGGGAGAATTAGCCGATCTGATACAAGATCCATCTATTGCATTGGAAGATCGAGTTGGACATATTGCCGACTTGATGGAAACTTATTTGACCTATTCCGACATGGATTTCCTGGATATAGCTTTAGATGCAGCTTATGGGATAATATCACCGGAGGGTAGCGATGAGATTGTATTACCTTGTCGAACACCGGAGATGTGTCGGTTGTTGTGTAGTTGTTATTATTTCACGGGGGAGGAGGAGTGTGCAAGGTTGGCAAAGGAAATCGTGAAAGATAAAATGAACGAATATAATAGTAACCAAATTTTAATAAACATAGATAATTGGAATTGGTTTCGTGCGATAGAGGTTTACTGTTCTATAGTCGGTGATAAAATAAATCTTTTCTTGAAAGACAATATCGAAAATGAAGAGATTGGATGTTTGAGTGATTATTTTGATCAATTAGCATACAAGGAATTATTTCTAGATAATAAATGATGTTACTTGTGTTGGATATGTTATATGTAAATTATGTGTTCTATTAATATGCTTTTTAGCGTAAAAATGGATTTTAGCGTATTCTATTTTAATGATATAAAAAATGAATAAAACGGGTGTAGTCATTCAAGCTCGCGTGGGATCTACTCGACTTGCTAATAAGGTTTTATTACCATTTTATGGTGAGCAAACAATACTATCTATTGTTGCAGATAAATTTACTCATTGTGGTTTACGTGTTGTTATTGCAACAACAACTAATACTAAAGATGATGTAATAGAACAATTTTGTAATTCTAAGAATCTTGTGTGTTTTAGGGGTGAAGAGTTTGATGTGTTAAGTAGGTTTATTGCTTGTGCTAAGAATTTTAATTTTACTTCTTTAATAAGAGTATGTTCTGATAATCCATTATTAGATTTGAATGAAATAGATAGATTAATCGAGAATATAGAAAATAATCAAGATGTTGATTATATGAGTTTTATTGTTAATGATAGACCTTCAATTAAAACTCACTTCGGTTTTTGGACAGAATACGTGACTTTAGAAGCTTTAGAAAGGGTCGCAAGTTTGACAAGTGATAAATTGTATCATGAACATGTTACGAATTACATATATACCTATCCCCAATTGTTTAACATTAAATGGTTAGACACAGATCCTTGTTTAAATGGTCGTGATGATATAAGATTAACAATTGATACTAGAGAAGATTTTGATTGTATTAAAGAAATTTATTCTAATCTATTATTATTGGGAAACCAATATGATTTATCTACAGTTGTTGATTTCATTGATAGAAGTGCACATTTAAAAGAAAAAATGGTTTTAGAAATTGCTAAAAATATCAAATAATGAAACACACATATATAATAGGAGAAATAGGGCAAAATCATAATGGTTCTGTTGATATTGCAAAGTTAATTATAGAATTAGTGGCGCGTCCAGTAAAGGAATCTGTTTTTAATTTGGAATTAGAGCCAATGAATGCTATAAAAATGACTAAAAGAGATCTGTCTGAAGAGTTAACAGATTCTCAAATGAAACGTCTTTATGATTCTCCAAATTCTTTTGGGAAAACATATGGAGAACATAGAGCCTTTTTAGAGTTGACAAATGAAGACCATTATGAAGTATATAAATATGCAAAGTCTTTAAATTTAGATTTTGTTGAAACTTTATGTTCTAAAGGATGTTTGTCGTTGTTGAAATTATTTGAGCCAGATATTCTGAAAGTTGCTAGTCGTGATTTAACTAATTTGCCATTATTAAATTCTATTGCAGAAACGAAAATTCCAGTAATTTTGTCAACTGGAATGGCTGGGAAACGAGAACTAGACGATGCTCTAGATATAATAACGAAATACCATTCAAATATTTCAATACTTCATTGTGTTTCACAATATCCGACATTTCCAGATAATTTGAATTTAAATACGATTCTTTATTTGAAGAAAAATTATAGTCAATATAAAATAGGCTTTTCGGATCATACAATAGGGATATCAGCTCCTATTGTCGCTATTGGGATGGGAGCTGAAATAATAGAAAAACATGTAACCATTGACCGTTTTATGAAAGGAACAGATCAATTAGGATCTCTAGGACCTGATGGAGTTAATCGAATGATTCGTGATATTCGTATTGCAGAACGTTGGATGGGGAAAGAAGAATTATATATAGATGAATGTGTAAAATCTGCAAAGATAAAATTAGAACGTTCCATTGCTTCAAAATATGAAATGAAAGCTGGTCATGTTATTAAAGAAGAGGATTTGCATTTACTTAGTCCTGGGGATGGATACAAGTGGAATCAATTATTGGATATTGTTGGAAAAACGATAATTAAAGATATTCCAGCTAATGAAATAATTTACCCTGAATATATTGCTTAAGTGTTTGTGTGATATAAAAAATGGTTTTAAACATATTTGGTTATGTTGAGGTGCATACATGTTTTTAATGAGTATTTAATTGTAAATAAAAAATGATATCAATGTTTCCTAAACTTGTACTAACAGATATAGACGGCGTTTGGACGGATGGGGGGATGTATTACGATCAATATGAGAATGAATGGAAAAAATTTCATACTTATGATAGTGCAGGTGTTTTACTTTGTCATCGCTTGGGAATACCAGTTGGAATAATTACAGGAGAAAAGACACATATAGTTGAAAGGAGAGCTAGGAAATTGGGGATAGATTATCTTTATCAAGGAGTGGATAATAAACTAATTGTTGCTCAAAAAATATGTGAACAATTAAATCTTGGATTGGAAGAGGTTGCTTATATAGGTGATGATATTAATGATATTGAACTTTTGAGATCGGTTGGAAAGAGTTTTTGTCCATCATCGGCCCCAGAGTATGTAAAAAAGAATGTAGATGTTGTTACTGTTAAAAAAGGAGGAGAAGGTGCTTTTAGGGAAATGGTAGAACTTTTAATAAGTTTTTCAAAAGAATTGGATATTCTAAAAGTGTATAATGCGAATTTATAGAGTATTCTAAAAACTGCCCTATATAAAGAGTAGTTTTATATAGATTATCAATAAATCAAAAGAATTGACTAATGAGAATGTTGGTTACTGGTGCTGCGGGTTTTATTGGGGCAGCTTTGATTCGTGTATTATTGCAGAATGGACATACTGTTTATGGTATAGATAATTTGAATAGTTATTATGATATACAATTAAAATATGCAAGATTGAAATTATTGGGGATTTCTACGAACGATTTTTCTAGTGAAAAATTTTATAAAAGTGATCTATATTTAGATTTTTATTTTGGAAAGATAGACTTACTCTCTACAAACTCTTTGGAAGATTTATTTGAGAAGAAAAAATTTGATGTTGTGATAAATTTGGCTGCCCAGGCTGGAGTTCGTTACTCATTAGAAAATCCGAAAGCATATATCGATGCAAATGTTGTAGGTTTCTTTAATATTTTAGAATGTTGTCGGCATTATCCAGTGAAACATTTGCTGTATGCGAGCTCTAGTAGTGTATATGGTCTAAATGAAAATACCCCTTTTAAGGAAAAGTGTAGTATAGCTCATCCTGTTAGTTTATATGCTGCTACGAAAAAATTTGATGAATTGGCAGCACATGTTTATAGTTATTTATATAACATTCCAACTACAGGTTTACGTTTTTTTACAGTTTATGGTCCTTGGGGGCGTCCTGATATGAGTCCTTATTTATTTACAGATGCTATTTTGAATAATCGAGCAATAAAAGTATTTAATAATGGGAATATGTTAAGGGATTTTACTTATATAGATGATGTTGTAGAAGGAATTGTTCGTTTGATTGATAAGATTCCAATTTGTGATTCTACATGGAATGCTGAAGATCCTGATCCTTCTTCTTCAATTTGTTCTTATCGAATTTATAACATAGGAAATTCTCAGCCAATAAAATTGATGGATTTTATTATGGCGATAGAAGAGGCTTGTGGTAAGAAAGCTGTAAAAGAATATTTACCTATGCAACCAGGAGATGTTTATCAAACGAATGCAGAAACAACATTGTTACAAGAAGCTGTTAATTATAAACCGAGTACATTGTTGCATGATGGGGTAAAAGCTTATGTTGAGTGGTATAAAGATTATTATAAAGTGAACTGAGATGAAAATAGCAATAATAGGAACAGGATATGTTGGTCTTGTGACAGGTACTTGTTTTGCAGAAATGGGAATTGATGTGACTTGTGTCGATTTATTGGAGTCTAAAATCGAAGGATTGAAACAAGGAATTATCCCTATATATGAACCGGGATTGGATGATTTAGTAAAACGAAATTGTAAAGCAGGACGTTTACATTTTGCAACGGATATAACATCGTATTTAAATGAGTTGGATGTCGTTTTTATTGCAGTGGGAACTCCTCCTGATGAAGATGGTAGTGCTGATTTGAAATATGTATTAGGGGTAGCTAAGACAATAGGAGAAAATATAAATCAATATATATTAGTTGTAACCAAGAGTACTGTGCCTGTAGGAACGGCAAAAGAAGTAAGATCTGTAATTCAGAACGAATTAAATGTTCGGAAAATTCAAGTAGACTTTGATGTAGCTTCAAATCCAGAATTTTTGAAAGAGGGAAATGCCGTTGAGGATTTTATGAAGCCAGATCGAGTTGTGGTTGGAGTGGAGTCTGAGAAAGCAAAAGAAATTATGGAACGGTTATATAAACCTTTTATGATGAATAATTATCGTTTGATTTTTACAGATGTTCCATCTGCAGAAATGATTAAATATGCAGCGAATTCTATGCTTGCAACTCGAATTAGTTTTATGAATGATATTGCTAATTTGTGCGAGTTGGTTGGAGCTGACGTAAATATGGTGAGAAAAGGGATTGGCAGCGATAGTCGTATTGGAAGTAAATTTTTGTATCCTGGATGTGGTTACGGGGGAAGTTGTTTTCCTAAGGATGTGAAAGCATTGATAAAAACAGCAGAACGGAAAGGATATAATATGCGAGTGTTAAAAGCTGTGGAAGAGGTAAATTATATTCAAAAAAGTATATTGTTTGAGAAACTAATCCGTTTATTAGGAACAGATTTATCTGGAAAAACAATTGCTATATGGGGCTTGGCTTTTAAACCAGAAACGGATGATATGCGAGAGGCTCCTTCTCTAATATTAATTGATAAAATATTAAATGAGGGAGGACGAATAAAAGTTTATGATCCGGTAGCGATGGAGGAGTGTAAACGTAAAATTGGTACTGCCGTTGTGTATGCTAATGACATGTATGATGCAGTTTTAAATGCAGATGCTCTGTTAGTGGTAACTGAATGGAAAGAATTTCGAGTTCCCAATTGGAGGATTCTGAAAAAATCTATGAAGCGTGCATTGGTATTGGATGGAAGAAATATATATAATCGGGATGAATTGATAAAAGAAGGGTTTACTTATGAGTGTATAGGTGGACATTCTTGAAAAATGTAAATGAAATTAGGTGTGTCTTATAGAACAAGATATCGTCAAATAATAAAAAAGAATAAAGTCCTAGTTGAAAACTTTTCTTATATATCTGCGCTTCAAATATTTTTACTTCTGTCCCCATTAATCACGTATCCTTATCTAGTAAGGGTATTGGGGCGAGAGTTATATGGTTGGGTGATTACAGCACAGGTTATTGCAGGCTATTGTTCTTTGATTGTAGATTTTGGCTTTAAAAGTGTTAGTGCTAAACACGTATCAATTTATAGAGAGAATAAAGATAAGTTATCAGAGATATTATCTTCTGTATTATTGGTGCGTTTTCTTTTGTGGTTTTTCTGTTTCATCGTGTATACGATAATTGTTTATCAAATAGATAGTTATCGAGAACATATATGGTTATTCCTTTTTTCTTTTGGGATTACATTTAATGAGTTATTATTCCCTCAGTTTTTTTTTCAAGGAATAGAAAAAATGAAATATATTGCCATATTGAATATTGGAATACGATTATTTTTTCTGTTGTTAATTTTTATTGTGGTAAAAGAAACAGAGGATTACGTAATTGTTCCATTACTATCGAGCATCGGATACTTTTTAGGTGGAGTGGTATCATTATATGTTATTTTTTTTCGAGAAGGAGTTCGCTTACGATATCCAGGAATGAGTAATATGTTATTTCATGTAAAAGATGCTTCCCCAATTTTTGTAACCGATGTTATATGTTCTATAAAAGATAGGTTAAATTATATATTACTAGGTTCTTTTGTCGGGATGAGTGAGGTCGTTATTTACGATTTAGGTTCTAAATTTACTAATATGTTGGTTAAACCTATTAATATTGTAAGTACTGTTTTTTTCCCTAGGATGGCTAAAGAACGTAATGTGAATTTATTTAAGAGAATGGCATTTTTGTCTTTTGTAGGAACGGTTGGGGGTGTTGTGTTGTTGAATTTAGTTTTACCGAATGTAACCCGTTTTTTTGTTGATGGTGATGTTGATTTATTACCAATTAGATTGTATTTGTTTGCTCCTATCTTTTTAGGATTGAGTGGTTTTATCGCTTCAAATTTTTTAATTGCGTTGGGATATAATAAATATATATTATATAGTATTATCGTAACAACAGGTGCGTATGTACTAATGCTATTACTTATGTATTTCGGGGGTACATTACATTGTGTTTCAGCTTTTGTTGGTATTACTGTTATATCCTATTTTGTTGAGTTAGTTTATCGATTATTTGTTGTTCGTAAAATATTGAAAAATGAAAATGATAGATAGTATTAGGAAGTTTTATAGGTATAATGTGTTTACTTATTATTTGTGTTATCCTTTGCGAAGTTTATATAATATATTTTTCTTTTATCTGATACCAGATAAAATAGCATTACAGGTGAAATTTCGTAAACGTCATGGATATAAATTGGATTTCAATAATTTAAATACATTTTCAGAAAAATTGCAGTGGTTGAAATTATATAATCGAAAACCATGGTATTCTGACTGTGTTGACAAATTTAAAGTTCGTGAATATGTTACACAAAAATTAGGTACAGATAAATATTTAATACCGTTATTTTTTGAGACAACACATTGGAAAGATATTAAACCAGAAAATATGCCTAATGAACCATTTGTAATAAAATGTAATCACGATAATAATTCGTATAAGATTATTTATGATAAAACAAAAGAGGATTGGAAAGCATTAAGGCTGTTTTATCGACGTAGATTGAGTGCGCGTAGTTTTTTTTGGGCAAATAGAGAATGGCCATATAAAAATGTAAAACCTCGAGTTATTGTAGAAGGTCTTTTGAGTAGTACTGGTAATGAATATAAGCTTCAAGAGTATAAATTTCATTGTTTTAATGGACAAATAAAAGTTATAAATTTTAATGAAAAAGATGTGGATGGAAAGATGTGGTATCGATATCTTAATAAAAATTATGAAGTTATAGATGAAAAGTATTCAATGGGAAGTACTTATGAGCTTAAAAAGAATTTTACACCTCCATTGGTTGCAAAAGAAATGTCTGAATTAGCTTTAAAAATTGCAGCTGATTTTGAATATAACATACGAGTAGACATTTATCATGTTGATGGGAAATTGTATGTTGGAGAGTTAACATTTTTTGATGGAGCTGGTTGGGATAAAATTACGCCATATGAATGGAATCTTGAATTAGGAAGTTATTTGCATTTACCTGTAGATAAAAATTGAGAAAGTATAAATTTGTACTATTTCTTTTTTTAATAGGTTCTGTTAATAAGAATATGTTAGTACTGTTTATGTATAATTCTCTATGGTAATTTGGAAAATTCTTTTCCTTCATATTTAAATTTATTGGCGATTGTTAAAATTGATTCCTGAATTGAGAGAGAAATTCTATATATAGTTCTGGTATTAGGAACTCTAAAAGTTCTGTAACATCTTTTGTTGTATCTAGGAATGTAAAATTAGTAAGAGTTTGTATGAAAAAAGTTGATGTAATTTGTCCTGTTTATATTAATGCGACTATTGGCCCTACTGGGACATTGAGACGTTTATTGGCAAATAAAGATTATTTAATAGAACGTGGATATGAAATAGAGATCTTTACATATGATTACTTGGTTTCTAAGGGAAATGCTAGAGAGGTTGATTTTTCTAAAGGTTTATCACGCCGTTCTCAGATGAAAGAATGGATAAAAAAAAGTCGTTTGATGTCAATGTTATTTGTGATGCGAAATCAAATGAATGCTAGACGCCTTGTTAAGTTATATGCAAGTCTAAATAGGAAACCAGATATTGTTGTTTTTCATGAAACGAATGCTTGTTATGCTTATTTAAAGAAGGTAGACACAACAGCTAAAAAGGTTTGTTTTTTTCATACTGATGGGAAACGTTGGGAGATGTTTCTTAAATCTTATCCTAAATTGAAAAATAGTTGTTTTTTGCGTTTTTTGGATAAACAGATTGAATATATTATTAACAATTTAGATAGATTTGTATTTATAGCAAATATTGGACGAGAAAATTTTTTGAAAGAAAATCCATCTATAAAAAAGGAGAAAACAATTTGTTTTCATAATGGAATAGAGGATAAACCAATAATAATAAGTCAGGATCAATCTAGCATAAAGGAATTTAAGTATCGTTTATGTTGTACTGGGACCATTTGTAAAAGAAAAGGACAATATTTAATTATTGAGGCTTTAAGACTTTTAGATAAAAAAGTACTTTCAAATATTCATCTTTCTCTGTTTGGAGGTGGGCCAGATCTTATTTCATTACAAAAAAAAGTTATAGAATATGGTCTAAATGATAATGTAACTTTTGCAGGTAATGTAGATAATAAACAAATTCATGAAAAGTTGTGTCATGAAAATATTTATATATTGATGAGTGATAATGAGGGTTTGCCTATTTCTATTATAGAGGCTATGCGAGTTGGTTTACCTATTATTAGTACTAATGTTTCAGGAATTCCAGAACAAGTAGAAAATTTGTTTAATGGTATACTGGTAGAACCTAATGTAGAATCTTTACTGGAAGTATTAAACAGTCTCTCTAATTATGATTGGAAATTGATGGGAAAAAACTCACGGGAGCGTTTTGAGAAAGAATTTTCATTTGACCAGATGAAAAAAGCATATTGTGATATGTTAGATACTTTATAATTTTATGACTGGGGATATTTCTTCGCTTTTGTGGTATTTAGGTGCGATGTTGTTTGCTTCAATGTTTGCTTATATAGGAAATCATGAACGAAGTGTCTTTAAAAGGAAGTGTTATATTGTATTATCATTTTTAGTTATTATTCTTTTTTGTGGATGTCGTTTTTTTGTTGGGAATGATTATGCAAATTATACTTATGCTTTTCAATCTTACAAGAATAATGGCTATTCTGCAGTTTATGAACCAGGGTTTGATTTTTTATATTATGTGTTTGCTGATAACCCATGTGGATATATATATGTTTTCTTTATCGCAACAATTGTCACATATTATTTTATATTTAAAACTCTTGTTCGAGAAGATTGTTTGTCTTGGGGTATTTATTTTACATTTGCTTTAGGTTTTTTGATTTGTGCAAATGACCAAATTCGTCAATGTATAGCAATATCAATTTTTATTTATTCTATAAAGTTCATAGAGAGAGGTGAGTTTATAAAATATTTGTGTTGTGTTCTTGGAGCTTGTTTATTTCATTATTCGGCAATTGTATTAATTGGTGCATACTTTATACGTTTTATTAAATTCTCTAGATTTGTATGGGGGGTGTTGATTATAAGTGCCTACTTTTTATATTTGATAGGTTTTTGGCAAGAATATGTAGTTCGTCTAATGTTAGTAATACCTCATTATGGAGAACTTGCAGTTTCTTCTATGAGGTTTTTGCAAGCAGCAGAAACATCTTCTGGATTAGGAATTTTATTTAAAGTCTGTCTTGCTTTAAGTATCGTTATTACTTATAATAAATTACAGAAGCCATTACTAGCAAAAATCTATTTATGTGGTTCTTTTTTAGGAATTGTATCGGTCGGTTTTTTATTGCTTGAGCGAGTGTCATTTTATATGTTATACACTAATATATTAGTTTTTCCTCTTTTAATAAAAAATCGTAAAGTAAAAATTATTTCGACTGCGGTAATTACTGTCTCTTTTTTGTATTATGTCTTACAATTCTATTTTGGATTAGAGAAACACGGAGCTGTGCCGTATAGAACTATTTTTTTCGAAAATGTAGTAATGCCTAATTATTCTTTAGGAAATGATTAATATGTTATTGTAATCGGTGCAGTAATGTATTTATTGTGCTAATATCCTTTTACCTATTTGTTGGGTTAAGTTTTATTCTAGTGAATATTTGTTATATGTTAAATAATCGAAATATATAAGAATGGAAAAAGATTTGATATCAATAATTACTCCGATGTATAATGCTTCTAAATATGTTGCACAAACTCTAGAAAGTGTTTTGAAGCAAACTTATCAAAATTGGGAAATGATAATTGTCAATGATGGGAGTAAAGATAATTCAGCTGATATTGTGAGTAAATATACCGAAAAGGATTCTAGAATTCATTTAATTAATCAATTAAATGGAGGATCTGCTGCCGCAAGAAATAATGCCTTACGACATGCTCGGGGGAGATATATCTCGTTTTTGGATTCGGATGATTTATGGGAATCTGATTTTTTGGAGAAACAAATACGATTCATAAAAGAAAAGAACGCAACAATTGTGTTTGCTTCTTATAAAAGAATAGATGAAAATAATAATGAATTTCTTAGACCTTTTATTGTCCCAGATAAAGTTAATTATAAGAGTTTATTGAAAACTTGTTCTATCTCTTGTTTGACTGCGATGTATGATAAAGAAAAGACGGGTGAAGTTTTTTTCAATGAGGCGTTGAGAAGTTTACGTGATGATTTGGCTTTTTGGCTCTCAATTTTGAAGAGAATAGATTATGCTTATGGTAATAAAGATGTTCTTGCAAGTTACCGTGTTTTTATTACTAGTACTAGTGGTAATAAAAAAAAGATGATAAAACCTCAATTTAATATATATCGCAATATTGAAAAATTGAATTTTGTTACAAGTGTGTATTATTTGGTGTGTTGGGCTATAAATGGAATAAAAAAATATAGATAATGGATATAGTAATTGGTGCAGGTGTTTCTGGGTTAAGTTATTCTTGTTTTACAAAAAATTCTTATTTAGTTATAGAAAAAGAGCAAGAAATTGGGGGATATTGTCGGACAATTAAACAAGATGGATTTGTATGGGATTATTCAGGACATTTTTTTCATTTCCAAAATCCCGATATTAAAGCATTTGTTTTGGAAAATATCAATATCGATGAGTTGTGTGAAGTCAAAAAAAATACTCAGATTTTATACAAAGATCGTTACATAGATTTTCCATTTCAAAAAAATATACATCAATTAGAAAAAGAAGAATTCATAGATTGCTTATATGACTTATTTGTTGCTAGGGATGATGAAATGAAGAATTCTTTTAAAAATATGGTTTATTCAAATTTTGGAAAGGGCATTGCTGAAAAATTTTTAATCCCGTATAATCAAAAATTATATGCATGTGATCTAGATCGATTAGATAGTAGGGCTATGGGGCGATTTTTCCCCAAAGCAAGTAGAGAAGAGATCATTTTAAATTTCCGTGATAGCAAAAATATTTCATATAATTCTTCTTTCATTTATCCTAAAGGTGGTGCAATTGAGTATGTAAATTCATTAGTTAAGAGGCTTGATTCTTCAAAAATTTCTTTAAAAGAGGAGGTTACTAATATAGATATTTTACATAAAGAAGTAAAGACGACTAGACGTACAATTAAATATGATAATTTGATTTCTACAATGCCTTTCCCAATGTTACTTGATAAATGCGGAATAGATTATGATCCAGATATATATACTTGGAATAAGGTGTTAGTATTTAATTTGGGATTTGATAAAAAAGGAGATGATGTTAAGAATAGTTGGGTGTATATCCCAGATCCAGACATTTTATTTTATAGAGTTGGATATTATGATAATATTTTGAATACCAATAAAATGTCTCTTTATGTTGAGATTGGATTTTCTAAAGATATGCTTTTATCGGATATTACTGAATATTTAGATAGAACTCTTGCTGATTTAAGAAAGATAAAAATAGTTTCTGATCAGCATTTGGTCAGTTGGAACTATGTGATAATGGATCCTGCTTATGTACATATAAATAAAAAAAGTATCGAAGAGGTTCAAAGTTTAAAAGATAAATTTGCTAAGCATAATGTATATTCAATAGGACGTTATGGTAGTTGGACGTATTGTTCTATTGAGGATAATATTCTAGAAGCTAAAAAATTAGCTGAAATAGTGAAATAATGAGATTATATGAACCATCAATTAAAACATTTTGTAATAAAGCGTAAATGGTTAGTTAAGCTAATCAATGGTTTATTTAATTTGAAAAATAGAACCGTTTTTGACCGAATTATTGAGGAGAGGAAGCTTCTTTCTGTATTCAATTATGTAGAATTGGCCGAATCGATACCCTATGCACCAAGAGAAATTGTGATAGATAATAATTTGTATGGTATTGCCCATGCATTAAAAAAATATGCAAATCTTGATGTGAAAAAGAGTTTAAATGGTTATATTGAACATGGGATCTTTTTTGGAAATTTGGTGAGAGAAGATGAAAAAATTTATCCGCTTAAGAACGTTATAACATATGGAGCTATGCGAGTAAAACATCTTAAAGCTAGTGGTATAAATAAAGATATATTGCCAATAGGTCCTTTTATTCATTATGCAGTTCCTTTATTAGAAGGAGAAGAATTTTATAAATTAAAAAAAGAATTAGGACGTGTATTACTCGTTTTTCCTTCTCATAGTATTATTGGGGTAGATTCTGATTATGATCAAGGAGCTTTTATTAATAAAATAGAAAAAATTCGAAGTGATTATGATTCTGTTTTGGTTTCATTGTATTGGACTGATGCATTAAAACCAGAAATAGTAAGACTTTACGAATCTTTTGGGTATAAAATTGTTTCGTCGGGCCATCGTTTTGATTTGAATTTTTTATCACGTCAACGTTCTATTATAGAACTAGCAGATTTTACTATTTCTAATAGTGTTGGAACACATGTTGGTTATTGTATTTATTTAAATAAACCTCATTATATTTATAGACAGGAGATTAAATATAATGCGCATAATGAGAAATTGAAGAAACATTTTGACGCAGTGAGAACAAAAGAGAATTGGGATACGCTAAATGAAGAATTAGAAGAACTTTACGAAATATTTTGTAATGAGAAGGTGGAAATAACTGAAATTCAGAGAAAGGTTGTTGATAAATATTGGGGTATATCGTATTTACGTTCTCCAGAAGAACTTCGGAGTTTATTAAATTGATATTTGAAAATAAAATGTTTCTTTAAAGAATGTCGTAAAATTATAATGCTCTATAGTTAATAGATTTTGTTTATGAATATTCTTATTACAGGAATCCACGGTTTCGTGGGTTCTAATCTTGTGTTGTCTTTAAAAGAGCGGCATGTTCTTTATGGTTTGGACATTGTTACCCCGGAAAAAGAGGGGGTAATGAGGACGTATTCGTGGGAAGAATTGGAGAGAATAGAGGGGGTTGATGCGATTGTGCATTTGGCGGGGAAGGCGCATGATACGAAAAATGAGGCGTTGGCGGAGACGTATTTTACGATAAATACGGGATTGACACAGAAGGTATTTGATTTTTTCATGAAGTCTTCGGCGAAGAAGTTTATTTTCTTTAGTTCGGTGAAGGCGGCAGCGGATTTTGTGGTGGGGGATAAGTTGACGGAGGAGGTAATCCCGACACCGAAGGGCCCCTACGGGGAAAGTAAGATTGCGGCGGAGAATTACATACTAGAACAATTGAAAATTGAGAATGGAGAATTGAAAATGCAGGGGAAACAGGTGTATATTTTGCGGCCTTGCATGATTCATGGGCCGGGGAATAAGGGGAATTTGAATTTGCTGTATAGTGTGGTGAAGAA
>ENA-OPRW01001436-OPRW01001436.1-human-gut-metagenome-genome-assembly--contig:-NODE-1436-length-16413-cov-2.685658_pt1 | contig 16413 bp, 13 predicted proteins | sample MGYA00241898_ERZ501890 | MGnify/ENA primary metagenome ERZ501890 (study PRJEB25962, sample SAMEA2042216) | human gut metagenome | biome: human gut; feature: human-associated habitat; material: faeces... | reverse complement strand
TTCGCCGTTCCCCTATTCTCGAATATCCATTTATGCGGCTCCATCCTAACGGAAGTCTTCTTCGTGATGACCGTATCACTCATGCTTTACGGCTCGCTCCCGTCATTAACCGTCATGATCCTCTTCATCATCCTACTCGGCATCTTCGCCATCGGGGCTCCGGGAGTTCCCGGTGGAACCGTGATTGCCTCTCTAGGAATCGTGATCTCCGTTCTCGGATTCGATGAGGCCGGAACAGCCCTTCTACTAACCATATTCGCTTTACAGGATAGTTTCGGAACAGCCTGCAACATCACGGGAGACGGGGCATTGACATTAATCATGACAAAAGCATCCAGCCACCGTTCTACAAAACATCCCCTGCAACATAAGACTCATAAAGATACCCCGGATTTTCATAATAAAGACTACTGTTGAAGTCTTCGATCTTACGGGATAACCATGAATTGTACACTTCGATTAAAGTATCAATAGGTTCTTTACCTTGTTTTACACAAATATCAACGATCAACCTCTTATAAACCTTTCCTATATCCCAATGTGTAGGTATCGAGTACTTACTATCAGTAATATTATCAAACGATCCTTCTTTGATATGATAATTATCAATCAGTTCATCACTAACCCTATCTATATTATCACTATGATATACATCCGCTAACTCGTACAGATGCTGCAATTTATCCTTACCGATAGCGTTAACAACAACACTTCGATGATTTTTCGTCTTTCGGCCAATATATTCTATCAGGCTACAAACAAAAAATAAATCATTATCTTCTTTCCTTTCCAATCCTATCATTTTTTATTCTTCAAAACTATAAATTAATAGTTAGAAATCACCTTCCTCCAAGAAACACGACATATCACGAATTCCATCAAGAAAACAAGAAACAACATCACCACGATAGCTCCCCAGATTCCAAACCACGACAGCCGCATAGCCAGCGTATGCGCTCCCCCAACAAGAACTAGCATAAGCATCAGTACAATAACCCGCAACATATTCCGCCCGGAATCCATGGAACTTTTCTCTTTCGAAAAGGGAAAAAGCATCCCGGAAAACCATAGATAAATATAACTTACCAACGTACTCACGACCAGAATAAACAACAGGTCCGGAAGAATCACCCAGTCCAGCATCGCGACAAAAATCCCGCAGAGCAACACGTAAACCGGAAGATAATATTTCACGAACAAAGCCTTGAAACACCCGAGGATCAAGGCCCCCGGACGCTCCAACGGTTTGGAACGATAAAGCCAAAGTAAATTCCCCTTATCCGTAATTGACATATTCATCTGGATTCCGATACTAATCATCGCCATCATGTAAAGAGGCATATAATAAGCAATGCCGCCAGCTTCCTCCTGCCGTCCCTGGTATAAAAAGAAAACTGCCAAGAACATCGTGTAAATCATCATGGGCAAAACACCTTGTCTGAACTTCAAATTATCACGGGTCATACGCCATCCCAAGACAAACCCGGTCACCTGCATCGGGCTCCGACCAAACACTCGTGCTAAACCGTAAAGCCATCCCTCCTTTCCACCCTTACGTTTCTTGCTCACGGGTGAGTACGAATTCAACACACCCGCTTTTGCCGCAAAATAAGGAGCAAGATAAGCCACCGTGATATAACCAAGCACGACAACAAGCCCTACCCCGATCAACGCCAGCAACAAGGCGGGTCCCGTCGGTTGCTTAACCATCACCGTCAAGGACATAAAATAACAAGGTGGCGTAAAATACATCCAAGTCCCCGGCTGAAACATATCCAATTGAATATTATGAATTAACTGCCCGACCAACTGGTAGCTCAAAGCCACCCCGGCAATCAACACCACCTGAACATAGCTCATCACCCGCTGAAACCTCTCCACTGAAATAAAGCGCATCACCCCGAGATAAATAACATTAGCAAAAAGCAACGTGAAAATCGTGTTCAGAAACACGGAAATAATGAAAAAAGCCCCGGACATCACCCCTTTCCAAAAACAGACAATCACCAGAGGGATCACCGACATACAACCGGAAAGAAAAAACATGTACACCAACATCGACACGAGACGAGCAACCAGAATCGTTTTAGAATTCACGGGCAAACGCTGCAATATATGATTATCGTTCCCGTCAAAAAGAATCCGGGAATATTCCATCATAAAACTCATCATCAACATCAGAAACAGGTACGACTGGAATAACAAAAGCGACACCCCGAAAGCTCCCGACGCTATTCCCGTCAAGAAAAAGATCGGCCCGCAGATTCCGAGTAAAATTCCCTGCCTCATCAACGCGTTTGACGCATTTTTCTTGTTCCGTCCACTCCGGTCAATCCGGTTATCCACCGTCAGTTTCACCGTCACGATGGCCAGCATCCGGTCGAAATCAACGCCCATACGGGTAAACACCCCTTGAAAGAGTCGCAGAATTTGTGTCACCACCCTAATCATGACTCCCTGTTTTCAAAAGCGTTTACAATCTGTTCCGCTTTTTCCGACTGCCCAGTGGCTCCTATTAACTTCGTGAACAATCCCTCCAAAGAACTCGTTCCGGCCTCCTCCATCAACTCCCGAACCGAACCGTTAGCGATAATCGTTCCCTCGTTAATCAAAATCACCCGACTGGCTATTTTCTCCACCACATCCATCAGATGTGAACAATAAAAGATCGTTTTCCCCTCTTTTGCCAAACGAGCAATGACCTCCTTCACGATAATCACCGCGTTAGCATCCAACCCGTTCAAAGGTTCATCCATGAAAATCACTTCCGGGTTATGCAGCAATCCCGAAATAATATGCACCTTCTGTTTCATCCCCTTCGAGAAATTCACCATTCTCTCGTCCCGGTTCTCCCTCATCTCGAACAACGAGAGCAACTCGTCAGCCTTCCGGTTCACCTCCTTCCGGTCCAGCCCGTACATGGCTCCAATAAACTCCAAATACTCCATCGGGGTCAAATGCTCATACATCACGGCATTCTCCGGGATATACCCGATCCGTTTCTTCACCTCTATATCATTTTCCCGAACATCATACCCCAACACGTCCACCTTCCCTTCAAAATCCTCCAGTAACCCGCACATAATCTTCACAGTCGTGGACTTCCCCGCCCCGTTACTCCCAAGGTAACCGATCACCTCTCCCGGCCGAATCTCCATATCGATACCCTTCAACACGTGCAAAACCTCTTTCCCCTTGGGAAAACTCTTTTTCAAACCGGTCACCCGGATCACGTAATCATCTGCCATATACTGACGTTATTAATTATTCTCCGAACACAACATGACAAAGATAAAGGATAATTTAAGAAATGAGCATAAAAATTCCCCAAAAGCAAACACCTTTGGGGAACTCTCTCTACTTATTCAATAAATTAAAATTTATAGAATGCCCGCACATGACTAGAAGCATCTTGAGACAATAAAGCAACACTAATTCCATCTCCAAACATCGAAAAACTTATACTACGCACCTTGTCACTTAACGATAAAGAAGAAGAAAAATAACCATCAGTATCCCACCAATTTGTTTTTATTTCGGTAGCACCCACCACACCTGTTGCCACAATCTTATCATTAATCAAATCCGTGTTCGTATACAATATATTCCAAAAGTCCCTCAACTCATTCAAAGCCGGCATATACCACCCGGAAATACCATCTTTATTTTTATCCATACACCACTTCATCGCCGGGAACTTCTCTAAAGTCGGATCTACATTCAGAACCTCGTTCAAATTCTCTTGGGCATCACCTGCCGAATAAGCCTGCGCCATCAATGACGGTTCCGTACACCATTGGGTTCGTTCTTCATCCAACGAAATCAATACCCCATGCTTACCCGTTTCATCCACGGCAATAACTAATCCTTGCACTCCATTCAAATTATAAAAATCATACAATTTAAATGTTGGTAAATCTTCCACAACCTCTCCCACAATCGGAGTTTCCGTTTCAATCCAATCCTCGATTTCCTCAACAGTTACATGACATTCACCACTTTCAATACTTACACTCAACGTCATCTGCTTTCCCGGTTGAAAAATAAGATCTTCCGGCAATTCACTAAAATAAGAATAACCTCCCAAAGTTTTTATATCCAACCATTTTACCCCTTTCTTCAAAGTCTGAGGTACAATTATTGCTTTTACGGCGATCTCAAAACCATCTTTTTGCATGACTTCATCTGCCGCCACGACTTCTCCCGTTTCACCCTCTGCGATCACCGTTCCTTCATTCAAATCAATCTTTGCATTTGTTACACTACCAAGAATCCTCACCTCACCCCCAATCATATCACCCGGAATCATCGCATCACTCTTCAAATAAATAATAACCTTACTCATCAGATGACTAAATTCCAATGCGATTGGTTCTGTCTGAAAATCAGCATAACCTCTTGCCCATAAAAAATCACTTTCACCATAGGCAGAAAGCCCGTCTTGCAAAGAATCCTGTCGTTCTGCAACCTGAAACAAACAAGCCTCCGAGAGTATTCCATTCTCCGGCAAATAAGGATAATAAGCTGCAAACTCTATTCCGGTCTCCCGGTTCCAGTAAACAAGCGGATCACCAACCAAGCCATCAGCACTTTGCATAAACTTCTTGTTACTTACACGGGCACCAAGCAAATCCCCGCTTTGCCTCTCACTTGCATCTACAATATAAACTCCCACTCCGGCACCTCCTCGGAAACGAGCCAACGCCTCCCCTTCATTTATCCCGAGAATCTTTCCAGATAAACGTATTGGGATGTCAGATAATGACATCTCCTTATCATCATCGCAAGCTGTCAGAAACATCCCAATAACTCCAATAACTATTAACAATATCTTTCTCATAGCTATTTATTTATGATTCACTTCCACTTTTCAATATAAACACAAAACGTGTACGATACCCTCGTTCCAAGATAATCTCTTCCCCCCGGTATATGTATATTTTTCCATCCTGCAAGCACCTGAACACGGGAATCCCCTTCCCTAGAGACTGTGCTGGCAATAATGCCCTATATGTAAAAGAACCCATATCTGTCGCATCCTCCAAGCGCCACATATCAATCGTACCCGTCTCATTTTCAGCAACAGACACTCCTGTACCTAAATTGAATGAATTTTTCAAACAAATCTCGGTCATTTGCACCTCCAATCTTTCATTCGGCGTAATCACATTACCTCCCCGAATTTCAACTTCCACGACAGCCATCACGTGCCGGAAAAGCAACTCCACCTCCCCCTCGTTCACTCCTGTCGTGTTCGTGGCAACCATCCAATCCGAGCCATTCCTTCCCTCTATCGTCCTTTGATCCGGTTTCACGCCCACGGCAATACCTTCTGGGTTTATCGCATCACGGGAATACGGGTAATAAGCATAAAAATCCAGCTCCGCCCCATCTTGCGGATAAACAATTTTATCTCTCAAAGATGCGGGTTGCCATCCCTCATCCGTCTTCACCCATTTGGCATTATGAGCTTGATTGCCGGATAAAGCGGGAAACGAATTCCCGCCCGCTGCATCATGTTTCACCGCATAAATCCCGATAGAGTCCCCTACCTCAAAATTGGTAGCTGTAGCCCTGGAGAATGTCTCATCGAACCGAGAGATTCGAAAAGCGACCTCCTTATCTTGTCCGACTTCCCCCTCATCTTCCGGCATCCCGGAATAACAGGCCGTACAAAGTCCCAGACAAAACCATGCAAAATATTGATAAACTTTAATCTTCATAATTCCAGTTTTAAATACCTTCCAATGCATTTAACGTCTCCTCTGTTTCCGAATCTGAAGGACGTGTCATTTCCTTATTTATCACCTTACCCTCTCTATCCAATAGGATAAAACGAGGAATGGCCCTAATGGCATAGTCTTTCGCAATTTGAGCTTTATTTCCCCCATGTAATTGAATACCTCCCAACTGATCTTCTTGCACCATTTTAATCCATGCAGCTTTATTAGCATCAATAGATATACTCACGAAATAGATATTCTTTCCTTCAAACTTTTCCTCTAATTTTTTCAAATAAGGTAATTCTGCCTTACACGGACCACACCAAGTTGCCCAAACGTCAATATAAACGTATTTCCCTCTCAAATCCTCCAAAGCGACCATCTTCCCATCAATATCCATATATTTATGATCAGATGACATTATTTGAGTCCCTTCCGAATATTTTGCCCACATTTTCTGCGCTTGCGCCAATTCCTGTTGATAGACTTCTTTTTTCACGTTACGTTTGTAAAAAGATTCTATGTCACGAAGTGGTCTACCTTCCGTTACTTCAATATATTGCATCACCAAACTTTGAGTAATATCTTCCAAAATAACCGGAGTCTTAAAATGTTCCGTCAAAAAGTTTAACTGTTCTAATGTTCCCTTATACCTATCATTCCCCATGAACTCCGATACACCAAGAATACCAATACCACCTTTCACGTAATCCCGGTAAGAAGAAATTTTCCAAACTTGTTCATTATCAATAAAAAGTTTCGGGATATAAGCTTTCACTTGAGGCGTCTCCTCATATTGCTCCAACCCGGTCCATTCACTACCATTTTTCCAAAAATGCTGAATAGGATAACTAACTAATGGAGTATACAACTGATATTTAACCCGAAACAACTCTATCTTTTCAAACTCTTTGGCAAATTTCTGCTTTTTAATCAACTGGGTATTCTCTTTATTCAACTCGGATAGTTTCTTCAAAAACTCGTTCTCTCCTAACGTAAAATCAATGCGCTCTAAAAACTTCAGATCGTTCTCGTTCAAGTATTTATTGATTTTTACATTCTCCACATCTCCTTGATAATTAAAACTATTCTTCTTAAGGTGAAAAGACCCATCTTTATTCGGAACCAAAACAAGAGTTAAATCTTTCCCCGGTTCCAGATAAAGTAAGTTTCTAGCATATCCTATTGTTAAACTAACATATTCTCCTTGTTCCAATGCGATCTCCATCATCCCCATTTTATCCTCTCCCACCACGATCTCTTCTTTCAAATGATTCCCCTTCACCTCCACTTTCCCTGTTAATAAGGCATTTTGCAAATTAACTGTCAACCTCATTTTCTTTGCCTGTGCAAACGTAGCACTACACAACACGAGTACCCCGATTATTAATAACAAAAATCTTTTCATCATCATTTCATTTTAAACATTAATCTAATTTATTGCATCCCAATCTTCTTGAAGTCCTGTCAAGGCATACTTCGATTTATACATCCACCGGGAAGGACACTTTTCTATATGTTCCCGAATTCTGGCTACTTGATCCACCGTAATCGAATTTTTCCAGCTATACCGATCCATCACATTATAAGAAGTAAAATATTCTGTATTCTCATCCACGGAATCTTCCTCCTTACTCGTATTCTTTAAAACAGATGAATTATCATTCCAATAATAATACGTATCAGTACAGTAGTCAGTATCTCCATCAACGATATTACTAATCCCTTCGCTTTCGGAGGCTTGAGTCGATAACAATCCGAAAAATTGAGCCATCGAATTCGAGATCTCAAAAAAATCCGTTGAATTCATCGGATTAAGGAAAGCCGACATATTAATAAAGAAACCAACATCACGAGGTTTTTCCGGGAATTGGTCCAAAGGCCATTCATTAGCATTCAAACCCGGAATTTCTTCTCCTGCTAATATCACCGTCGGAGCCTTCACGGAAGAATTGGACCCTTGAGGATAATTAATTAACCAAATATTCAAATAATACCGGTAATCATATATTAAATTCAATTTATTTTTCAATACATAATTCTCATAATCATCAATATCCTCAAAAGTTTCCGAGGCGCTGATCTCCCAATTATGGATTCCTTCCTCGGCAAGTTTTATCCCGGAAACATCGTACTTAGCGGCAACAAATTTAATTTTCGTATCTGCACCATTAGGATCTGTTGTCACCACACGCCCAAATACATCATTTAGCCGATCAAGATTCTTCTTCACCACCTCTTCCGTTATCTTGAACGAAGGCACTCCCACCTGCTCCGTAGGATTAAGAACATGAAATATCACGGGAAACACTAATTCCTCATACTCCTGTTTCGGTAGCTCCCGGATTCGAATAGCGATCTTTTCACTTTCCAGTTCTCCCGATTTAGCATAGAAATAAACCGTTCTCTCCGTTGCATCTGTCGTTGAATAAACGGCATCCGGAATTTCATTCCCGCTTTCATCATACAATTTCAAAGCTCCTGCCGGAATAACATCTTCCGGAATTTTGAAGGTATCACAAACCACACGGGGATCATACATGATTGTATCGTTATCCACGCCCTTATACTGAGCCGAATAATCCGGTAACTCCTTTATTCCGAAGGCTGTAATATAAAAACACATCTTCGCCTTTCCATCCGGAAGTAACATCTTATGATCCGCCCGAATCGATAATAATTTTATATCACTTAACGAAACCGGATTCTCGTAAAATTTGTCATCATGATCACACGAGACAAACAAAACGAACAATACAAAAAATGATAATATTCTATTCATATACAACCTCTTTATCAGTTCAAATTTCCCCAACCGGGATTCTGTTCTATTTTATTATTGTAATCCAGCTCTACCCCGTTCGGAATAGGCAAAGCATAACGATAATCATCTGATTTCAATTCATAAACTTCCGTACCTTCTCCCTCTTTACTCATTCCGACCCTACTGGTTCCGATTCCCAACCTCTTCATGTCCACCCAACGAGTTCCAGCCTCATAACAAAACTCCTTTCGTCTTTCGTTCAGAATCTCACCTAGCACATCCTCTCCTGAATAATTCTCAAAACCGATAATTCTTGCCCTTTTAAAGGTTTCCAACATATCCTTAGCCTCCGCAACCCGATTTTGCCGACACTTGGCCTCCGCATTAATCAAATACATCTCAGCCGTACGGAAAAGAACTGTAACCTCATTAATTGATCTCGTATATCCCGGTTTATTGATGTAATGTATCGTCCGGCCTTCTTCTTCCTCCGTCTTAAACCAAGCCTCCCGACGTATATCTTCCTCGTCATACATATCAAGTAACTCGTTAGAAACTCGCTGGGCTTTTCCCTCTGCCCAAATACCAGAAAAAATATCACCAAAACCACATGATATTCGATAGGTCATCCGGAGTTGATAATTAGCTCCTCCCACTTGATATTCTCGGACTGTCCCGGAAAACATATTAAAAAGAATATCTTCCCGATTTTCAGGCTCATAACCTGCTATCAACTCTCCGGAATATTTCTCGGCATTTGCCCAGTCACTCTCTTCTGCGGCTGCAGAACCAGCCTTAAACATATACACTTGTGCTAAAATAGCTTTCACAATCCCCGGATAATAAAAAATATTCCATTTCTCCCTTACAGTTTCATACTCCAAGACATCTTCCAATTCACGAATCACAATTCTATAAACCTCTCGCTGGGACAACCGCCCTCCGGGAATAACATTTTCCGAATCCAAATTCAACGGAATTCCTAGCTTATCACTATTATAAGGAGCAAAGAATTGCAACAACTTGAATATATAATAAGCACGTATTGTTTTAACCTCACCCGTGATCGTTTCATACTCAGCTTGAGTATATCCTCCGGCTTTTTCCAAATCGTCAAGAATAACATTCAAAAAACCAATTGCCCCGTAACACTTTTCCCACAAAACACCTGCAAGCGAAACACCTTTCCAATCAATACATTCCGTGTACACGTTCATGGCCTTCTCTTCGATACTGGAATGATCCGAATAATAAGACATATTCATATCATCCTCGTACAGGCATAACTGGGTTGCCACATCATTATACAAAGGAAAACGGAAAACAGATCCTCCATAAGAAGGAGAAAGACCTCCTGTTGAATACGTTATCGCAGCCAAATAAGTCAACAATTCCGTTTTTACGTCTTCCAAATTCGCCACAACCCTTTTATTCTTCGGTACGAGATTCAAAAAATCCTTACATCCCACAATACCGAATACCAGTATGCACATTATAATCCAACCTCTTTTCATAATTCATTCTCATTAAATTCCTATATTCAAAGAAATCATATACTTTTTGGAATTAGGGTAACTAAATCCCCCAAAATTCTCCGGGTCCAAGCCAGAATAACCGGATATGGTAAACACATCCCGAACATTAAAATTCACCCGTAGTGACGTGAGTGAAAATTTCTGACAAATCTTTGAAGGTACCCGATAACCAAATGAGATACTTGTACATTTCAAGAAATCACCACTTTCCAATTTCAAATCGTACCACTCGCTATAAAGAGACGAATATTCACCCCCGGAAGAATAAACCGGAACATCCGTAATATCTCCCGGCTTACGCCAGCGAGTCGCCTCTTTTTTCAACACGTTCTGGCTGGCTGCCGAAACGACACCTCCCGCCGAAGTAGCGTAATAAGCTGCCGTAATCTTGTGTCCTACCATAAACGTGAAATTTGCATCAAACGTAAAATCCTTCCAAGACAGATTCGTCCGGAATCCTCCATTAACAGTTGGATAACTATCTCCCAAATTCTCTTTTATACTTTCCCGATCTTTATTCACAACATCATCCATATCTAAAACCCATCGACCATCTTCACGCTGAAAACCAATAGGTTTCTCCCGTTTACTGTTATCAACAAACGCCAATGTATGACCTGTACGCGGGTCAATTCCTGCAAAGCGATACCCGAACCATGCATTTGTAGAAGCCCCCTCAACAGGTGTTGTCTTATCATATCCTTTAGGAATCTCTGAAATATCTTTATAATACGTTTTGATCACTTTACTCCTGTTCATCCCGACATTAAAGTCTACCTTCCAAAACAGCTCTTTAGTACGAAGAACCTGAGAATTCATGGAAAATTCCCAACCGTAATTCCTAACCGACGAACTATTATATTTTATACTACTTACTCCAACGGAAATAGGCAAATTTTTCGTGTCCAGCAAATTACGTGTCACGTTATTATAATAATTCACCGTTCCCCGGATTCGACGACTCAGTAACGCGAAATCAACACCCACACTCCGGTCTTCCTTTTTCTGCCACTTCACGGACGGATTCTTTGGTTGAATATAAGTCGGAATATCATAACCGAAATACTCGTCTGTCGACATAAAAGTCATCACACCAAACGGCAAAGCATTTTTATCAATGCTCCCCGTGTAACCATACGATAATCGAAAAGCCAATTCATCCAGCCAAGAAATCTTTTTCATAAATCCTTCCTCGTACATGTTGTATTTAAAACTGGCATTCCACAATGGGGAAAAACGATTAGCCGTACCGATAATATCAGCACCATCCATACGAATACTTCCGGCAACAACATACCGATCTAAAAAACTATATGACCCTGAAACAAAAAATGAAACACTTCGATTTCGAGATTCCGATAATCCATCCAACAAATTCAGAATTTTCTTCTTCACATCCTCAACCCCATCTATATCCGGTACCCCCATTAATCCCTTTTCCGGATCATACTCGGGATACTTCACATAATTACTATTAGATTTATACTCGGAAACTTCATGACCAACATAAATACTCAAAAAATGCTTTTCTTTAAACGCCTGACGTAACTCTAAATTATTGCGCCAAGTCCATCCCGATGATCGGCTATTACCCTCCGCCAACGCACCACGATTCAATTCATCAGGTAACTCCGTGTAAACACCCGTCAACCAGTTATTCAACTTACCCGTATATGATCCTGGATCCCAAGTAGTACGGGTTTCATGGGCATTATTAAAAACAGAACCTCTGGTAGAAAGTTTTAGATTTTTCAATATCTGGAAATTTAACTCCAAAGAAATATTGTTATCAAGAGATTTCTTTGTAGACTTATTCCGTTTCATCTCATCCAAAATATTAAAATCATACTTGTAACCGTCTTTTAATGAACTCAACTCCGATGTATAGGAACGGTCATATTCCAGATTTCCCTCCTCATCATAAGGGCGCTCGTAAGGATTAGCGTAAGTTGCGTAACGCAAAGGATTAACCGACATCTCCGAATCTTCATCTTTTCGAATTGTTGATGATACATCAAAATTAATTTGTAGCCAAGAATTAAACTTTTGAGACAAACGTAAGGAACCTCCCCAATTTTCATACACATTTGTCGGCACGATACCATTCGTCTTCCGGTAATTCAATGTAGCATAGTACTGACTCTTTTCCGTTCCCCCGGAAAGAGCGATAGAATGATTCTGAGAAAAAGCTGTTTTAAAAATAACATCAAACCAATCCGTGTTGATTTTACTCAAACGCTCAATTTCAGCCTCGGCCTCACTTCGAGTAATCTTACCGACATCCGCATTTCTTAACAAAGTCATCACCCGTCCCCCGGAAGTCTGATTCGGGAAATCCTCATATATACTCCGTTCAAAAGCAATTTTTTCCTCAGAATTCATCAAATCCAACTTATTCTTTGGGGCTGCATCTATTGAAAAGTTTGCCGCAACCCTTATTGAAATACTGCCCTCCTGCCCTCTCTTTCGTTTAATCACAATGACTCCATTCGCCGCCTGAGAACCGTATATAGCTGTTGCTGCCGCATCTTTCAAAACAGTTATACTCTCAATATCTTCCGGTTCTATATCATTTAAACTCCCGTAGAAAGGAGCCCCGTCCACAATCCACATCGGCTCCATCGACCCGTAGAGAGAATTCAATCCCCGAATTCGAATTTCAGGTAATGTCCCCGGCTTTCCGGAAACATTCCGAGTAGATACCCCTGCCATCGCACCCCGGAGTACATCACCCACAGAAGCATATCCCTTATTCTCGATCTCTTTCGCCGTAACCACATCCACCGCTCCCGTCATCCTTTTCTTTTCTATTGTCTGATAACCGGTCGTGACAGTTACCTCTTCCATTATCGCAACATCCTCAGATAAGATCACCTCTTTCTTCTCTTTTGTCCATTCCATCTCGACAGGCTGCATCCCGATAAAGGAAAATTTAAGCACGGGAGCGATAGATTTAAGTACAACTAACTTAAATTCCCCGTTAACATCCGTCGCCACGCCTATGTTCGTTCCCTTCACGACAATCGATACTCCGGGTAACGGATTTCCCTGTTCATCCTTCACCTTTCCTTTCAACTCCACGTAAACAGGCGTCTCTTCATTACCCTTCTGATCCTTTTTACGCACCATAATGTAACGCCCCTGAATATTAAACGAATACTTCTTCCCCAAGACCACATCCAACACCTCCTTTAACGTACTGTTGTGCATCGACACGGACATCTTCTCCTTCACGTCAACAATATCCGTGTTGTACACGAACTCGACATTTTGCAATTGGCAAATTTTCTCCAGAATCTCTCCCAGAGTAGCCTCTTTCATCTCAATCGTAAGTCTCTTTTCTTGAGAATACACGTTATTCCCGCAAATACCCGAGACGAAAAGCAAAATAAACAAGAACACGCCATGTAAGTGCCCTCGAATTTTTAATTCACAATTTTTCTCCATACATTTGTTATTAACATTAATAATACCCCATAACAGAAGATGCGGCAAACATTGCTGTTATGAAATTATTTTTACAGAACAGGGAAGTGATGATTCCCTGTTCTAATTATTTTTAACCATAATCCGTTTCCCTTCTATATCAAAACGTACCTTCGTAACCTCCTCTATCATTTTTAAAAGAAATTCTACCGGATTGTATTTCTCAGCCGCCCCGCTAAAACGTAAATCTTTTAGTTCCTCCTCTTCATACGCGACCTCAAAATCATACCATCGATTTAATTTCTTCATAATATTCTCCAGCCTCATATCCCGGAACTTGAATTCTCCATCAATCCACGAGGTATAAATCCTCGGATCACACTCCTCCGAGATCACCCGTGCCGTCCCTTTATCAAATTTCAACATATACCCTGGTGTCAAATCACAATTCCACGTGGAATCATTGCCATAAACAGAAACTTTCCCTTCCACCAGCGTGGTCATCGCACATGGATCATCCGTATAAGAAGTCACGTTAAAAGATGTCCCTGTAACTTTCACGATATAGTCATTAACCCGCACGTAAAAAGGCTTATCGGAATCAGGTGCAACTTGAAAATAAGCCTCTCCTTTTAAAAACACCTCTCGCCGGTCTGAATTAAAACAAGTTGGAAAAACGAGTTCCGATTCGGAATTCACCCGCACACGAGTCCCATCCGCTAACATTAATTGATACTCTCCGCCACAAGGAACCCGTAACGTATTAATACTCGATTCTCCGGATCTTTCCCGCACATTCCGGTAAGCCAATTCCCCCTTCTCGTTGCTCAAAACAACAGAACTATCCGACTCCATCAAGGATAATCGCTTATCCAATATAATTTCTTGCCCATCATTCAATATCAAGGATGCCCTCATGCACCCCGGTTTTATCTCTGACGGGAACATAAATTGAGATTTTTCTTCCCCTCTATTCGCAAACCACACGCATGTACTCACGAAAAACAAAATTACAACTGCAGCGACACAACGTACAACCAAAAGCTTACGATGACGCTCGTAATGTCTCCGCCACGTCATGAATTCTTCCCAACTATAACGTTTTTCTATTTCCCTCTTTCTAGCCTCCTTCTCCACATAAAAATCAAGATTTCGCAACTCGCCTAAAATCCTTTTTCCCCGATTAGATTCGTTCACCCATTCCGAGACCTCGTCATCCATCTGTTTATCCTCTTCATTCAATAAACTTTTACCTATCCCCCGGGCTAAACGAACCCATTTTTGCACATTCATTTCCATCTTTTCATGCTTTATTTCATCTATAAAACACTTCTCGACGAAATAGGAATGACACCTACTTACATTTTTTTTGGAAAATAGAAAAGAAACATTCAGACAACTCTGTTACACTAATAGGTCTTTCAACACGAATTATATTGCTGAATTTATCCGTGTAATCGTTATTCGTATACGCTCCATAATTCTTTATTTAAGCAACTTACGGCTGCTATTGTCACAACGTTCCAATATACTCATTTAATGAATGGCTATTGGGTTTAATTGTACCAAATTCGGTACAATTAAAATCAGGGTTATACATTATTCTTTTAGATAATTATTCCACCTTTGTTATTACAAAGAGTTATTTCACAGCATAACACCGCAAATCGCTGAAATTCACTCGGTAGCTAAATCGTTATCTCTGTTTTTCAAACCCTTCGATAAAAGCCTATTAATCAATAGGTTAAATCAAAATGATTAAAATCTAAAATAACAGGAATAGCAAAACCCGCAAATGCCCCAAGTTCTGACGCAGCATAATATAACTTCTCGCTTTGTGCGTTTTGACCGTGTTAACAGATACCCCTAATTCCTCTGCAATCTCTTCATTTGAATAACCATCCAATGCCTTAAATAAAATTTTTCGACTAGTCTCTGAAAGCTTATTAATTTCTTGGAGTACAATGTTCGCTACCTCTTCCTTTATCACGTTCTCCATGAAATAATCTTCTGATTCCCAATCATCCGGTAAGGATTCAAAATACTTTTTACGCACATTTTCATGGCGTAATTGATTCAGACAACCATTACGAATACTTTTATACAAATATGTTTTTAAAGCACTCTCATCATTAAAATTATTTTCTTGCCTCCAATATTTAATAAATGCCTCCTGAACAATATCCTTGCAAGTCTCTTCATCAGGAATATATTTTAAGGCAAATTGGAGGAATAAAGAAAAATAAGACTCAAAAAACTCTTTTTCTTTTATTACTTTATTGGAATATGTAATCGTCTCCTCCATGCTTGCAAAAGTAGCAACATTGCACAAGAAACAAAATTATTTCCCGCAAATCGTCATTATAAATTGCAATCAACCTGACCACATCCCCTAAATCGCAACCAACTAATAACTGACATCCCGTTTCATCACTCGCTTAATCTGCCTCATTCCGGGCAAACGTCCCACCGTGTTCCGGTTCAGATACCTGTAACTCAAAAGCATCAGCAAAAAGAAAATTCCGATAATACACGTCCAGCCATATAGTTCCTTCACGCTGACCAACATCACCTGCCTCATCGTCTCGCCATAGAGCTGTCCCGTTGGGATATGAGCGGCAATAGGATTCACCGCATCCAGATCGGCAGCTAACAATTGATAGTTTCCCGGTAGAACGTGTTGCATCACCCGCCCATAAATCGCACTTCCGAATGCCGAACCGAACCCAGTCCGCACGAACCCCAGCAAAGACAACACTTGAAAGAAGTGCTGGAACGGCACGAATCCTGAGATATAAACCGTCAACGATATATAAATCATCACGTACCCCGCCCCTCTTAACAACGTCGGCAGGTAAAGCCATTCAATATTCATCTGCGGATCGACCAGAAAATACATGAAACACTGGTATATCACGATCAGTGCGAACCCGGTAAACACGGCCCTTTTGTAGCCCCCATGCAA
>ENA-OPRW01001430-OPRW01001430.1-human-gut-metagenome-genome-assembly--contig:-NODE-1430-length-16508-cov-12.489516_pt1 | contig 16508 bp, 10 predicted proteins | sample MGYA00241898_ERZ501890 | MGnify/ENA primary metagenome ERZ501890 (study PRJEB25962, sample SAMEA2042216) | human gut metagenome | biome: human gut; feature: human-associated habitat; material: faeces... | reverse complement strand
GGCCTCATCCAGAATGGCTTTCTCCTCTTCCAGTTCCTCTTTGCAGAGTTCAATATATTTACGGTTCTCCATGAAGTCTTTCCATTGCTGTCTGTCATAAGCCATGATCAGATCCATGAAATCCGCACGGTTCAGGAAATCACTGAAGCTTTCTGCTTTCAACATCATATCGAGGATGTAGGAATCCCCTTTCTCATACATAATTCTTATGCGGCGGATCATGGCATCTTTCTGATTTTCTTCTCTCTCCAGTGCCGCATCCAGTTCCGCCTGGGTCTTTGCAATTTCTTCTTCTTTTGCTGTGATCTTATTTTTCAGATCCGCAATATTCTGTTCGATCTGGCTCAGATTCTGATCCAGCTGGGTTACATAATTTTTCAGATTGGTCTTCTGTGTCTCCAGGTCTTTCTTGATCTGCTCCAAATTGCTCAGATTGCTTTTCATCTGTTCACGTTCTTTTTCCGCCTGTTTGATCTGATCCTGTTTGTCCCGGATACTGTCAGAGGTAATGGATGACATATTGGTCGCATTTACCCGCAATCCCTGCATGCCGAAGGAAACCGTCAGGATCAGGCACAGTGCCAGGCACAGGAAGCCTTTTTTCTTTTTATTCAATTTTTTATCCTCCTGCTACTGTTCTTATTAAAAGATACAATGCAATCCACACTTACTGCGCTGCATCAGGAGCTACATACGAGTATGCATTGGACATCTTTGCAGCATTGTTTGTCAGAGTGACAGCCTCTCTGTAGTAGGCAACAACAGGAGTGCCCTTATCCACAGCGTTGAACAGCTGCTCTGCAAAAGCAGGCGGCACATTGATACATCCGTGTGAGCCGGAGGTTTTGTAAATTGTTCCTCCGAAGGTATCACGCCAGCTGGCATCATGGATACCTATATTGTAGGCAAACGGCATGAAATAGCTGACAGGAGAAGAGTAACCCTCACCGACAAGAGTAGCATTTCTCTGCTTGTAAACAATCTTGTATACACCATCTACGGAACCATTCTGACGGGCGAGATTACCTGATACGAAATCAGACTCCATCTGGAGAGCACCATCCTTGTAATACCACATGTGCTGCTTTGTGTAGTCAATCTCTATGTATGTATTACCTATGTCGTCAGCGCCTCGGTAGAGTGCTGTCTGCTCGTAAACAGGCTCTCTTTCCACTGACTTGCCTCCCTCTAAATCGGAAAGAAGTTTGGCCTTCTCATTTTTCTTGCTGACTACCCATCCGTAGTCTCCACCACCTATTTCAATAGTGTCACCGGAGGATGTCTTGAATGAGCGCTTGCGTCCGAAGGTGTTATATTTGGAAGCAAGCTGCTGGACATATTTAGTGACCTTGGCATCATCTATGCTCACGCTGCCGTCATCTGAGATGCTTAGCATATCAAGGATTTTGGCTGAGTCAAGCTTCTCGTCGGCACCTTCAATTTTGTAGGTGACGGTTGAAGCAGTGTATTTGTCGAGGGCTTCTTTTTCATTTTTGATTGTATCGCTTTCCTTTGTGATTTTTGGAGCTTCATAACAGTCATCACTTAAGCTAAGCTTTGGAAGCTCGTTGTCCAGGGCATCCTTTACTTCGGCAAGGATGCTGTCATATATCGGTTTGCAGCCATTTTTCTCTTCAATCACATTGTATTTGCCGTCTTTTATCTCGATGTGGGCATCCTCCGGATTCTCAATGTAGTCATCACTGAAAATATCAAGAGCCTTGAGCTTTTCCGCCAAAGCGGCATCGTCATATTTGGACGAACCCTTTAGTGTATAGTTTTGAGCTTTGAAAAGACTGACAGGCCATGTAAAAGCATTCTGGCTTTTTAGGATTTGCTCCTCGTCACCGTTTGAGACATATTCATATGAAAAATCAGGTCCCTTAAGTGAAAAGCTGTTGCCTTTTCTATCAGTGATTGTGAGCAGGTAGTCGCGGCTTAGGGCTGTATTTTTTTCTATTGCCTCTTTTGCGGTTTTCCCTGCGTATTTTACAGAGTTAATCTTTGTGTTGAACAGATAGTGGCTGCTAAAATAAAAGGCAAAGCCAAGATAAACAGCCAAAATCACGCCAAGCACAACGGCGCAGGTTATAAGTACTTTTTTCTTCATGTAAATCGACCTCCTTGGAGATATGCTGTTGCTGCCCACACCGGGGTGTAGGCGGCAGCTAAAATCAGTTACATTTGTGAAGATGTGACACATCCATATAGTCAGGCAGACCATTCTTGTAGGCTACAGCGGTTTCTCCCTGAATAAGTGGCTTTAAGTATTCGATAAGCTCAGGCTTCACATCATTGCCAGCATCATTGATCCACTCTCTTGGCACAGACTTGGCCTCGTTTGCGATATCCTTGATAGCAGAATATGTGTATTCTACCTGATAAGGATCATTTGAGATGCGCTTTAAGCATACCATTGATGCGGTCACACCCTCTGCTGCAATAGTGACACCCTTTTTACCCTGAGCAAAAGATTCCTCGATATCGGTTAATGATGCAAGATGTGAGGCACAGCGCTGGAGCACGTTTACCTCTACTGAGCGAACCTTGACACCGATGTTTTCTTTAACAATGAACTCAAGAGCCTTTCCGGCACCGCTTAGCTGCTGGTGTCCGAACTGGTCACATGAGGCATTTGATGATGTAATGTATGAGCCGTCTGCGTCATGTATTCCTTCGGATACGGCAACTATTACATTGTTAGTGTGTGTAAGGGCTTCTTTTATATCGGCAACAAATTTGTCCTTGTCGAAATCCACCTCAGGCAGATAGATGAACTGAGGCGCTGTATTGTACTCATTACGTGCGAGAGCGGAAGCGGCAGTGAGCCATCCTGCGTCACGTCCCATGATTTCAACGATTGTCACACTCTTAACAGCATAGATAAAGGTATCATGGGCTATCTCAAGCATGCTTGATGCGATATATTTGGCGGCAGAGCCAAATCCCGGAGTGTGGTCTGTCATGCACAGATCATTGTCGATGGTCTTTGGAATCCCTATAATTTTCACATCACTGTTGATTTTTTTTGCATAATCGGATAACTTTAATACGGTATCCATCGAATCATTTCCACCGATGTAAAAGAAAGCCTTTACGGAGAGCTTATCAAACTGGTGGAAGATGTATACATATGGTGAATCATCATCCTTGTAATCAGGGAGCTTGTGGCGGCATGAGCCAAGATACATGGCAGGTGTGGTCTTGAGCTTTTCAAGATTAGCATCATCTGCAAAAATATCTGACAGATTGAGATAATTCTCATTTAATATGCCGAGTATTCCGTTTACGGCGCCATAGCAGATATCGTATTTCTCGGAGCTTTTTACTCCTGCGATGACTCCTGCAAGGCTTGCGTTGATTGCAACAGTTGGGCCGCCTGACTGGGCGACGATACAGTTTGACTGATTCATTGTAATCTCCTTATTGTGTATTTTAACTATTCTCTTCTGTAAGAATAGTTATGATATAATTTAAAATGATGATTAATCAGATTACTACATGCTACGCATTCCCGTAATCTGACTACACCTCGAAATCCGCTAATTTCCTGCGTCCCCGCAGCAAATTGCTACTTTCTCGGTGTAGTGCGGGTCACTAAGGTATACATCGAATTGCATGCAAGCATGCATCGATGATACCTTTTGACCCTTTAATCATATAGATTGTAGTATCAAACATTATTTTTAGCAAGGGTTAAAATGAAAAATATGAATAAATACGAAAATTGCTTATTGTGTCCCAGAAAATGTGGCATAAACAGAAGAACCGGACAAACAGGTGTATGTGGAGTTTCATCTGAAATAAAGGTGGCGCGAGCAGCACTTCATTATTGGGAGGAGCCGTGCATATCAGGAAAAAGAGGAAGCGGGGCAGTTTTTTTCTCAGGCTGCAGCCTGCACTGCGTGTTCTGCCAGAACAGGGAGATCTCTGACGGAAAAGAGGGAAAGGTAATCAGTAAAGCGAGGCTGAGTGATATCTTCATGGAACTGGCGGGCAAAGGTGCAAATAATATCAATCTGGTCACACCAGGGCAGTATATCCCTGATATAGTGTGGGCGGTAAACGATGCAAAAAGCCGTGGCATGAAGCTTCCTATTATATACAATACGAGCGGATATGAAAATGTGACAGAGCTAAAGCTGCTTGAGGGCATAGTGGATGTGTATCTTCCGGATTTTAAATATATGGACAGTACGCTTTCGGCAAGGTATTCAAGGGCAAAAGATTATCCGTCTGTCGCAAAGCAGGCGCTTTCAGAGATGGTCAGGCAGCAGCCGGATGTCGTGATTGACGATGCGACAGGACTCATACAAAAGGGAGTTATTGTGCGACAGCTTCTACTGCCGGGACATGTGAATGATGCAAAGGCTGTACTTAAGTACCTGTATGATACATATCATGATCACGTATATATAAGCATGATGAGCCAGTTTACGCCGATTGCACTAAAGGATTATCCTGAGATAAACCGCACAGTGACAAAGAGAGAGTATGAAAGACTTGTTAACTATGCCCTCGAAATAGGAATCACGAATGCATTTATACAGGAGGGGGACGTGGCAAAGGACAGCTTCATTCCGGCATTTGACTGTGAGGGAGTATGATATTTACCGTTTTTCTTAATAAAATAGTAAGAATTGGCAGGCAAAAATGACTGGATTTTGTGATGCCGGTGTAGTACTATGGTTATGTGATATTTTTTAACTGTGAAGGTAATGAACAGTTACGATATTTTGTTATTACTCACATCCCGGTGTGACAGACGATAATGTTTTTAATCACACAGGATACATTATTCAATAGAGGATACATTGATGAAAAATATAGGAGAACAGCAGATAATAATTGAATGTCCGAATACTATCTTTCATCTATACATTGACAGTGAGGATGAGCTTTCAAAGGTTAAGGTGTTTATGAACAATATGAAGAATGTTGATTCGATAAGTCTGCATGATATATACAACTGGTGCAACAGACAGCATGTGCAGTACACGACGACATTTAATTATGACAGTAAAATGACCTGGACAGAAATGATAAAATCCTACATATTTTACTTCAGACAGAAGCTTAGATATGTAAATAATAGTGATAGGATGATAGAAACATGAGATACCCTGAATTTCTAAAGGATAGAGGAACAATAGGCTTTGTGGCGCCTTCGATGGGCTGTACAACAGAGCCGTACAGGAGTGCCTTTGACAATGCCATTAAAAGGTTTCACAGCATGGGTTATAAGACGATAGAGGGACCTAACTGCAGGTGCGACAGTGGCATAGGTATCAGCAATACACCTAAGAAGTGCGCAGAAGAGCTGAACGAGAGCTATGCTTCTGTTGACAGTGATGTGCTTATATCCTGTGGTGGTGGCGAGCTGATGTGCGAGGTAGTGCCTTATATTGATTTTGAGCGCGTGAAGCAGTCAAAGCCGAAATGGTACATGGGCTATTCCGACAACACTAATTTCACATTTTTGGAGGCTACTATTGCAGATACAGCAGGTATTTACGGGCCGTGTGCGGGCAGCTTTGGCATGGAGGTGTGGCATGAGTCACTTACCGATGCATTTAATCTGCTTTGTGGCAGGAAGCTTTCATTTACCAATTACCCTATGTGGGAGAAGGAATCGATAAAGGATGAGAATGCTCCGTTTGTGGGCTACAACCTGACTGAAAAGTCGTGCATCAGCTCTATTCCTGCGGTGGCAAAGGAAAGCAGGCTTACCATGAGAGGCAGGCTGCTTGGTGGCTGCATGGATTGTCTTATCAATCTGCTTGGTACATCGTTTGACCATGTAAGGGAATTTAATGAGCGCTACAGTGATGATGGTATCATATGGTTCCTTGAGGCTTGTGACCTTAATGTGATGGGCATGAGAAGGGCTATGTGGCAGATGAAAAATGCAGGATGGTTTTCAAATGTAAAGGGCTTTCTTATCGGACGCCCGGCGCACTTCGGAGAGGAAATGTTTGGCATAGACCACAGACAGGCGCTTTCATCACTGCTTAGAGAGTTTAATGTGCCGATCATCATGGATCTGGATATAGGTCATATGTCGCCGATGATGCCTGTGGTATGCGGAAGCATGGCAGATGTCAGCTTCGACGGAAGCAACTTTACAATTTCGTATGATATAGAGCAGTAGATTGGAGGAAAAATGATTAGATCAATAAAGAAAAAAGCAAAGAGTATTGTATGTAGCGTGCTTGCTGCGGTGACACTGTTTACAATGAATCCGGTTGTATTTGCAACAGAGACAGCTACGCAGACTGATACAGTTTCAAGCGTTGATGTATCAGGCAGTGACGCAGCTGATAAGAGTAACACAGATGGTACTGCAGACAGCACAACGACAGCCGGCAGTGAGGCAAACGACAAGGTGACCATCAGCAAAAATGATAAGCCATACTTAAGTCTTGGAGCAGACCTCACACCGGATCAGAGAGCGACAGTGCTTGGATTTATGGGAATCGAGCTCACTGATCTGGATAAATACGATGTGGTCTATGTAAATAATGATGAGGAGCACAAGTACCTCGATTCATACATCAGCAAGAGCGAGATTGGCACAAGGTCACTTTCCTCAGTACTCATTACAGAGGATAAAAAGGGTGCGGGTCTTAGTGTTTCCACACACAATATCAATTATTGTACGGTAGGAATGTACAAGAATGCGCTTGCCACAGCAGGCATAGCTGATGCTAAAATCATAGTCGCAGGACCTTTCCCTATTTCCGGAACGGCAGCACTTGTAGGCACACTAAAGGCATACGAGGAGATGACAGGCAAGAAGCTTGACGACAAGGTGACAGACGCAGCGATGGATGAGCTTGTCACAACAGGAGAGCTAAACAAGAGCATTGACGGCGATTCGCAGGATATCGAGGCAATGATTGCAGACCTAAAGAAGCAGCTTGCCGATGGAAGGCTCAAGGATGAGAGCCAGATAAAGGATGCGATAAAGGAGGCTGCAAAGGATTACGACCTGAAGCTTTCTGATGATGATATTGCAAAGCTGACATCGCTTCTTAAGAAGCTTAAGGATGCCAATATCGACTGGGATTCAGTCATCAACCAGGCACATGACTGGGCATCAAAGCTTGGCGATAAGATAAATGACCCGGGCTTCTGGGAAAAGATTGGTAACTTTTTCATGGATTTATGGGATAAGATAAAATCCCTGTTCAGCTAGAAAAAGATACAGGAGACAGTAAGAAAAAGCAGAATATGAATCAGACAACTCCCTGAAACGTAAGCATGAGCTGCACGTTGAAGGGAGTTTTTATATTATGATTAAAGGGTCAAAAGGTATCATCGATGCATGCTTGCATGCAATTCGATTAATCATAAATGAGGGTCAAAATACTTTTTGACCCTCATATCAATAAAAAAATAATAAATTTCTGCCGAATACATTGATACAAAGGTCATATTCTATTATAATTAAATGGATAATGGATTAATGTAAACAATGCACATAAGAAAGATGGGATTTGATGATAAAGATAAATAAATTTCTGGCAGCCTCTGTCGTTACATTGTCATTAGCTGCATGTGACCTGGCACCATACAGCAGCATAGCAGTCTATGCGGATCAGGCGGCTAAGGTTGTGTGTGATGAGAGATACTGGGTAGCGGCGAGAAGCGGACCGGGAACAGAGTATGAGCTGGAGCACAAGCTTTCAAATGGCAAGGATATTACTATTCTTGAGCAGACCACAGGTGCAGACGGCAAGGTGTGGTACAAGGCAAAGTACAATCTGGCAGCAAATAATGAGGAGTGTGTCAGCTATATAAGGTCTGATTTTGTATCAGCAGGTACCGGCACAGCTGCATCAGACAATGCGCAGACAGGGGATGCTTCGGCAGACACCGGCAATGCGGATGCCATACAGCAGAATAATGAGGAGCAGCTTGCCCTTGCAACCGCATCGGGAGCATATGCTACAGGTACGATTACAGGTGGCAATGTGTATGTCCGCAATGCAGCAGGCACATCCGGCACTACCAAGGTTGTCTCACTCAACTGGAACCATCAGGTTGACATAATAGGAGAGACCAGGGTAAACGGTGTGGTCTGGTACAATGTCAAGGGTACTTTAAACGGCAAGGCATTTACAGGCTGGACTATCAGTACATACATAAAGGTGACATACAATAATAGCGGAGACAATACCGATTTTGTCACGGCTATGAAGAATGCAGGCTTTCCTGACAGCTATATTCCAAACCTTACAGCTCTTCACAATAAGTATCCAAGCTGGACATTTGAGACTGTAAATACAGGTTTGAATTGGGATACGGTGATTGAAAATGAAAGTGTAAACGGACTTAATCTGGTATCCAAATCAGCAGACAATGCCAAGAAATCCACAGCTGCAGGAGCATATAACTGGTCAACAAATACGTGGGTTGAGTACGAACCGGGATGGGTGTCAGCAAGCAGTGCCTATATTGCTTATCTCATGGATCCAAGGAATTTTCTTGATGAGACCAATATTTTTCAGTTTCAGAGTCTGGCATACAGTCCGAATGAGGCACTTGAAGGTGTTCAGTCCATAGTAAAAGGCACATTTATGGAGGGAACAAAGACCTATTCCAACAATGGTGAGAAAATCAATTATGCAAGCACATTCATGAATGTGGCAAAGAGCAGTGGAGTAAGTGCATACCATATAGCATCGCGTTTAAAGCAGGAGCAGGGACAAAAGGGAACGAGTCCTCTTATTTCGGGTACATATTCCGGATACGAAGGATATTATAATTATTTTAATTTTAATGCAACCGGAAACACGAAGGATAAGATTTATAAAAATGGTCTGTCTTTTGCCAAGAAGCAGGGCTGGAATACAAGAGTAAAGTCCATAAGCGGCGGAGCTGTAAAGGTGGGCAGCAATTATATAAATAAGGGTCAAAATACACTGTATTTTGAGAAGTTTAATGTAGTAAATAAAAGCTCGCTGTATTTCCATCAGTACATGGGCAATGCCACAGCGGCTCTTACTGAGGGACAGAGTCTGGCTAAAGGATATTCAGACAAGAATCAGGCTTTTGTATTTAAAATACCTGTATACAACAATATGCCATCGTCAGCAGTGGGCTTCGATAAAGCTGGCGATACCAATAACTATCTGCAGTCGCTTGCGATAAGCGGTGTAACACTCACACCGGCCTTCAATGGAGCGACAACAAGCTATTCAGCAGTTGTTTCAAATGCTATAAGCTCAGTGACTGTTTCGGCAGATGCAGTTTCAGGAAACAGTGGTGTTTCAGGCACAGGAAGCTATTCGCTTGCTGTCGGAAATAATACAATTAAGGTAAATTGCAAGTCGCAAAGCGGTGATACAAGAACATACACTATCAATATAAACAGGCAGGCGGCATCTGCAAATAATGCAGGTGGCAATAATAATCAGAACAATAATAACCAAAATAATACAGATGTAAACATAACATCAGGTAAATACAGTATAGGTACTTATATTACAGGCATTGAGCCTGGAACCGGTGCAGCTGATTTTGTGAAGAATATAGCAGTATCAGCATCAGGTACTGTAAAGCTTCTGACAAGCTCAGGCTCAGAAAACAGCGGAAAGGTTGCAACAGGCAATAAAGTGGCTGTTTATGATGCTTCGGGTAACCTGAAAAAGACATATGATATTGTTGTATATGGAGATATTAATGGTGACGGTGCTGTAAATGCCCTTGATATGATTAAGCTCAACAGACATATTTTAGGAAAGGGAACACTCACAGGTGCTTATCTGGAGGCAGCTGATGCCAACAGAAAGGGCGATGGTGGAAATGCCCTTGATATGATAATCATGAACAGACACATACTGGGCAAATCAAAGATATCGCAGAATTAGAAATGTGAGGAAAAATATGAAGAAATTATTTGGATGTATATTATCACTTGTTATGGCGGTGATGCTTGTTTTCACACCTGCCGAGCATGTATATGCGCAGGGACTTGGCCTCAGTGTCAGCTCAAGCTCTATAACTGTTGGAAAAACAGTTAAGGTGACTGTTTCCATGCCGTCTGGATATTTTGGCACTGTAGTTATCTCAAGTTCTGACGAGGGAGTACTGAGTAACGGAGGGGATGGTGTGGCCAATATTGGTGATGCAGCGGGACCGGAATACCCGACATCGCGGTCATTTTCGTTTACGGCGAAGGCTGCAGGAAGCTGCACTATAAAGGCATATTGTACAGTTGTAGGAGATGCAGAGGCCAACGATGCCGGAGGTATAATTACCGGTGCCAGCACGAAGGTGACGGTAACAAGTGCTTCATCAAACAATGATTCAAACAGCAACAAGGACAATTCTGGCAGCAATACCGGCAATGACAGCAATGCAAATAAAGATAATGAAAACAAAGAGGAAAAGAAATCCTCAAACGCATCTCTTGGTTCACTTGTTATCTCAGCAGGTACGCTTTCCCCTGAGTTTTCTGCTGCGACAAAGGATTACACAGCTACGGTAGATTACAGCTGTTCAAGCCTTGCGGTTACAGCAAATCCGGCTGATTCCAAGGCGAGTGTGACATCAGTCACAGGCAATGATTCACTTGAGGTTGGAGAGAATACGGTCAGCGTTGTTGTGACAGCAGAGGACGGCAGCACAAGCACATACAATATAGTTGTTACCAGAAGAGCCGAGGATGATCCGGAGAATGCAGATAAGCAGGATAACTGGAAGAAGTTCGATATAAATGGCACAGAGTGGACTATGGTAAATGACATTCCGGAGGATGTTGTTCCTGAAGGCTTTGAGCACTCAAAGACAGTGATTGACGGACTTGAATACAATACCCTTCATGGCACCTTTGGTGATATCACGCTTGTGTATTTACAGTCGGAAAGCGGCAATGGGCTTTTTGTATATGATGCAGCACAGAATACAGCATATGAGTTTGTCCGTATCAATTCAGAGTCACATTTTATAGTGGTTTTACTGCCTAAGGTGGATGATGTGCCTGAGGGATATAATGAGATATCGCTCTCCATAGAGGGCAAGGGTGTGGCAACAGCCTACCAGACCAAAGGCGAAAAAACCGATGATCAGACAAAGGATTTTTACCTCATATACGCTATGAATGACAATGGTGAGAGTGGCTGGTACACATATGATAGTGTAGATGGCACATATATGAGAACCAAGCTCAGTACACCTACAGTGGCACAGGAGGAAAATGATACAACAAAGAGTGAGCTTGTCCCGGGAATTGCCAATAAATATCTTGTTTTGGCTGCAATACTGGTTCTTATTATCATTATTCTGTTACTGTTGCTTATTGTATCAGCTGTGAAAAACAGAAAATATAAGGCAATGGACTATCATGATGACGATGATGATGTAGATGATGCAGCAGAAGATGTATCAAATGAAGCTTTGGAAGAAACAACTGATGAAACTGCGGACGAGATAGCAGATGAGTTGGAAGAAGAGGTTACAGAAGAGCCGTTAGATGAAGTGGCAGAAGAAGCTGCAGAAGAGTCGGTGGATGAAGTGGCAGAAGAAGCTGCAGAAGAGTCGGTGGATGAAGTGGCAGGAGAAGCTGCAGAAGAGTCGGCAGGTGAAGCCGCAGAAGAAACAGCAGATGAAGCTGTAGAAGAGCCGGCAGATGAAGTCGCAGAAGAAACAGCGGAAGATGCTGAAGATGAGCAAAAGATGGCTACGGATGAAAATATATCAAATGCATCCTATGTCGGAAGAACCGTAGAAATTACACCTGATTCTAAGAAAGCTGTTGAGAATGAAAACTCTGAGTTTGATTTAATAGACGATTCAAGGCAGGAAAACGTTTCTGACACAGAAAACGATGCTGATGAGGATGCTTTAAAGAATCAGCTTCAAATGGCACTTGATGGCTTTGTCAATGAGGGAAATAAGCCGTCTGAGACTATAGACAGCAGTGCAAAGGATGACAATGAAGATGACAGCGAAGATGATGATTTGCAGTTCATCGACTTAAATTAGTGAATATGACTGGAGGATATGACTTGAAACCATATACAAGTAAGGCTAAAAAAGCAATAGATTTGGCTGCACGTATATCAAAGAAAATGAATTACAGCTATGTTGGAACAGAGCACATACTGGCTGGCCTTATAAAAGAGGGCACCGGTGTGGCAGCTGAGATTCTAACAGCCTGCAATGTGGAATATGATAAGCTTATTTCGATGATTGAAGACCTGATTTCACCGGGGGATAACATCGAAGTGATGGACAGGGATGGCTATTCACCAAGGACACAGAGAGTATTGGAGCGTGCATCGGAGGAAGCCGATAGATTTGGGTGCAATGAGATAGGTACAGAACACTTGCTGATGGCTATAGTACTGCAGGGAGACTGTGCAGCTGCAAGACTTTTAAACACCATGGGTGTTAACAGTCAGAAGATGTTTATAGATATTCTTGGTGCGATGGGGGAGGATCCGTCTGCATACAGGGATCTGATGAAAAGCTACGGTACATCATACAATTCTGCGACTCCTGTATTAGATCAGTATTCCAGAGATTTGACAGATATGGCAGAGGCAGGGCTTCTTGACCCTGTTATAGGCAGAAAAAAGGAGATGGAGCGTGTTATCCAGATACTTTGCCGCCGTGGCAAAAACAATCCATGTCTGATTGGAGAGCCGGGAGTGGGTAAGACCGCTATAGTAGAAGGACTTGCGCAGGATATAGTCAGTGGCAATGTTCCGGATATTCTTTTGGGAAAGAGACTGGTTTCTCTTGATATGTCCGGGCTTGTAGCCAAATCAAAGTATCGTGGTGAGTTTGAGGAGCGTATCAAGAAGGTGATAAGCGAGGTTTCAAATGCCAAAAATGTACTGCTTTTCATTGATGAGCTTCACACTATAATAGGTGCAGGAGGAGCAGAAGGCTCGTTAGATGCATCTAACATATTAAAGCCTGCGCTTGCCAGAGGCGAGGTACAGGTAATCGGCGCCACTACCATAGAGGAGTACCGCAAATACGTGGAAAAGGATGCTGCGCTTGAGCGCCGTTTCCAGCCGGTGATGGTTGAGGAGCCGGGTGCGGATGAGACAATAGAGATACTCACAGGATTAAAGGGACTCTATGAAAAGCATCATGGTGTCATCATAACAGATGAGGGTGTGAAAGCAGCAGTAAGCCTTTCTGCACGATATATAAATGACAGATTTTTACCTGATAAGGCGATAGACCTGATGGATGAAGCGGCAGCCAGGATAAGGCTTAAGAATCTGACATCATCTGACGAGCTGCTTGCTTTGAAAAAAGAGATAACAGATAAGCAGAACCAGTTGGAAAATGCTTTGTCGAAAGGAGATCTTGCAGCTGCCGGCGCGCTTATGTCAGAAAAAGAAGTGCTTGAAAATAAACAGCAGAAGCTTATGAGAAAGAACCGTCGCACAGGAGCCAAAAATCAGCCTGTAGTCGGCGAAAATGAGATAGCGGATGTAGTATCGGGATGGACCAAAATACCTGTAAATAAGCTTACAGAGTCAGAGGCAGGACGACTTGCAAAGCTTGAACAGATACTTCACAAGCGTGTAATAGGACAGGAGGAGGCTGTTTCTGCTGTCGCAAAGGCAGTCAGACGAGGCCGTGTTGGTTTAAAGGATCCTAAGAAGCCAATTGGCTCATTCCTGTTTTTGGGACCGACAGGAGTAGGTAAGACGGAGGTGTCAAAGGCGCTTGCTGAGGCTGTCTTTGGCAAAGAAGATGCCATGATACGTGTTGACATGTCAGAGTACATGGAAAAGCATAGTGTTTCAAAGATGATTGGTTCACCACCGGGATATGTGGGCCATGAGGAGGGCGGACAGCTCTCAGAGAAGGTCAGACGCAATCCTTTTTCTGTTATACTGTTTGATGAGATAGAAAAAGCACATCCTGATGTGTTCAATATACTTTTACAGGTGCTTGATGATGGTAGAATCACTGATTCACAGGGGCGCACGGTTGATTTCAAGAATACAATAATCATCATGACATCAAATGCAGGAGCTTCTTCTATTATAGAACCAAAGCGCCTTGGCTTTGGTGCAGGTGATGACGAAAAGCAGGATCACGAGCGTATGAAGAACAGTGTCATGGAGGAGGTCCGCCGTATATTTAAACCTGAGTTTTTGAACCGAATCGACGAGACTATTGTATTTAGAGCTCTCAACAAGGATGACATGAAGCATATAGTGACACTTCTTGTAAAGGAGCTTAAGAAACGCTGCAAAGAGCAGCTTGATATAGAGCTCACAGTGCGCGACAGCGCAAAAGCCTTTATCGTGGACAAAGCCTATGACAGAAAATATGGCGCAAGACCGCTTAAACGCAAGCTTCAGGAGGAGATTGAAGACCGTATGTCAGAGGATATTATTACCGGCAAAATTAAGCGCGGCAATAAGGTAATAATTTCTACGAAAAACAAACAAATTTCATTGACTGTTGAGTAGAATTGGATTTATAATTAATATATCAATATAGCTACGGGAGGATAAAAATGGCTGTAATAAGTGAATTAATCCGCACTGAGGAAAACGGAAAGCTCAGCTTCGGAGATTATACATTGGCTGCAAAGGCAAAGCTTGACAATTTTGAGAAGGATGGAGATATCTACAAGGTAAAGACCTTTAAGGAGATTACAAAGCTCGAAAGAAACGGACTCTTTGTATACGAGTCTGTTCCGGGAACAGCGGTTATGGATTTCGAGGAGACTGCTGATACAGTGACATTTACTGTGGAGGGACCTGAGGATGCTCAGATTACTCTTGGCCTTGAAGAGGAGACAGAGTACGAAATTGATATAGCTGGAGCTGTTGCAGGTACTATGAAGACAAATCTCGGCGGCAAGCTCAGCTTAAGCGTAGAGCTTGAGGGTGTTGATTCAGTCGATATCAAAGTATCAAGAAAATAGAGCATATTTTTAGCCCGGTGAAAGCCGGGCTTTTTGTATTTTATAAAGGAGAACAATATGGCAAAAGGAAAGACCTCTGTATTTTTCTGCCAGGAATGTGGTTATGAATCGGCAAAATGGATGGGACAGTGCCCGGCCTGTAAGGAATGGAATACATTTGTAGAGGAAACCGTAGATAAAAAGTCGATAAGTTCGTCGGGAAAAGTAAAAAAAGAATCAAAGGCGGCACAGGTTCTGCCTCTTTCGGCAGTAAAAAGCGAGAAAGAGGAGCGTATAGTGACAGGTATAGCTGAGTTTGACAGAGTGCTTGGCGGAGGAATTGTGAGGGGGTCACTTGTGCTTGTGGGAGGAGATCCGGGTATAGGAAAATCCACGCTTCTACTTCAGGTATGCAGGGAGCTTTCACAAAAAAAGGTGCCATTACTTTATGTGTCAGGTGAGGAATCACTGCATCAGATAAAGATGCGTGCCGACAGACTTGGTGATTTTACGGATTCACTGGAGCTTTTATGTGAGACAAGTCTTGATATAGCAAAGGATGTGATTCAACGAAAAAAACCGGAGGTTGTTGTAATAGATTCCATCCAGACTATGTACAATGAGGAGATAGCGTCGGCACCGGGCAGTGTCTCACAGGTCAGGGAGACAACCGGAGTGCTTATGCAGCTTGCAAAAACTTTGGGTATTTCTGTTTTTATAGTAGGACATGTGACAAAGGATGGTGCGGTTGCGGGGCCGAGGACGTTGGAGCATATGGTTGATACTGTGCTTTATTTTGAGGGTGACAGGTATGAGTCGTACAGGATACTTAGAGGCGTTAAGAACAGATTTGGTTCGACCAATGAGATAGGCGTATTTGAAATGAAGGCGGAGGGACTTGTTGAGGTGGAAAATCCGTCGGAGTATATGCTTAGCGGTAAGCCCGAGGGAGCATCAGGATCAATTGTCACATGTTCTATAGAGGGAAGCCGCCCGATACTTCTCGAGATACAGGCTCTTGTATGTCACAGTTTTTTTAATAATCCAAGGCGTACAGCAAATGGTACAGATTATAATAAAGTAAATCTACTCATGGCGGTCCTTGAAAAAAGAGCCAACCTGCCACTGTCAGACTGTGACGCTTATGTGAATATAGCAGGCGGTATAAGGATGAACGAACCGGCGATAGATCTTGGGATAGTGCTTGCAATCGCATCAAGCAAAAAGGATATTATAGTGCGTGAGGATACCATATGCTTTGGAGAGGTGGGCTTAAGCGGAGAGGTACGCGGAGTTACCATGTCCGAGCAGCGTGTGGCTGAGGCAAAGAAGCTTGGCTTTAAAAAGTGTATTGTTCCCAAAGTGTGTCTTGCAGGAGTGTCGCATATTAGTGGAATTGAGATTGTCGGTGTGGCAAATATCAAGGAAGCGATAGAGGCTGTCAGATAGTAATTGTGAGAATTGTATATAATAAACAGACAATTTAGAAAATTTGTGTTTTTTAAGATAGTTTTACTACTTTAATTAATTGCAGAAAATCCGTTGACATATGTGTGCCAGGATGATATTATATCAAAGCTGACTCGCGGGACACATTGAGTTGTAGAGCTTGTGA
>ENA-OPRW01001415-OPRW01001415.1-human-gut-metagenome-genome-assembly--contig:-NODE-1415-length-16631-cov-2.188707_pt1 | contig 16631 bp, 8 predicted proteins | sample MGYA00241898_ERZ501890 | MGnify/ENA primary metagenome ERZ501890 (study PRJEB25962, sample SAMEA2042216) | human gut metagenome | biome: human gut; feature: human-associated habitat; material: faeces... | reverse complement strand
GGAGGATTATGCGGTGAGGCGCAACTTGGCGCTTATAAATCGTATAATGAAGGTATGATCGAGGCTAATTCATCCTTCGCTGGTGGAATTTTAGGATTCGCTCCCTTGGCCTCCATCACCAACACGGCGAATTTCAATAAAGTAATCGCCTCCTCTTATAGCGGAGGAATAGCCGGTTCCATCCTTGCCGGCTCGTTGGGTATTAACACGAATCTAGGGGAAGTAGCCTCCTACCATGAATATGCCGGTGGTATGATAGGAAGGGCAGGGAATACGCTTGCCATGAACTATTGTTCCAATTTCGCGCCGATATCAGGCTCCTCATACCTCGGTGGTATGATCGGCGAGGTAGGCGACGCAAAGAAATGGACGATCATGGATGGCGTATCCTTGGGGTTTGCCACATTCGAGCTGGCGTCTACTCTTGTCGGATTTGTCCCTTTCGCTAAAATCGTGGGAGAAAGCGGAGAAATCCTTGTTAACTGCGCCCTTACAGTACTTAGCCTCGTCTTAAATGATATCGATATTTTATCAGAAGGTTTTAGCGTATTCGGGCTTATTTCACACGGTCATCCGGAGATTATAGAAACAGAGAGGCTGAAAGGTGTCATTACCCATGATATCGCCATGTTGGAATCAGACATGGACACGAAACTGGCCAATAAAATAGATAACCTATCGTTCGCAAGCATCAAACTGAGGAGCAAAGATATGACAAATAGGTTCATGTCTAATCGAAAGGCATTAACAGAATGGTTTGAAAGTGGGGCAAACCACCAGATTTATAGTGACGCGATGAATTATAAGAGAGGGTTGCTCTCCAAACAGATCCTTAAAAGCAAAAAAAACGAAGAAGTTCTACATACGGTTGTCAGTGGTGTTTGTTGCGCGGTCAATTCAGCCTTGCTTTTTGTTACAGTTATCACTTTCCCCGAAGGTGTTCCCGCTGTAGCCTTGATGGGAGGTGCGCTAGCGTTAGTCAGTTTCGGCAATTCGGTTTCGGCCACTCTTGATGATTTCGTGGAAAACTCCGTCGTTATCACACAATGCTTGAACGCCGGAGAGATTGGCCAATATAGCAGCGGAGGCTTGGTAGGCCAACTTCAGCAAAGCTGCCTTATCTCCGATTGTATAAATATGGGACGCTCAAATAAAAGAGCCAATGCCCTAATTGGAGTTGTCAATCCAAACGTAAGGGTAGGCAGGAACTTGAATGTCGGGGAGAATTGGTATCTTTTCGCACCTCCCGCATCCGTCTCTTATTTTGGGAATTACTGCATGCTGGGCACTGTAGAGCAACCGAATCCTGTGATTATGAACATATTCAGCTTACAAGACTTAAAGTCGGAAAAGACCTTTACTGGATGGGACTTTGATGTAAAATGGGAAATACCATCCAACGAAACAGGCAGCTTTCCGATCCCTAAGAAATCCGAGATGCAATTTGATAAACCTAATTTATAAATAAACGAACAAACATGAAAACATACACTAAAACAATATGGAATATATGCGCATGCATGCTTATCATCTTGCTCGGCGGATGCGCAGACGATGACATCATACGAAACGACTGCGGATCGACCTTGCAAGAGACAGAATCTCATCTAATAAGCACGTTCTCCTTGCCGGAAGGCAAAACTCCCATACAAGATACGAGAGAACAGATCTTTTTCCAGTTGAGATCGCTGAGCGATAACTCCATACAGCTCATGGAAGGTAAGATCCGGAAAAACGCGGGGATTCTTTCCTGTGAAATGTTTATCCCCAATAATCTGGTATTAGAAGATGGAGACTATATACTTTGGTTAAAATTCGATGAAGAAGGCAGCGTCTATCCACTAAGCTATCATCTGACATTCCGTGACAAGATGGTCAGTATGGTACGTGATACTAAATATATTTACGAGATGCTGAATGGCGAAGGTACGGAAGAAAATCCTTATCTGATTACTTCCACCAACGATTTCGCCTATCTCGTGTCTCAATTAGCCACGTACGACCGTAATTACGGATACGGGCAATTCTTCAAGCAAATAGCCGACATCAAAGCTCCTATCCCCAATTGCCTGTATCAAGGCAACGCTTATAAAAGCGCCCCGTTCGCGGGAAACTACGACGGCGATTCCCATAAGATACTAAACCTAACCTATCTCGGGACGAACGGCGGAGAGCAAAGCGACGCAATCGGGCTTTTCTCCATTTTACACGACGGGGCAGTGATCCGGAATCTTGATATAGAAGGAGCGGATATAGAGTATCCGGGGAATTGTTGCGGATTGCTTGCGGGAGTAGCTAACGGAAATATACGAATCGAGAATATAACCTTAAACGGGAATATCAAGTCCACGAAGGATAAGGTTGGCGGTTTAATAGGCTATATCGAGGGCAACGCCCAGTCGTTGGCACAAATCAGTATCCGGAATGTGCGATTGGGCGTCTCATTCTCGGAATCCGGCAGCTCTTATATCGGAGCGTTGATCGGCTGGGCCGAGAACGCTTCCATTCAAGTGGAGGATATCAGTAGCGACGGGATTTTCAAAAACTTGAGAGGGAATAATCATGTGGCCGGTCTGATCGGGAAATTATATGGTCAAATCGATGCCAGAAAAATTAAGCTGCAACATACCACCTTAAACGATTTCCCGATATCCGGAAACCAGAACGTAGGCGGATTGATCGGTGAGGCATTCTTACAGGCGGCATCCAATTTCAAAGACATAACCATCGACATGCCGATCAAAGGTAGCTCCTATGTCGGCGGATTGATCGGTCAGATCCGGTCGGAAACCCCTACCAATATCCTCATCGCCATCGAGAACTTCCAGTTGTCCAATCCGGCAAATCGGTCTCAAATCCAAGGGGGTAGTTATGTGGGTGGAATGATCGGATATTCCCACAAAACACACGCTAACGCATTTACGATAGAGCTTAAAGGGGAATCCTTGTTTCATGCCTCGATAACCGGGCAGTCTGTTATAGGAGGTATTTTCGGTTCTTTAGATGATACCCAAATACAATTTACCCCGGCCTCACGATTGTATATGGATAATGAATCCCTTGAAGCTTCTTCAGGGATTTGTGGCACTTTAGCCGGAGCCTTATCTTACCAAGAACCGGGGAAAGAAATTCTTTTGGATCCGGAAATATTGGTGATTAATCCCAACATCAAAATAAAAGGAGGAAATAACGTAGGAGGAATCATCGGAAAATTATATAATGGGACGTTGACAGGAACCTATACCCCCGAATTCAGTACCACGAACGTAATCGTGAGCAAGATTCCACGACCTATTTTCCCGGGTAACATAAATTCGGAAAAACCCTATCGAGAAAATGCCGCTTCTATTGGAGGAATTGTCGGATATGCCGATAAATCTACCCTCAGAAGACTCTTCACGCAACTTTCCATTTACGGCAGAAGTACTGTCGGAGGAATCATCGGATATGCGAGCGATACTCAAATATCAGATTGTGGCGTGAAAACAGAAACATTTAATAATGGGAATAATAGCGCCATTATGGTAGGAGGAATTATCGGACAAGCATCGTGCTCATCCCACTGTGAGTTTTCCAATCTAGTAAATTACAGTAATATCTCCTCAGGATCCAATTATATCGGAGGCATTTTCGGGAGTATGGTAGCAGGAACTAGCGTAAAGATCAATAAAGTCGTGAATTTAGGTAAGATATCAGCCACAAATAACGTAGGCGGTATCATAGGGAAAACTTCAGGAAAAGACATAGAGGTTTATGACGCGGCTAATTTCGGCTCAATCCAAGGTATCGCAGGAGATAAAGAATGCGGAGTGGGCGGTATAGCCGGTGCCGCCGAGGATGCCATTACAATTTATAAATCCGTTAACCACGGAAATATCACCATAAACAGGAATGCCAAGTATTATGGAGCAGGAGGTATCTTGGGGTATGTGAAGCAAGGGGGAGCACATGTCCGTTACTGCTGTAACCGGGCAAATATAGACTATCCGAAAGATAAAGAAGACAGCCATGGCATTGGAGGTATCGTGGGTAGCATAGAAAAGGCTAACGATAACGACGACAGTTACGTACTGGATTGCTACAATATGGGAGAAATCAACGGACAGCAAAAAGCGACCAGCACGCTTGGTACCGACTATCGGGGAGGGATCGTAGGAAACCTCGGAAGCCACGGGAGATGTTACCGGGCCGTAAACGGGGGCTATGTCCGCTTTGGAAACGCAGGTGTCGGATACGGCAACAAGAATAACCTGACACATATCTATATCTCGCCCGGTACAGGCAAAGACTTTGGGGCAACGTCTATCCCTCTACCAATCAGAGAAGATAAAAATATTTACCAAGGATTCGACTTCACGGGAGATCATGATCCAAACCGGCAACCGGTCTGGGTTCTGGGTGGCACATATAGCTCGGAGAATAAAATGCTACCCTACTTGCATTCAGGAAAATGTTATTTCCAGTTCGCAAAATATGCCCCATAGAGGATTGACAAACTATACAAGGTAGCAAGCATTCCCATAGCTATAACGTAAAGCTGGAAGATTGGGAAATTTCAAGGTCTCTCTGAGAAGTACCGAGAAAATATTATGGATGGCATGATAATTCTAGAAACAAATTTATATTATGAAGACAAATTATTTTTTCCTATACTTTTTCTTTATCATCCTTGCCGGATGTTCGGATGATAAAATAACACCGGAATTACCCCCAAATACAAACGATACGTATGAAGGGGTTCATGATCAAATCAAGTTTTCAAATGAAACCGAGGACTTCACGTATGGAGAACTAGCTTTCTATATCAAGGTACCAGACGGAAGTATTATCGAACGAAAGGCTAAGCACCAACGGATTTCTGGAATATCCCATTTCATCATGGAAAAGGGACTGAAAGAGGGTAAATACCAATTACTCTATATGGAATATACCGTGAAATCGGATTGTCCGGAAATCGACGGACTGAAACGCCAATTCGGATTATGTTGCCAGATAAACATAACCCCGGATGGTATCCGGATAGAAAGCACCTATAACTCCAATATGAAACTTTACGGAGCCGGTACCCCCGATGATCCTTATCTGATCGGATCAAATGATGACTTGAATAAGATCAGAACCGGAATATCCAACCGATATGTGTCCTCTTCCACTTGTTATTCCCAACAAAACAATATTGACATGACCGGCTATAACGACAAATGCGGCTGGGAGGGAAATTGGTACCAGATCGGGCAATCCGCGACTTATCCATTTACCGGATATTATTACGGGAACGGATACTCGATAAAGAACATGACCCTCAAAGATCCAAACAAGATTGCCGCCAGCTTGTTCGGATACGTAAACAAGGCTGTCATCATGGACCTGACAATCCAAAACGCAGACATCACCGGCTATTGTGCCGTATCCGCCATAGCTGGAGCGATCGTCACATCGGGAAGCGGACAAGATCCAACCTTTATCAAGGGATGCACGGTAAAATCATCGACCATCCAAAGTCAAGGGGACGGTATGGGAATCGGTGGAATTGTAGGTTCCGTAGATCCAAACACTAAATTATGGATCGATTCATGCAAAGTAGACGATAATACCGTACAAGGAGCTATAGCCGTAGGCGGTATTCTTGGCGGGGCCAACGTACTTTCGACAACACAAATCACCAACTCCAGTAACGAAAAAGGCAAGGTAGAGGCATATTACATGAACGCAGGAGGAATTGTCGGCTACGCTGATTCCTTATACGTCTATCTCTGCACGAACAAATCGCAGGTAAAAGGCGGCACACACTCACACAAACCTGATCGATTATCTGGTTTCATGGGTACCGGAGGTATCGTCGGCGGAAGCGGAATCAGCTCAATCATAACCTGCCGGAACGAGGGGAGCGTAAATGGCCAGAGAGGTGTTGGAGGGATCATAGGAAGTACTTTAGTCATTCTTAATCCGGCAACATATAATAATACATTTATAGGATATTGCTCTAATAAGGGCAGAGTCAACGGAAAAGAGAATGTAGGCGGACTATGCGGTGAAGCACAATTAGGAACTTACAAATCTTACAATGAAGGAAAGGTAACAGCAGATGGCTACTATGCCGGTGGCATAATCGGGGCTACCCCATTATCCAGTATCACCAACACGATCAATTTCGGAACTGTATCTGCCTCACGGTTCAGTGGCGGCATGAGCGGACAAATACAAAGCGGATCATTGGCGTTAAATGTGAATATGGGGAGTACATATATCGGAGGGATGGCCGGTATCGCAGGAGGTTGCCTATCCATGAACTATTGCGCTAACTTAGCAGATGTAGAAGGAAATGGGTATATCGCCGGATTAATCGGAGAAGTCGGCGATTCAAGGGAATGGACAGAGGCCGAGAAACGCTCCGCCATATTCGCCACTATCGAGCTTGGCCTTTCGGTTTTTAATACCGTTGTCGGTATCGCTGATGCGGGAACGACAATCCTTAACAATCTAATCACGTCATACGACGCAGTAATGGAAAGTATCAGTGCCTATTCATTGGGAAAAGAAATGGCCGACCTTTTCCGTCCAATGCAACGAAAGGACTACACAACTTCGCTTAGTGGATTAGTCACCAAGGGGATGGAAAAACTGGAAACAGATATGGATAATATACTGCGAAATAAATTATCAGCTCTTCAGTTTAGCACACCCAATCTTCAATATGGGCGAATGATCGATCAATTCATGAACGAATACAGGAAAAAAGTGATTGCTTGGTATGAGACCGGCAAAAACCATGAGGATTTCCGTGACGCGATGAATTACAAAAGAAATCTTCGCTATAATCAAATACTGGATATCAAGAAAACAGAAAAGATCATCCATACCTTGGCAGACGGGGTATGTTTTATAGCCAGCACAGCCGCTTTTGTCGCCGGATTCGTTACCACAGGTGGTGTCAGCACGATAATCGCTGCGGCCGGTGTGGTCGTCAGTGTGGTCGGATACGCAAACTCCATAACAGCTATAGCGGACGATTTCCAAGAAAATGCTGTGGTAATCAGCCAATGTGTCAGCTTCGGAAACATTAGGGCGAAAACAGGCCCGTACGGCGATTACAACGGAGGACTCATCGGGCATTTTGATGAAGGTTGCCTGATATCGGATTGCCTAAACGGAAGCGATGGCAATAAAATAGGAGGAGCTACGGTAGGAAGTCCGGAAAAGCAAGCTGTCGTAAAAAAATGCCTGAATATCGGTAGCCAGTGGAAAAATTTCGCCTATACGGGTAATGCACTAAGCCGATTTGAAGATAACTATTGCCTAGAAAATACGATCGAAAATAGAAATATCCATGGTGCCACCGGCTTAACCCTGCCACAATTATCGACCACTTCCACATTCCAAGGCTGGGATTTCCAAAGACTTTGGAAGATTCCCTACACAGGACTGGGCTACTTCCCGGTTCCTTATCAATCTGAGATGCAATACAAAGAACCCCAATTATAAAAACAAGCAAATATGAAAACGATTAATAAGCCTATCTGGCACTTACTTCTATACCTGTTCATCTTATCGCTGGCCGGAAGTTGTTCAGATGACGATATGCGGAGAAACAGCATCGGTTCTTCCTTGAAAGAAAACGGCGACCATTCGGTCAGCTCCTTTACTTTGCCCCAAGAGAATAGTGAAATCATCAATAAGGACGGGATCATATACCTACAACTCACGTCATTGAGTGACAATAGCACTCTCGATTTCGAGGGAAACTTAAGATTCCTTTCGGGAAATCTCACTTGCGAAATCTATATCCCGAACAATCAAGAAATCGCCGACGGGGATTATATAATGTGGATACGGAGCGAAATGGAAGGAAATTTATACCCTCAAGGTTATCGCCTTACGTTCCAAGAGCAAATGGTAAGCGCTGTACTTGCCACTGTACATAAATATGACCAATTGCAAGGAAAAGGCACAGTAGATCATCCCTATTTGATCACGTCCACCGAGGACTTCGCATATATGGTACAGCAGCTCCTTATGTATGACAGTAGCCATGGTAAAAACCAATATTTTAAACAGGTAGCCGATATTTTAGCGCCTGTCACCGACTGTCTTTACCAAGGAAATGGTTATAAATGCGCCCCCTTTGCCGGCATATACGATGGAAACTCGAAACAAATACAGGGTATGGCGTTCACTGGAAGTTCCACGGAAGAATCAGTTGGCCTATTTTCCACGCTCCTTGACGGAGCCATCATCCGTAACCTTACCCTTATGGGTGCGAATATCCAAAGTCCAGGCTCCAAATGCGGTCTTCTTGCAGGAGTAGCACAAGGGGAGGTACGTATAGAGAACGTGGAGGTACGTGGTACGATTAATATGGGAAAAGATAAAATCGGAGGGCTGATTGGCTATGCGGAAAAAGCAGGCAACAAACAAGGCCACCTCACGATCAATGATACTAAATTCTATGTAACCTTCGTTGATAACGGATCTTATGTCGGAGGATTGGTTGGATGGGCCGAAAGCGTACAAATGGATATCAATAATATAACAACATCCTCTCCCTTCGGCATATTAACAGGAAAAGATAATACAGGAGGTTTAATCGGTAAATTGTATGGTACAATATCCGCCAATAACATTAAATTGACACACACCACCGATGATCCGAATATGAAAATCATCACAGGAAATAATCGTACCGGAGGATTGATAGGTGAATTCTATATGACCAATTCTTCCTCTTTAAATAATATCACGGTTAATCTGCCTATTGATGGACACGATGAAGTGGGAGGATTGATTGGGAAGTTGTATGTATCTTCAACGAGTTCTTTCACGCTAAGCATAGACACTTATAACAAATCTACGGGATCTCAAGGAGATCAACCTATTAAAGGAGAAAGTAAGATAGGAGGACTAATCGGTTTATCATCCGCAAAACAAGGTAATATCATTTTAAAATTAATCGGGGAATCCACAATCACATCCCCTATCACTTCTTCTGGCAAATATGCGGGGGGTGTTTTAGGCCAAGCGCAACAAACAAAGATAGAATTTAACAATTCCGCCAAAATAAATTTAAACATCGCAAACATAAAGGCCAATCAGTATGCGGGAGGTTTCGCCGGTTCATTGGAAAACGGTGGAACAATTAATGTAAATACACAAAAAGTACAATTAAGCCCTTTAATGTCTATTAGAGGAAACAGTGGATTAGGAGGTTTCTCCGGAATAATTGTATCAACGAATCTCAAAGGAGACTATAAGCCAAACTTCAGCGATACCGATGTGATAACCAATAAGGACAATACGCCATTCTTCGCAGGTAAAATCAATTCTGACGACAAGAGTTCTAGTGCCCAATACATAGGTGGTATAGCGGGAAGCGTAGATAATTCAAGTATAGAAGGCTTCTATGTCACTCCTTCTTTATGTGGCAATCGATACGTCGGTGGAATTGCCGGAAGCGTAAATAACACAACCGTCTACAACTGCGCAGCCAATTGTGGCGTATTTAACAACGGAAGTTATAGCGAAGCCTATTCGTTGGGTGGAATCATCGGATATTTATCCAACAACAAAGCGTGCAACTACGAGAATTTGGTGAATTATACATCCATTAATGATGTCGGAGATGGTATAGGAGGTATAATCGGACATGCAGACTGTTCCTCAAACATTACATTGAGAAAAGTCGTAAATCTCAAAAATTTAACCGCTAATTATAGAATAGGTGGTATTATTGGGTACATTTCGGGAACAAGCGTAGTTAAAATTTATCACTCTGCAAATTACGGAGATATCAGCGGTAAAAAAGGAAGATGGGATAAAAACGATGCCATAGGTGGTATCGTTGGCTACTCTTCGATGAATGTGCAGATCCATAACTCCGTAAATCACGGACATGTCACAGCAAGTAAAGACTATTGGGGCGCAGGTGGAATTTTAGGATACGCAAACTGTAGTATTCCATGGGTTAATTGTTGTTGTAACTGGGGAAATATAGATCTCTCCAGAGACTCTGAAAAAGAAAATGGCGGTATAGGTGGTCTTATCGGTAGCATCGAACATACGAAAGCAGGCAATTGGAACATAACAGATTGTTATAACCAAGGAACTGTCACAGGGCAAAAGCACTCAACATCCTGGGGAAGGAGAGATTACAGAGGAGGTATTGTCGGAAATATGGGAAAAGACGCAAATTGCCACTTCGTCATAAACGCCGCAAAAGTGGACTATGGGAATGCCCTTGCCGGGTATCTTACCGATAAAAACATGAAGTCGAGCTATTTAGTAAAGGATACGGGAAAAGATTTCGCAGCAACCGCAACCCTGCCAGATAGCCGTAAAGGAGACGAAAGCGAAAAGACTTTATATTCCGGATTCGATTTCCAAGGAACTTGGCAGATAGGAGGAACACACAACCAAATATGCGCACAACTCCCTTATTTGCAATCTTGTTATTTCCAATTCGCAAAATACAACCCATAAGATACGCCCCTTTTAACATCATCTATATATATCCAAATCGGGTGCAAACTATTCATCGGTTTGCGCCCGATTATCACAAAAGACTTCGTATATTTGCGAAGTTTATATCTCATATACATTACTTAATACACAAATACAAAATGAAAAAGTATCTTATTCTTGCCGCATCAGCCCTGCTCCTAGCCGCATGCAGCGAAAAACCGGGTTACGAGATCAACGGTACCGTAGCGAACACCGATCTAAACGGAAAATACGTTTACCTGTATGAATATGGCGTACAAGATGCCGCCCCAATGGATAGCGCATTGGTGCAAAACGGTACGTTCACGTTCAAGGGAACACAGAACGCCCCCGCCTTACGCAAGCTTGCCTTCGCCGAGGATGTCGTGGAACCCAAACGTGCCGCTTCCGGCGAGAACGCCCCTTTCACAAGCGTATTCGTATTGGAGAACGGTAAATTACAGGCTATTCTTGATGAGGCAGCTTCCGCCGTTTCTGGAACACCGGAGAATGACGGATTGAAAGCCCTGCAAGCACAAATGAAGACTTTGCGTGCGGATCTGGAGAAACTTTCCGCCGACATGAAATCAGAGGACAAGGAAGTCGTAAGCGCCGCCGAGAAGAAATATGACGAGATCGACCAAAAGGTAACCGATGCCGTCAAGACTTACATATTGAATAATACGACCAAGCAATCCGCCGCCAAGTTATTATACGATTTCCGTTATAGCTTGGACGAGGCGGCCCAGAACGAGATTATCGCCAAGGCGGACTCCGCTTTCAAGGCCGTTCCAAACATCGATAAGCTCATGGCTCACCTAGATGTACTGAAAACCGTAGCCGTAGGCAAGAAGTTCGTGGACTTCGAGATGGCCGACCCGAACGGTAAGACGCACAAGCTATCCGAGTTCGTAGGCAATGGCAAGAACATCGTGTTGATCGACTTTTGGGCAAGCTGGTGTCCTCCTTGCCGCCGGGATATGCCAAATTTGGTAGCCGCTTACAAGAAATACAAGAACAAAGGTTTCGAGATCGTCGGTATCTCCTTGGATAGCAAGGCTGACGCATGGGCGAAAGGCGTAAAGGACCTAAATATCACATGGCCCCAACTCTCCGACTTGCAAGGCTGGAAAAACTCCGGTGCTCAACTATACGGGGTAAACAGCATCCCTCACACCGTATTGGTGGATAAGGACGGAACGATCATCGCCAAGAACCTACATGGCGAGGAGATCGACGCTAAACTTCAAGAAATATTGAAATAATAATAACAATAACACGATATGTCCGCCCAAATCACGTTAAACTGGACGAAGGACTCGACTTTCGAGACCTTGCTGGACGGCCATAAGGTTACGATCGACACAACAGCCGAGAACGGGGGTAATAATGAAGGCCCCCGTCCTAAGGCTTTAATGCTGGTCGCCTTGGCCGGATGCAGCGCAATGGACGTAATCTCCCTTTTCCTTAAAATGAGAGTACGTTTCGACAAAATCTCTATCGACGTAACCGCAGAGACTTCGGATACGATCCCGATGGTATATACCGCATTCCACGCTACATACCATATCGACGGGAACATCGGGGACGCCGCCAAAATAGAGAAAGCGATTCGCCTTTCACAGGAAAAATACTGTGGCGTAGGACTTATGATGAAAAAGATAGGCCCGATTACCTACGATATCTTACTGAACGGCGAACCGCTTAAACCACAAAAACATGAAGATTAGAAAACAGTTCTTACTTTTATTTATCTCTACCAGTCACTTGTTCGTATATGCGCAAAACACGGAACCTTCAATGTTTACGAAAGAGGCTAACGAACAAGTGGTGAAATCACTCCCGTTTGATAACAAACAAGATTTTGAAGACGCTACCCGTGGCTTTATCGCCACGATAGACGAACCTTCCATTACCGACGAGACAGGAAAAGAGGTGTATGGATTAACTGTCTGGGATTTCCTGCGTCAAGAGACTCCGGCATCCGCCAACCCTAGTCTTTGGCGACAAGGGCAACTCAACCGCATACACGGCTTATTTGAGGTATTACCCGGTAAAATATACCAGATACGAGGATTCGACCTCGCAAATATGACGTTTATCCGTAGTGATAACGGTTGGATCGTCATAGATGTATTGCTCTCGAAAGAGACGGCCCTAGCAGGTTATAATCTTCTGAAGAAACATGTAGAAGATCTTCCGGTCAAGGCGGTTATCTATACGCATCCTCATGTGGACCATTTCGCGGGAATAGACGCTATATTGGAGAACGCCCCCAATAAGCCCGAAACGATCGAGATCATTGGCCCCAAGGGTTTCTTTGAAGATGCCGTCAGCGAGAACCTGATGGCGGGTGTAGCCATGGGGCGAAGAGCGACCTATATGTATGGCCGCAGTCTACCTAAAAATGAGAAAGGAAATATAGGTACTGGTTTAGGACAAACTACCGCGGCAGGAACTACGGGCTTGGTCCCTCCTACCCGTGAGATATCCGAGGAGGGCGAGACTTTACGAATTGATGGTGTCGAGATCGTATTCATGTCCGTACCCGGCGCCGAGGCTCCCTCGGAAATCATGATGTACTTCCCTGAGATGAAAGCTTTCTGCGTAGCCGAGGAAATCAACCGTACCCTGCACAACCTGCTGACCTTACGAGGGGCGAAGGTCCGGAACGGCCAATTATGGAGCAAATATATCGACCGGGCGATCACGGAGTGCGGCGATCAGGTAGAGGTATCCTTCTCTACCCACCATTGGCCGACTTGGGACAATAAGAACATCGTCGCTTACTGGGAAAAGCAGCGGGATTTGTATCGCTACCTACACGATCAGACACTTCACCTCGCCAACCAAGGATATACGCCTCGAGAAATAGCGGAGATGATTAAATTACCAAGCTCTATCGCCAACGAGTTCGCCAACCGGGGATATTATGGAACCGTTAGCCATAACGTAAAAGCCCAATATCAAATGTATTTCGGCTGGTTCGACGGCATCCCCGCCCATCTGAACCCACTCCCGCCGGTAGAAGAAGGTAAAAAATACGTAGAGGCTATCGGAGGAGAGGACGAGGTAATGAAAAAGGCGCGAGAGGCATACAATCAAGGAGAATACCGTTGGACGGCTACTTTGCTGAACCATCTCGTTTTCGCTAATCCAAAGCATAAACCCGCCCGCCAATTACTTGCGGACACGTACGCTCAATTGGGCTACCAAGCGGAAAGCGGCCCGTGGCGTAATTTCTACCTGACCGGAGCTATGGAACTGACCGAAGGCATCGCTGGCAAAGGCAAGGCCAACTCAAACCGGGCACGTATGTCCCAGAACCTAAGTCCCGAAATGCTATTCGATTTGCTCGCTATCCAAATAAATGGAGAAAAAGCGGCCGATAAAGACTTAATAATAAATATTATCTTAACCGATACGAACGAACAAGCCACCTTGATCTTAAAGAACGGCGCCTTATCGAACCGTATCGGCAGGCTCCATCCGGCCCCTACCGTAACTTTGGAAGGAGACAAACAAGTCATCTACGCAAGTCTCATGCAGCCGGAGAATATAGCGGCAAATCTGCAAGCCCATAAGTTATCGGTAACCGGGAAACTTGAAAGCCTAAAAGAGCTATTCTCCACTTTTGAGGCTCCGGACGCTTATTTTAATATCATCGAGCCTTAAACCTTTCCCGCCTCTTGCATGGCTGGATTAAAAAATTTATCTTTGTGCGATCTTTAGAGAAAGCGATATTACTATAAAATTAGCATAAGGTTTTATTACACTTTAATATAATAAATTAGCGATTATGATTTATTCACATGAAGTTCAACACATGTGTGTTGTAAAGAAGGGAGCTAACCACCAGTGCGCTCCGATTCCTGAAGAAGGAAAGTGGGTTAGAGCAACTCAGATCACTGATATCTCTGGTTTGACTCACGGTATCGGTTGGTGCGCGCCGAAACAAGGTGGATGTAAGCTGACATTAAACGTTAAAGAAGGAATCATCCAAGAGGCTCTTGTAGAGACAATCGGTTGTTCCGGTATGACTCACTCAGCTGCTATGGCTTCTGAGATCCTTCCGGGTAAAACCCTTTTGGAAGCATTGAACACAGACCTTGTTTGTGACGCTATCAACACCGCTATGCGCGAGTTGTTCTTGCAGATCGTTTACGGTCGTACACAGTCCGCTTTCTCTGAGGGAGGTCTGCCTGTAGGCGCTGGCTTGGAAGACCTTGGTAAAGGTTTGCGTAGCCAAGTGGGTACGATGTTCGGTACATTGGCTAAAGGTCCCCGCTACTTGGAGATGGCCGAGGGATATTGCACACGCATGGCTTTGGACGCTGATGACGAAGTAATCGGTTATGAATTCATCCACTTGGGTAAATTCATGGATATGGTAAAGAAGGGTATGGACGCTAACGAGGCACTGGAAAAGGCGAAAGGCTCTTACGGTCGTTTCAAAGAAGCTGTAAAATATATCGATCCTCGTAATGAATAAGAAAACATTTACACGTGTCCTCATCGGGCTGAGCGTTATCACGGCCGTGGCTACGCTTATCACGTATTTCGTGATGAAGCCGGAGAAACCGTGGTTGGCGTTTTACGTGGCTTGTTGCGGCGGTGTATTGGTTTTCAACTTTCTGATATCTTTATTCATAGTAAATAAGAATTTTAAAAAGTAAAAAATAATATGGCTTTATTTGAAAGTTATGACCGTCGTATTGATCATATCAACGCGGTATTAAACGAATATGGTATCAACGGTATCGAAGACGCAAAGGCTATCTGCGATGCTAAGGGTATCGACCCTTATACAATGTGTAAGGAAACTCAACCGATCTGTTTCGAGAACGCTTGCTGGGCTTACGTAGTAGGTGCCGCTATCGCTATCAAGAAAGGTTGTACGAACGCTGCCGAGGCTGCCGAGGCTATCGGTATCGGTTTACAGGCATTCTGTATCGCTGGTTCTGTTGCGGATGACCGTAAGGTGGGTATCGGCCACGGTAACTTGGCCGCTCGTTTGCTTCGCGAGGAGACTAAGTGTTTCGCTTTCTTGGCTGGCCACGAGTCTTTCGCCGCAGCTGAGGGTGCTATCAAGATCGCCGAGATGGCAAACAAGGTTCGTAAAGAGCCTTTGCGTGTTATCTTGAACGGTTTAGGTAAGGATGCCGCTAAGATCATCTCTCGTATCAACGGTTTCACGTATGTACAGACTCAGTTCGACTACATGACAGGTGAGGTGAACGTTATCGAGGAGAAAGCTTATTCTAACGGTCTTCGTGCGAAAGTTAAGTGCTACGGCGCTGACGACGTTCGTGAGGGTGTGGCTATCATGCGTAAGGAAGGTGTTGACGTATCCATCACGGGTAACTCTACGAACCCGACTCGTTTCCAACATCCGGTAGCCGGTACTTATAAGAAAGAATGTATGGAGAACGGTCACCCGTATTTCTCTGTTGCTTCTGGTGGTGGTACGGGCCGTACTTTGCACCCAGACAACATGGCCGCTGGTCCTGCTTCTTATGGTATGACGGACACAATGGGCCGTATGCACGGTGACGCTCAGTTCGCTGGTTCTTCATCCGTTCCTGCTCACGTAGAAATGATGGGCTTCTTGGGTATGGGTAACAACCCGATGGTAGGTGCTACGGTTGCTGTAGCGGTTGCTATCGAGGAAGCTATGAAGAAGTAATCAACTAAACAATAAAATAATTGTTTATATATAGACTCCTGTAATCTTGATGGTTGCAGGAGTTTTTATTTTACTTATCAAAAGGAGGAAAAGGATGACACTAAACATAGACCAAGAGAGTTGCATCAAATGCGGGAAATGCGTACGGGTATGCCCTTCGGATATATTCACGCAAGAAAGAGCCGGAGAGACGATCGGGCTGGTACGTGTGGAAAGCTGCATCGTTTGCGGGCATTGCGTGGACGTATGTCCGACCGGTTCCGTGCTACACAGCGAATTCCCGCCGGAGAAAACGCATACGATCGATTACAGCCAAATGCCTACGCCGGAGCAGGTGATGTTGCTGATCAAGTCACGCCGTTCCAACCGGACATTGACCTCGAGGCCCGTCCCCAAGGAGATGCTGGACAAGATCGTGGAGGCCGCTCATTCCGCGCCGACGGCTACAAACTCCCAAAGCCTCTCGTTCCCC
>ENA-OPRW01001375-OPRW01001375.1-human-gut-metagenome-genome-assembly--contig:-NODE-1375-length-17065-cov-3.559377_pt1 | contig 17065 bp, 14 predicted proteins | sample MGYA00241898_ERZ501890 | MGnify/ENA primary metagenome ERZ501890 (study PRJEB25962, sample SAMEA2042216) | human gut metagenome | biome: human gut; feature: human-associated habitat; material: faeces... | reverse complement strand
TCGCGCAGCGCTTCGTTGTGACGCACTGGGTAGGTGGGTGGTCCATGTCATTAGGAAGGGGACTCCTGCGGCGGTCCTGTTGAGTTTCGAATATTTGCAGGTTTGCCGTTTCTCCTGGGCGGCAGAGGTCCTTCGAGCGGGGCAAAATAACCGACTCTGGAGAAGGAGATTGCCCAATCATGGCACAAAAGGAAAGGGTTGCACCCGTTGCCGTCATTACCGGCGCATCAAGCGGTTTAGGGGCGGTATTTGCGCGAATTGCCGCTCGTGAAGGTTATCGGCCGGTGCTCGTGGCCCGCCGTCAGCAGCGTTTGGAAGCGCTTGCCGCTGAAATCGAGACGGCCTCAGGTCTGAAGCCTTGGGTGCTTGCGCTCGATTTAACAGAGTCTGCAGAGCTTTCGCGTCTCATGGATTTCTTGGAGACGCGCAGCGTGACGCCCGAAATTTTCATCAACAATGCGGGGTTTGGTGATTTTGGTCCCATGGTGGATGCCGACGAAGAGCGCATCAGCCGAATGCTGCGGCTCAATATCGCAGCGCTCACGGGGCTATCCATTGAAGCAGCCCGTGCGATGACGCGGCTCGGGCGGGGACGCATTCTTAATGTCGCTTCGACGGCGGCCTTCCAGGCTTGTCCTGGATTCGGCGTCTATGCCGCCACCAAGGCTTATGTCGTCTCTTTTACCGAAAGTCTCTCTGAAGAACTCCGCGGTACGGGGGTATCTGCAACGGCCTTTTGTCCCGGACCGACAGCAACCGAGTTCGGTGAAGCTGCGGGACTCGACGAGTCGGCCTTCGGCCGTATTTCGCTCGACAAATGGGAGCGCTCGGCTGCGGCATGCGCGGAGGCCGGGTGGGCCGCAATGCAAGCAGGGCGAACGGTGAAGATTGACGGCTGCTGGAATACGGTGCTTGCTGTATCGGCTCAAATACTGCCCCGTCTTTGGGTGCGTCGGATCGCCGGCGTCATTTTTCGCAACGTGCCGCGAAAATAAGGTGCTCGTTGCGCTCGGAAGGATGCAGACGATGCCGAAGATTTGAGCGCCTCTTGCTTAAGATCGAGCTGCACTACTCTGTTCGCACTAGGTGAAAGCTTGTAATGTGCTGAAATTAGCAGCGATGTTTTCTGCATAATCAATGTAATTGGTTTCGCGAATCTGCAGTTTTGCAGGTTCGCGCGCGCATCACAAAAGGTGTTCCCATGCAGATTTCTTCCCTTTCTCGCCGCGGCGTACTTGCTTTGTCTGCGGCTGTTGCACTCGCGCTTGCAGGCTGCGGCGACAAATCCGCGCCGGCTGCCGGTGCCGCCGCTAAGGCTGAACTTACGCCCGTCGGCATTGTTCAGCTCGTTGAACACGCTGCGCTCGATGCCTGTACGAAGGGTGTGGTTGATGCACTCGCTGAACGCGGCTTCAAGGACGGCGTCAATATCAAGCTTGATATTCAGAATGCTCAGGGCGACCAGTCGAACCTTCACAATATTGCCAATCGTTTCGTGTCCAACAAGGACAAGGTGATTTTTGCTGTTGCAACACCTGCCGCTCAGGCTGTCGCGACGGTTGCCAAGAACACCCCGATCGTTGCTACCGCGATTACAGACTTTGTGGCGGCCAAGCTCGTGAAGTCCGATGAAGCGCCCGGCGGCAATGTGACGGGCGTATCTGACTTGGGGCCGATTGAGGCTCAGCTGGATCTGCTCCTGAAGTTCATCCCGAACGCTAAGGTGGTGGGCACGATCTATAACTCGAGCGAAATCAATTCCGCCTATCAGGTTGAAATCTTTAAGCAGGCTGCCGCAAAGCGCGGCGTTGAAGTGCTTGAAGCGACCGTTTCCAACGTGAACGATATTCAGCAGGCTGTGGCAAGTATTTCGAGCAAGGTCGCCGGCCTTTGGCTCCCGACCGACAATGTGCTTGCCTCCGCTATCCCTGCTTTGGTCAAAGTGACGAATCCCGTGAAGCTGCCGGTTGTGGCTGGCGAACGCGGCATGACCGAAGCCGGCTGTCTGGGCTCCATTTCCGTGGACTATTACGAAATCGGCCGCATGACCGGTCAGATGGGCGCAGATATTCTTGAAGGGAAGAAAAAGCCCGCAGAAATGCCGGTTCAGCATGTTGCCACCGGTACCCCCGTCTTTAATTTGAAGGCTGCTGAGGCGATCGGCGTGACGATCCCCGAAGAGCTTAAAAAAGGAGCGGTGCTCTTTCAATAGCCTCGCATAGAGGCCGCGCCGCCAGAGCGGAGTCGATAAAGCGCTGTGAAAAGTGCTCGAACGGCTCCGCTTTTCTTTTTTCGGCTTGAGAATGCGCAAGTGACCTGAGGAATCTCGCCTAGCAGAGAAAATTGTCTCTCAGAGAAAGCGCTCAAGAAAGCCCTAGAATTCAATCTTCCACCTAAAAAACAATCGAGTGCACCGTTTTTCAAATGGTGCTCGAGCGTACCTACAAAGGAATTTTCATGCTCGATCTTCTGATCTCTACCGTCGGCCAAGGCCTTCAGTGGTCCGTGCTTGCGCTCGGCGTATTTCTGACCTTCCGCATTCTCGACATTGCTGATTTGTCGGTGGAGGGCTCTTTCCCTCTGGGCGCAGCGGCTGCCGCTACGGCGATCACTTCCGGGCTGGGACTGCCTGCCGCTTTTGTGCTCGCGCTGATTGCCGGCGCACTGGCCGGCGCGGTCACCGGCATCCTCACGACGAAGCTGCGTATTCCGGCGCTGCTCGCGGGCATTCTTACCATGATTGGGCTCTATTCGGTCAATCTCCATGTCATGGGCAAGTCCAACATTGGCCTTTTGCAGGACGAAACGGTTTTCACGATTCTTGAGAATTCGCTGGGACTGTCTGTTGCGGTATCTGGTCTCGCCGTTGGCCTTATCTTCGCAGCGCTGATTGCCGTCATTCTGTATTGGTTCTTCGGCACAGAACTGGGCACCGCCATCCGCGCTACGGGTTTCAATCCGCAGATGGCCCGCGCGCAGGGCATCAATACCAATACGATGGTTGTGCTGGGGCTGGTGATTTCCAACGCTCTTGTGGCCTTGTCGGGTGCAACAGTGGCACAGGCGAACGGTTTTGCCGACGTCGGCATGGGCGTGGGCACCATCGTGATTGGGCTCGCTTCGGTCATCATCGGCGAAGTGCTTTTTTCTCCCAAGTCTTTTAAAACGAGCCTGATTGCCGTCATTCTGGGTTCCATCGTTTATCGTCTCGTTATTGCCTTCGTGCTCGAAATGGGCATGCCTCCGAACGATCTCAAGCTTTTCACGGCTGTGCTCGTCGCCTTCGCACTCGCGCTGCCTTTGATTAAGGAGAAATGCGCTGGACTGCGCGCTCACGGCTGATGCCTGACGCGCCTTTCGTTCTCCCATCAAACGCAAAACACTCAGACGAAGGACATTTGAAATGCTTGAACTCCAGAACGTCAAAAAGACTTTCTTCGCCGGTACGGCCAATGAAAAAAAAGCGCTTCGAGGCGTGAGCTTCACGCTTGATGACGGTGATTTCTGCACGGTCATCGGGTCTAACGGTGCGGGTAAATCAACAACACTGAATGCCATTGCCGGCGTCTTTCCTATCGATTCAGGTTCGATCAAAATCGACGGCGTAGAAATTTCCAAAATGCCTGAATGGAAGCGAGCGTCCATGATCGGCCGAGTCTTTCAGGACCCGATGCGCGGTACGGCAGCGGGCATGATGATTTCAGAAAATCTGGCCGTCGCTGACCGACGCGGACGTCGTCCGACATTGCGCTGGAGCGATCGCGCTGACCGTAATGCTCGCTTTGCCGAACTGGTGAAAATGCTTGGTCTGGGTCTTGAAACCCGCATGACCGCACACGTGGGACTGCTCTCGGGCGGACAGCGCCAAGCGCTTACGCTGCTCATGGCGACGCTTGTGCGCCCGAAGCTCCTGCTGCTTGATGAACATACTGCCGCTCTTGATCCGAAGACGGCAGCCAAAGTGCTTGAAATCACTGAACGTCTCGTGACGGAGCAAAAGCTCACCACGCTCATGATTACGCACAACATGCGCGATGCGCTTCGCTACGGCAACCGTCTCATCATGATGCACGACGGTCGTCCGATCCTTGATGTGCGCGGCGAGGAAAAAGCCAAGCTCACCACGGTGGATCTTTTGAAATTCTTCGAAAAGGCGGGTGACGGCGTTTCCGACAAGATGCTGCTCGCAAGCTGATTCGGGAGAGCAGAAAAAAGAGCGAAGCAAGGAGGCGGATGACTTGGAGCATCCGCCTTTATTGTTTTGGAGGCGGGTCTGTCAAAGCAAGGTTTGACGGTGCATTAACACGATCTTCACGTGTTTTTGACGGTGCAGGCTGACAATTTTTCTTCCATGGCAGCAGCCAAATTCAAAAACGCACAACGTTCAAAATGACTGAAGAGCAAAAGAACGATGCCGCACCGCAAAGTGCGCAGGGAGACCTCCATCGAGAGAATGAAGCCCAAGAACGCAAAGGACTTAAAGTCCCTCGAACGGTCTGGGCTTTGGGTTTTGTGAGCCTTTTAATGGACATCTCTTCGGAGATGATTCATGCACTGCTGCCCCTTTTTATGGCTGGACCTTTAGGCGCGAGCGCAGTGCTGATCGGTTTGGTCGAAGGTGCGGGCGAAGGCGCTGCGCTGATTACGAAGGTCTTTTCGGGAGCGGCCGCCGACCGTTTCGGTCACCGCAAGCTGCTTGTATTCCTCGGTTATGCACTGGGGGTTCTTTCAAAACCTGTTTTTGCACTTGCCGATTCTGTGGCGCTTGTTTTTGCTGCACGCGTTTCCGACCGTATCGGCAAAGGACTTCGCGGGGCGCCTCGTGACGCCATTGTTGCAGCGGTAACGCCTAAGCCGCTCTGGGGCGAGGCATACGGCATTCGTCAGTCGCTCGATGCCGCCGGTGCCTTTGTCGGGCCGGCCCTGGCGAGTCTCTTTCTCTTTTTCTGGACGGATAATCTTCGTTCCATCTTTTGGCTGGCATTGATTCCCGGCGCGCTTTGTCTGCTCCTCATTCTCATGGGCGTTGAAGATGCTCCGGAGAAGCCCGCCGCGAAACGTCCTGCCGTCAGACGCTGGAGCGATCTGGCGGAGTGCTTCACGGTCGCAGGTCCGGCCTTTCGAGCGCTGCTTGTGCTGGGTATTCTTTTTTCACTTGCTCGCTTTTCCAATGCCTTTCTTGTGCTTCGTGCAGCGGACTCGGGCATCTCAACGGCTGCCGTGCCGCTCTTGATGGTGGGCGTCAACATTGTTTTTTCACTGGCATGCGTACCGATTGGAAAACTTTCCGACCACATGCCTGCTGAGCGGCTTCTCGCGCTGGGTTTGGTTTTCCTGGCTTTGTCAGACGTCGTCTTTGCCGTCTGGGCTACGCCCGTGGGAGCATCGCTCGGCGCCGCGCTTTGGGGGCTCCACCTGGGCGCTACACAGGGCGTTTTCTCCAAGATGACGGCAGATGCGGCTCCGGAAGAAAAGCGGGCCACGGCTTTTGGACTATTCAGCTTCGCGAGCGGTGTGGCTGCGCTTGCTGCCGGACTCGTTGCCGGCACGATCTGGGAGTTTGTCGGCCCGTCAGCCACTTTCTGGCTGGGCTCGGCCTTTGCTGCCGCGGCTTTCGTCTGGCTGCTTTTGGGGCTTCACCGCCGTCCGGTCTGTGCGAAATCCTAAGCCTGATGCTTCAGACTCGTAAACCTATCACTACATAGCTATATATCAGCACGATGAATAGATTTTTAAGTATTGGCGAAGCCGCGGAACGTCTGGGCGTTTCCATTACCACGCTTCGGCGTTGGGAAGCTTTGGGGCGCCTAGTGCCCAAACGCACGCAGGCAGGTCATCGCAGATACGATGCAGCTCTGATTGAAAGTTTGTATGGAGCACATGCACAAGAAAAAACGGACGGCCGAACCATTGCTTATGCCAGAGTATCGAGCAGTGATCAAAAAGCAGATTTAGAAAAACAAAAGCAGATCTTGGAGCTTTTTTGTACGGGACGCGGTTGGCGCTTTGAGATGATTTCAGATTTTGGATCTGGGATGAATTACCACAAAAAAGGGCTTCTTCAACTTTTGAATATATTAGTCAACGAGGACGTGGAGCGTCTCGTTATTACTCAGAAGGATCGATTGCTGAGATTCGGCGCAGAACTTGTATTTGCCGTATGTGAAGCCAAGAATGTGGAAGTGGTCATTGTCAACAAAGGCAGTGACGCATCATTTGACGAAGATCTCGCCCAAGACATGCTCGAGATCATCACGATTTTCAATGCGCGTCTGTATGGTTCTCGAAACAGAAAAAACCAGCAATTAATTCATGGCATGCATAAGGTGCTTAGGGAGACTGAACGGCTTAATGGTTGATTCCCAGCACTTTGGATTCAAAATTCAGCTGGAAATTTGTTGGCTCTGCTGAAGATTCCGCTGAGCCCGAAAACTTCATAAAAAAAGAACGAGGACTTCTCTTCGGAGGAAGCAGCATTTTGCGGCATAGAACGGCGCGTCGATTTAGCTCTGCAGGATCGGTAGACTTTGCCTAACAGCTGGGGCAGCGGCCAATAACGAGCCCGCCGCTCTGCTGATGGTGTCTCTTTGATTTGTCCTTTATGTCGCTTCCTGTTATTGCGTATGTGCTTCAGCCCGACCAGGTGATATTTACGCCAACCACCGAAAATGGTCCGCTTCCCGGAATCTATGCGGCATCGGATTTCATTGCCAAGTGGCGCGATTGGGACGCAGGAACGGCCGGCCGGCCAGCTCGAGCATGGCATACGCTTTTTGATGCAGTGCTGAAGGCCGGCGACCGGTTTGACTTTTTCCTGCTCGATGAAGCGCTCAAGGCTTATGGTGAGGAACTTTTTCCCGATCCCCAAGAGCGCCTCGAATGGTGTACTCGGACAGTCATTGGACTTGAGCGCTGGGATGAGGCGAAGCGGCTCATCAATGAGCTCGAAGGATATGCTCTGCCCCCATCGGGTTCGGCAGATCAGCGGCCGGAGGATTTCAGCAGTCCCGTTCGCCGTCTGCGTGCCGAGTGGGCTTATGCCCGAATAGCGGCGGGAATGGAGGACGACATTCTGGTGCCGACGCTCGTTGATGAGCTTTTCGCCTTGGGGGAGACTCAAAAGGCCGAGCACCTTATTGCTCGCGCTTGGCCGGCTGTTTTTTCTGCTCTTTTGAGTTTTCTGCAGCCTGAAGAGAACACCGGCAATGCTTCGGATGCGCAGGAGACTGCCCAATGGCGCCGTACCATGCTGAGTGTCGGCCAAAACTGCACCTTGATGACGCAATGCAGCAGTGCATTGAGTTTTCATCAGCGCTTATGGCGTGCCGCGGCGTTTCTCTATTTCTCCAAAGATGAACGAGATGTCGAAACCGGATTGAACGAACTGATTTCGCTCACATCGCTTTTGCGACCGGCTGAGGAAGTTTTAGAGGTGCTTGCCCTGATGACGGTCGTGTTTGCGGGGGAGGCTTTTGAAATTCCAGCGGACTGTTTGGCTTGGCTTTCTTGCTCTATGGACAGGCGCCGCGCAGCAGTGCTGCCTGCACGAAAGAAGGCTGAGGCTGACATCCGGCCGCATCCGGCCGAAGTGCTCACGGAGAGCGCAGAAGCCTGTCGGGCAGAAGCGGATCGGTTTTGGCTCCTGCGTTCGCTTTTCATGGATGGGAATGTGCTGGATTTGAAAAAACGTCTGACCTATGCGCGTTTTATCGATCGAACATTCTTTGAAGAGCTGCTCTTTCGTGTGCTCGATGCGCGATGCGCGGCAAAAGCATCTCAGCATGATGCGCTTGTCGAGAGTCAATATCGGCTGAAGGGACATCTTGCCGTACCCTCGAACCCAGAAACTGCTGCGGTGCTTTCGCTCGTCGGTAAAGTGATAGAGGCGGAAGTGCTCGCTCGACTATCCGGCGATTTGCTTGGGCAGAATGCCGGCGGCAAGGCAGTTAATGGAACTGCTGCGGCGCAAAAGCGCTTGAGGGGGACCGCCCCAATGAAGGAAGCCCTTAACAGAGCCGCTTGGCTGCTGGGCAGTGAATTTGTTCGATGCACTTTCGAAGATGCCGAAGGACCGATTGTGAGTCTTGGCCGAGGCGCCATGCTGGCGCTTTATTTTGCACCGAGATCTCCCATGAATGATGAGCGTTTCATCCTGCAGGAATCCGTTGGTCCTCTGTCTCCGGGCGAATATCGCGCAGAGAAGCTGCTCGAACTCTGGCGCCGAGAAGCCAGCCCCTTCAAGCTGCCCGAGGACTTTTTGCGTCTTGTGGTGGAAGCGGGCCGCCGGACGAAGCCCAAATCAGCCGATGTCCGACTTTTCAAACCGCTGCTGATCAAATGTCCGGAATATTTCGGAGATGATCTTCACCAATTGCTCTGGCGGATTCGAATGGCTGTGGCCGAACAGCGTTGGGCGGATGCTGAGGAAGGACTTTTCACGGCTGCAGAGTGTCTTCTCGACAGGGCGCAAGACGCAGCAAGGGATGAAACGATCGAGTCGCTCTGGCTCGAAGCAGCTTCGCTTGCAGCTTGGACGGCAGCCGGCCGCGTCCTTCTGGTGCCGGGCATAAAGTGGATGAAACCTTATGCGGACAACGAAGCGGAGCTGATTGTCGAGCGCCTGCGGCTTGGAATTCCAGATGCGGTGAAGCTCGCTGATCTTTTCGCAGAGCTTTCCGACGCAGCTCCGGCTTGAGGAGTCATCATGGAGCACAGCCGCATCATTCATCATTATTGGACATCACCTTGCGGCATTTTGGATCTCGCTTCTATTGGCGAGCAGCTTGTAATGTGCGACTGGGTAGGTGGCTGGCATCGAGCGGCAACGCTCAATCGGCTGACCCGACTGACCAAGCTTCCTATGGTCGAAGATGCCTCATCGGTTATTGACCTCGCTCAGGTGCAGCTTGCGGAGTATTTTGATCAGCGGCGACAGGTGTTCACCGTCCCGTTAAGGCTGATTGGCAGCGAGTTTCAAACGCGTGTTTGGCATGCACTCACCAAAATTCCATACGGCAAGACGATTCCCTATGGGGAAATTGCGCGGGAGGTGAACTCGCCGAAGGCTGTTCGGGCGGTGGGCGGTGCTGTGGGCGCCAATCCGCTTTCCATCATCATTCCTTGTCACCGCGTCGTCGGCGCGAATGCTTCCATCACGGGCTATGGCGGCGGATATGCCGCCAAACGTCATCTTCTTGCGTTGGAACTTGGACTCTCGGCTGACGAGCTGCCGTTCAGCCGCGGCGTGAAGGAGTGATTTCAGTAGAGTGACTTAGCCGCCTTCGAGCGCCGTTAGGAATTGCTTTAAGTTGTGCACCCGCAGCTTCTTATAGATGTTGTTGCGGTGTCCCTGCACTGTACGATCTGAAAGGTCGAGACGCTCGGCAATGTCATGATTGGCAAGACCCTCCTTAAGGAGCTCAGTGATTTCGTGTTCTCGCGGACTCATTTCCGCGAGAATCTGCTCGACGGCCTGTTTGGGCAGTGCGCCCTGCGACGCCTCAACACTCACGCGGCTTGCCGCCTCAATAGCGTCAGCGAGCGCCTCGGCATCAACGGGTTTTTCAAGGAAGTCGAAAGCACCGAGTTTGAGCGTTCGGACTGCGGGGGCACATCGCCGTGTCCGGTGACGAAGATGATGGGAAGTGACAGATTCTGAGCCTTCATGCGCTCCTGGAGTTCCAGTCCGGACATGCCGGGCATGCGGATGTCTAGGAGCAGACACCCGGGAGGCGTTGAGCGCCATGCTTTAAGAAATTCTTCGGCTGATCCCCAGGCTGCAGTTTGCCAGCCGCGGCAGGAGAGCATGAAGGAGAGTGCATCGCGTACTTCGGCATCGTCATCAACGATTCGGATGAGCACCGTTCGCTGGAGATCTTCGAGTGTTTTGAGGCCGGAGCCGTCAGTTTGCTTCTGGTCGGTCATGATGCTTGAGGCGGAATGTCGTAATGCGAAGAAGAGGAGGATTCGGCAGCGGCTGTGTTCTTCAAGGGATACGAGCCGGCGCGCAGGAGTCGTACCTGTGCGATGACGCCGCCCTGCGGGCGTTCAAAGAAGGTGAGCCGTCCGCCAGAGGCCTCGGCGATGGCAATTGCAATGGGAACACCAAGTCCATGCCCTGCGGCTTTGGTCGTGATGAGAGGCGTGGTGAGCTCGTTGAAGGCGGCATTCGTCATCTGCAGGCCAGTGTTCTCGATGGTGATGAGCACTGAACGATCCGTTTTGTCCGTCGGATCGGGCTGGGTACGCACGGATACGGTCGGAACCTCTTGAGCGCCCGAAGTGTTGTCACTTGCCGCGGAGGCGGCGGCTTCAAAAGCATTTTTGATGAGGTTTCTCATGAGCAGTTCGAGTTCGAGCGCGTCTCCCAACACCTCAATGCCCTCAACGGACTCACACTTGAAGGCAACAGAGCGCAGCAGATCCGGAGAAATGGCGGTCAGTACATTGTCAATGGTGGTCTTTAAGGACACCGTTCTGTCGCGGCGGGTTTGGTTGCGAGAATAGCCGCGGACTTTGGCAACGATCGCTTTGGTGCGTTCAAGTCCCTGCTCAATGCCAACGCGGCTTTTTTCCAGCATGGCGGTATTAACCGGCTGGCGTGAAAGCAGTGTTTTCATGCCGTCAAGGTAATACTGAACGGCTGCGAGCGGCTGAGCAAGTTCATGAGCAATCAGGTTGGAGAGCTGTCCCACGATGGTCGCTTTTTGCATGCGTTCCATGCGCCCGCGCATTTCTTCCAGCCGAAACTGCGATTTACGCTCCTCTTCAATACTGGCTTCAAGTTCAGCCGTGCGCACCCGCACAAGGTAACCGACACGCCAGCTGTGAAAAGCAAGCCCAAGAATCATCGCTGCAGCCAATACGCACCAGGCGAGGTTTTTCGTCAGCCAATCTTTGAAGGAAATGTCGCGCAGATAAGCGTAGTTTTCGATTTTGAGTTCGCGGTAGAGCCGATTAACAGGACGAAGGTCGGTGGCTACGCCCCAATGGTGACCGGGTGCAATTTCCTTGATTGAGAGGAGTGTGCGGGCGATCACATGCGCCGCACCCGGCGCGGAGCCTTCGAGTACAGACACCATGATGTTGGGGTAGGTGCGCGAGGTGTGAACGCAGTGCAGCGTCGGATCTTCGCGGGGTTCAAGGACGCGGTAGCGGGACCGGACTTCGGGCGGCTGGTGTTCCAGCCAGCAGGCGCGAACCATGGCAACGTCGGCTTCATGCGTATCGAGGCGGGAGGCGATGGCCGCGTTTTCGCTGTCGCCGGTAAAGTGGATGTCGCTGAAAAAATGCTCCGGATCATATCCGCGGACGGCAATTTCGCCGAGCCCTGTGCGATAACTCATGAAGGCTGAAGCGTAGCTTGCCGAGAGGCGTTTGTCTTTGAGGTCCGCGATGGTTTTGATGTTTTCTTCATCGGCACGCACGAGGAAAGTGGTGGCTACACCCGTATTGGGATTGGGCTGCAGATCCGTGATGAGCGTGGCTACAGGAAGAACGCCGTGCGGCGACATGCGCATGGAAAAGCCCGAACTGGCAATGAAAACGTCGATATTGCCCGTTTCGATCAAATGTTCAAGCTTGGGGGAAGGAATTCTGGGGTAGATCTCAACCGGATAGGGGGCAAATGCCTTCTCAATGGTTTCAAGCGTATTCATCAGCGCTTCGGTGGTAACGGGCTGTTCCCAAAGTGAAATGATCCCGACGCGAAGCGGTCGATTTTGGAAAATCTGCGCGGTGGCCGATGAAAGGGCATCCGTCTGATTGGCTCGGTGAGCGCTCTCTGATATGTCGGACGCGCTCATCGGTTCTTGAGCGGGCTGCGGTTCCTGATGCCCTTGATGTGCCAGATTGGTAGGGGTGTCAGGCTGCGCCGTGGGCACAGGAAAGGCGAGCCGCGTCTGACCCGTGCCGGTTGAGTTCGGCAAGCGCGCCGTGTCGGCCGCAGCTGTAGCAAGGATAGGAGTGAAGGCAAGGACAAGCAGAAGCAGTGCCGTTCGCCGACATAAAGTCGGCAAGAGCCGTGAGCGCTGGCGAATGCATGAAGGAAAAAGTACGGACATGGTTTTTGAGCTGCCGATCGGTGCTTCTGTTCTCCCATTCTAGGCAGAGGACTGATTGCGCGCTTTTCCTGAACGCATAGATTTGTTGACGCTTGTCAGGCTACTCGAGTACCTCGTTTGGGAAATTGTTTTCATCGGAAGACAGTGCGTAATGAACACAGCCTGTGGCCGTTATTCAAACGCCGCTTTCCGAAAAAAAACTAAAAGTGTGCGGTCAATGCCGTACGCACGTAGAAAAGGAGAAAACCATGTCTGCGAATCTATCTCGTCGCTCCTTCATCGCTGGTTCAGCCGCTATGGGCGGCATGATGCTGGGTGTATCGAGCTCCGCTGAAGCCAAAGTTCCTTCGAAGTGGGACTTCAAGGCCGACGTGATTGTCGTCGGTGCCGGCGCCGCAGGCATTCCGGCTGCTATTCGCGCAGTCGAACAGGGTCTTTCGGTTCTCGTGGTTGATGCTAACTACGATATCGGCGGACACGCCATCATTTCTCAGGGCAATACGCTTTTGGGCGGCGGCAATGCTATGCAGCAAAAGTACGGCATTGAAGACTCTCCTGAGACGATTTTCAAAGATCTGACGGACTGGTCAGTGACGCTCCCGAACGGCTTTGCCGACTATCGCTTCAATGACCGTGACATGCAGGCGATGATCGCCAAAGAATCTGTGCCAACCTATGACTGGCTGGTCAAAATCGGCGTTCCGTTCCTCGACAAGAAGCCTGACAATGCCGGTGCTTACGGCGCAGGCTGCAGCGCACCGCGTGAACTCCACTTCTCATGGACGAAGGGCGCCAATCTCGAAGCGCCTGCCGGCACGAGCGGCACAGTGCTGATGCGCTCGCTCGAAGACGCAGCCCGCAAGGTCGGCGTTAAGTTCCTGCTTAACTTCTACATGGACGAACTGATCGTCGACGAAAAGGGCCGCGTTGTGGGTTTGAAGGCCCATCGTACGCCGAAGGTTCTCCCGGACGGTACGGAACTCAAGAGTTTCCGCAGTGACGGCAATGTGGAGTCCAAGAAGGACAAGATCGTCGTCGGTGCCAAGAAGGCCGTCGTGCTTGCTACCGCCGGCTATACCGACAATGTGACCTTCCGCCGCATGGTCGATCCGCGTCTCACGAAGGAATTCGCTTCGGCTGCCTGCGAATATTCGCCGCAGGACGGCTCCGGCACGCTTGCCGCTATTAAGGTTGGCGCTGGCCTTTGGGGGCTGACGAATGCTTATACGGAACGCCCGATTTCACTTACCCGCGGTGCAGTGATCGGCGTGCGCGACACGTATCTGCGCTGGGCGCCCGAATCGCCGATCTTCCCGCTCGTGAAGCATTCCGGCGTAGCGCTTCGCAACTGGCAGAACGCCATCGTTGTCAACTGGGTCGGCAAACGCTTCTTTGAAGAAACTTCGTCGGCCGGTTTGACGGCTGATTCCGGCAAACTGACGAGCTACGGCACGGCCAACAGCACCCGCGGCCTGATGAACGGCACGAACGGCGCTTTCTTCAAGGAACTCGATAAGAATCCGTACGTTCAGGGTAATTGGCGCAACATCGACCGTACGAAGTACAACCCGATCAACTTCATCGCCGCAGCGTTGCAGATCAACGAAGGATCGCATGCCCCGGATTGGTCGGCTGGTCCTCAGTGGGCTATTTTCGACAGTGAAGCCATCAAGCGCGAACGTATGCATACGGATGAAAAGAGTGTTGATCCGGAATACTTCTTCAAAGCCGATACGATTGAAGAGCTCGCAGAGAAGATCAACACGAATCCGTACATGTCGCACAAGATGGATCCGAAGATCCTGGCTGAAACCGTTGCGAAGTACAACAGCTACGTCGACGCCGGTGCTGATCCGGACTTTGACAAACCCAAGCCCCAGTACAAGATCGAGAAGGGGCCGTTCTATGCGGCGTGGACTTCCGTCACGCTTCACGACTGCTACTGCGGTCTGCATGTGAACAATGCCTGTGAAGTGCTTGACTGGGAAGGCGAAAAGATCCCGGGTCTCTATGCAGCCGGCGAAGTGACGGGCGGCTCCTCTATGCACGGCCTCTCTCGCGGTCTTATTCAGGCCTATGTGCTTGGTGACACCTTCGCCTCGCTCAAGAAGTAAATAAACCGAACCCACTTCCTGGAGACCTAGAGCATCATGAGAACGACCTCCATCATTACGCTCGCAGCTTCGGCTGCAGTGCTCATGATGCTCTCTCCGGCGCCCGAGGTTCAGGCCGCAGAGACCATGAAGCCCGAACAATGCCTCATGTGTCACGGCGGCAGCTTTGACGCCCTGAGAGAGCAGACAAAGAACTGGAAGGATGAATTTGGATCGCCTGTCCAGCCCCATCAATACCTTGATCCTAATGCCGCTAACCCGCATGCCGGCGCAAAGGTTGTGCCGGAGTGCACGGGCTGCCATCAGGCTCACCCGATTCCGGTTCCCAAGGACTTTAAACCCGAACCCGCCTCACTGTCGATGTGTTACGGGTGCCATCACATGGAGAATTTCCAAAAGTGCAGCGATGCAGGCTGCCACGAAAAATAATGTGAAGATGGTCTCTCTTCGCTCCTAACAGTCCGGTTTGCTGCGTCCGCAGCAGCCGGACTGTTTTTTGGGAAGCGGTGTGAATGGCTCACAAGAGCGTGAGGAGCCGCGAAAGCACGCGCACGCGCGGCTCAATAGTCGGGATGAGCAGGTATTCATTGGCGGAGTGAAAGCCCCCGCCCGCAGGACCTGCGCCGTCAATCACCGGCGTACCGGCAGCAGCTATGCGGTTGGCGTCCGAACCGCCGCCTGCGTCCGCCCATTGGGCTTCAAAGCCTTCCAAACGTGCAGCTTCATTCACGAGCTCAATGAGCGGGCGGTTCTTTTCGGAATAAGGCATTGCCGATGAAAGCGACAGCCGTTTGGCTTCGACGTGAATGCCGTTGCCGCAGCTCCTGAGCGCAAGGGCTTCGATGGCGTCATCAATCGCTTGACCGTCTTCATCCCGGCAGCATCGGCGGTCAATCGTGAGCTTACAGAGGTCCGGCACGGTGTTGCATACCGTGCCGCCGTGAATGACGCCGACATTGACCGAGGTGCCTTTGCCGCTGTAGTCCTGAAGCTGATTAACTTCGAGCGTGAAGCGAGCGGCGGCCAATATGGCCGAACGTCCGTCCTGCGGATTATTGCCGGCATGAGCAGCGACGCCGCGGAAGACGACTTCCCAAACAGCACGGCCTTTGCGCGAACGCACAAAGGCCCCGTTCGGGCGCCCCGGTTCGCATACAACGGCGAGCCGGCTCTTTTGGGCAAGCGACGAGAGCCAAGCGCCCGAGGATACAGAACTTATTTCCTCATCGGGATTGTAGGCAACGGCAATAGAGAGCCGATAGAGGTCTTGGGGCCGCGCATTTTTAAGCGCATGAAAAATGGCAACGACGCCAGCCTTGCAGTCAGCGCACCCCGGGCCGGAGATGCGTTCTTTGCCGACGGTGAAAGGCCGCAGGGCGGCAGTGCCGTCCGGGTAGACTGTGTCGAGGTGCGCATTGAAGAGAACGTCATAATGGTCGGCATGGGGCTGATTGACGACAAAGAGTCCTCGGCCGGCTTGGCTGCCAAGATCAACAAGCTCAGCGGCAAAGCCAATCGCATCGAAGCGGCGTTTCATGATTTCTGCGGCTCGAGTGACGCCGGCGCAGTTGCTGCTGCCGCAGTCAAGATCGACGACCTCCTGAAGATCGCGAAGATAGTCATTTAAACAAAACATCTGCGTAGTTCCCATGATGAAATGACCTGCTGACCGGTTTTCCTCCAAAACACTCAGATTCTGGAGCGGCAGAGCTCTTGCAGTCAAAAGGGCGTGTCTGTCATGCAGTGCATGATAGGCACGCCCTTCAATATGAGCGGCGGGAGGCGTTATTCAATGCCCGTGACTTTGAAGCCCGCTCCTTCAACGGTTGCTCGGAGCATGTCGTCAGTTACGAAAAGATCGGCGTCGACTCGGGCCTCCTGCTTTTTAAGGCTCACTTCAACGGCATCAATGCCGGGCAGTGCCTTGAGGGCTTTTTCGACGGACTGAGTGCAGTGTCCGCAGTGCATGCCTTCGATATGAATGATTTTTTGAGCCATTTGTTTTTCCTTGTGAGAGGGTTCAGCTGGTTGGGCTGCTGCTAAGGGAGCCGCATCGGCATCTGTTTCGAGCTTAGGCTTAAAAAAGCGCAGACGCAGCGCATTGGAGACAACGGAGAAGGATGAAAGGCTCATGGCCGCCGCAGCGATCATCGGCGAGAGCGTGAGGCCCTGCGAAGCAAAGACGCCGGCGGCAATCGGGATGCCGATCAGGTTGTAGATGAATGCCCAGAAGAGATTTTCGCGAATATTGCGCATAACGGCGCGTGAGAGCTCAACGGCTGCGGGCACGTCACCGAGGCGGCTGCGCATGAGAACCAGATCCGCCGAGGCAATAGCGACGTCAGTGCCTGCGCCGATGGCCGCGCCGACATCCGCGCGGGCCAGTGCCGGTGCGTCGTTGACGCCGTCCCCGACCATTAGAACGCGCTTGTCCATTGCCTGCAGACGAGCAATCTCATTGGCCTTCCCGGACGGCAGAACACCGGCGATGACGCGGTCAATCCCGGCGCGCTTTGCGACGGCATTCGCTGTCGTTTGATTGTCGCCGGTGAGCAGCGTGACTTCGATGCCGAGTTTTTTCAGTGCAGCAATGGCTGCAGCTGAATCCGGTTTGATGGGGTCAGCCAGCCCGAGGAGACCGAGCAGCATCCCAGGGGCATCTTCCTGCGGCGCCTGCCCGATGAAAAGCGGTGTTTCGCCCGATTCGGCTGACTGTTGTGCTGCTGCGGAGATCGCCGGCGGCGGCGTCAGGCCGAAAGCCTCGACCATCCGGGCGTTGCCGGCAAAGTAAAGTTTCTTGCCGATCTTGGCGGCAATGCCTTGGCCGGCAGTTTGCTCGAAGTCGCTGATGGGCTGCGTCGGAAGGTTCTTTTCTTTCGCGGCGGCTAC
>ENA-OPRW01001371-OPRW01001371.1-human-gut-metagenome-genome-assembly--contig:-NODE-1371-length-17113-cov-4.655939_pt1 | contig 17113 bp, 15 predicted proteins | sample MGYA00241898_ERZ501890 | MGnify/ENA primary metagenome ERZ501890 (study PRJEB25962, sample SAMEA2042216) | human gut metagenome | biome: human gut; feature: human-associated habitat; material: faeces... | reverse complement strand
CACGTTTGTCGGGGAAACGCTGCTGGATGGCAAGGCCCATGGCATTCACCAGGTGGGTCTTCCCAACGCCCGACGGTCCATAGAGGAAGAAGGGATTGAAGGTGGTCTGTCCGGGATGTTCCGAGATGGAAACGGCCACGGCATGTGCCAACTTATTGCTCTCGCCTTCGACAAAGCGGTCGAAACTGTAGCTGGAATTGAGGTTGGAGCGCAACGGCGGCAACTGGTGTTGCTTGTTCTGCTTGGCCTGCTGCTGTTGTTCATCCTTGCGTTTCTGCTCCTGCGCCTTCGCCCATTCTGCCATCTTCTGTTCGTCGCGAAAGAAGATCTGCGTGAGCTGTCCGAAGGAGACATTGACGGCTTCCTGCAAGACAACGCGGTGGTTCTCACGGATATAGTTGCCTACATACTCGTTGGGCACACTGATGGTGAGCTTGTTGCCCTCTGATTTAAAGAGGGCAAGCGGCTCAAACCAGGTGGAGTATTCTCCAGCAGGTAACTTACTTTGTATGTATTGCAAACAAGCGTTCCACTTGTTCTTGGCGACTTCTTCCATGATATATCTTCAACTTATATTGGACGCCTCGTTCTTTTTCAGAAGACGAAAAGCCTTACAAAGTTCTCATTTTTTTTTGAATTTCACAAGAGATTGGATAATTTACGACAGATTATTGTTTGCCGCAAGCCTCAAAAACGCCCTTTCCTGCGCGGATGAAGGACGCCGAACGGGGGACGCGAGCTGTGCGGTTTCCGTTACACTCGTGCTGCCTTCGACATATACGCATGAAGCAGTCTGCACACGGGCATCTCTGCGAAAAGCACTTAGGGGTGTCCTGAAAGAACCGTAACGGAATCTTCAGGACACCCCTTGTGTTTAGCAATGGTGATGAAACCAGCAGAGTTTTTCCGCCGAAAGGGAGGAGGGCTTGTCAGCGCCCGTTCTCCCAGGCTTCAATCTTGTCTTTGTTTTCCAAGAGGAAGTCGATGTCATCAAGGGCATTTTCAAGACAGTATTTCTTATAGCCGTTGATGTCGAAATGCTCTTGGAGCTTGCTGGACGTGTTGGTGATGGTTTGGTTTGGGAGGTCAACCACCACGTGCATCTGCGGATTAGCCTTAATGTCGGCAAAGAGCTGTTGAAGGAAGGGTTCGCTGACCACAACTGGAAGGACGAAGTTATTGAGTTCGTTTTGCTTGTGGATATCGGCAAAGAAACTGCTCACGACGACGCGGAAACCGTAGCCGGCAATGGCCCAGGCGGCATGTTCGCGGCTCGACCCGCAACCGAAATTCTTGCCTGCCACGAGGATGGTGCCAGAATAAGTGGGGTCGTTGAGCACAAAGTCTTTCTTCGTGCCGTCGGGGTTATAGCGCCAGTCGCGGAAAAGATTGTCGCCAAAGCCCGCCTTGTCGGTGGCTTTGAGGAAACGCGCCGGGATGATCTGGTCGGTGTCGACGTTCTCCAACGGGAGAGGCACACAGGTGCTGTCTATGATGTTGAATTTCTGTTTCATAATACGAAAATTATTAGAGCCGTTTTGTATTCTCCGGCATAAGTTAAACTTAGTTTTTTATTTGTTTTGAGATTAAGACATAAAAAGAGAGTCACTCGCTGGTAGACAAGTAGCTTTTTGTTGTCTTACGGCAGTTCTTTTTTCCAAGATTTTATGCCTTGGTTCTTACTTCCTTGGAAGACAGCGAAAGGGCATATTTTTTCAGCACTGGAATATAGCTCCACCCATTCTTTATCTGCTCCACATACAACGTCAATGTTCCCAAAAATTTCAAATAATAGACGGCCTTATTGGGCAGAATCCTGTCAAGTGTCTCTTTTTGCCATATGGTTGAGTCGTTGCCTCTATGATTCATATTACGGCACTGATAAAGGTCCAATAAAAGCGAAGTAAATTCTTTATAGCTGTTATAGTTGTTGGGGGTCATGGCAGCCTTATATCCCAAGAAATAGACTACGCATCTAATCTTATCTTTTGCACAAAGAGATTGAAGCGCAGACCTTGATTTTGCTGCTGCATTAGGCATACTTGTTTTCTCTTTTGTCCAAGGGGATACGAACTTTGCAACAGTATAATGTCCTTCAGATCTCACCTCCAAAGTGGGCGTGATACCTTTACCTGTTTTAACATAGGCTGGATGTTCCCACATACGCTCAGCTATGACGCTTAAGTCAGAGTTGGAACATATAGAGTTTGTCATACACTCTATTTGTTGGTACAACGACAAACAAAAATCACCAAAGTTATCCTTACGTCGGAACGTCTCCATCCTGCAAAAATCTTCTACAAGGATATCTCTTATAGATGATATCGGAAACTCTGAATAAAACTCTTGGGCTTGTTTCCTAACGACTTTTTCAATGCAATATTCATAGATTTGATCCATACGTTCAACATCTAACGACAAAGCGTTTGCGGAAGAAGCCATGTCAAGCCTCTTTCGCAATTCTTTATCAAACTCCGCATTCTGATTGCAGAGCCGAAGTATCTTGCCTAATGTACTTATCAATTTTTCGTCCATAAGCATTAGCTTAATAAATCATCCAATTCTTTATTCAATTCGTCTAGATTGACAAGTTCATCTGGTCGAACCATAACCTTGTCGGTGCGATGAATTAGCCAGAACTGTTTACCTTTAGCATCTCGGCAGTGAGATATAGACAAGATGTCTTTTCTTTTTTCTTCCTCAGGCTTCAAGGTCTTATTAACAGAAGCCATCTGATTTTTTCCGCCCAAGGTGAATACGGCATATCTGTGTGGCGTGAACGATTCTATTGCATTCTCAGGCCGCTTCGACATAGTAATTTCAATGCTTGTGCCGTTCTTCTTCTCAAAATCTAACAGAGCCGTTGTTTCTACGTAAGTAACACCACGAGCAGAAGCATTGCTGGTGTCATTAAGTTGCCGAGCCAAAATGTCAAACTTGGTTTTCAGTCGAAGATATACGCCGTCATCCTCACCTTTGACCATCTTCAAGTACATAAGTTTTCCATGCAGAACATTTGCCATATCTGGATTCCCTTTCTTTACATGACCTTTTTCTGCCTTGTATTTAGGGAAGAACTTATTGAAAGCTGTGTCATATCCATAACGACTCCATATATACAATATGTTACGGATATCACGGACATACTTTTGGGTAACATTCAGTTTGTCGTTGACTATGAGTCCTGTCACTTCCTGACGAGCTCCAAGCTTTTGAAGGCGTGTCTTTTCAGGATTCATCTTGAACCCCTGGTCGTTGATAATGCGTTCCAATTCTTTTCTGAATGCGCCATCCATCTTATAGACGTTATGCATAGAACTGAAAGTAATGTCATCGGCATAGCGAGAGTAGTGCAAACCAAAACGCTTGGCTAGTCCGCCCAATCGGCGATCTAACTTATCACATATCATATTTGTCAGTATGGGAGACGTAGGCGCTCCTTGTGGCAGCACGAACTTTACAGCACCATCTTCAGACGATACTTTCATAAAACACATACCTGCCAACAGATTAGCAGCTTGTTTCTGTAAGTTCAAAGGCTCCAACTGGAGACGTTTCCACACTATGGCTTGTTCAATGCTTGGAAAGAAGTCTTTCAAATCAATATTGAACACGTAATTCTGTCCCTTATGGATATTGGCATTCGTGACTACCGACCGTCCTTCTGTGAATCCCATCGCATAGTCAGAAGGTTCATAAAGAGACTTGAATATCTCATTTACATATTGAAGCATCAACCTAAAGCTCTTATTTCTCGGAGCTGTAATCTGCCTCGTTCCTCCAGACTTTTTCTTGATGCAGAATTGCTTGTACCGATGAAACACATTGTTGGGATTGCAGTAGTAGTTGATATGCTTCATCGTGAACGGACAAAAACTATCAGCCATACCAGATTCTGCCATCTCATCCATCTTCATGCGGTTGAGAAGGTTAAGCAAGTCTTCCTTGGAAGTATTTTGTCGAGCCTGCATGGCTATCGTGTTCTTGACCATTATATCCTTATTAAAAAGAGCCTGACAATCAGAATGTGCGGAGCATCATTTCTTTATATAAAACTACATATAAACATTAATATATACAACATTATACGATAGAAAGGACATACTGCGTATGTCTACAGTCTACGTTGACGATATAACATTGTTATCTCAAAGCCTCTTACGAGTCAAAGAGACATCATACGAATCTGCCTCCGAAGAGCCAGGGCTTTCACCACGCATGACGGAATCAAATTTATATCCGCTTATCCGATTGCCAAAGAACTCTTTATTGTTATCAGGTGCAAAGTAACAACGATCACGCGAACTCTACATTCGTGACTCTGCACTTAGTTTATATTTTAGTCGATGTTCCAGTACGCGTCAGGATCGCCATCAAAAGCATCATAGATATCCTCATCGCTATATCCTGCCACCTCCTGAGCATAGGTTCCTGCGAACTCTTCATAATGTTCGCATCGGTAGTCGTCGCCATGACCATAAGCGTCATCATCGCATTGGCTGCGGCGATTATTTTCATTGTTTTCTTCCGTTTTCCCCTTTGTCAAGAGGAAATCTTTCAAGACTATATTCTTACCATCCTCGTTAGTAACTATAATGCTAGAATAATTTGGTTTGCCATAGAATTTCCAAACAGCTTTGTACTCCACAGGCAAAACCACGCTTCCTTGCTCATCTATCAAGGCCCATTTATTGCCATTATTAGCAAGGTTGCTGGATGCTCTTCCTATTTTTACTCGGGCCAGTCCTCTGTCAAAACCACCTATCCAATCATATGTACTGAAGGGAACAATTACTTCGCCAAACGCATTGATGACCCCGTATTTGTAGTCCTTGCGCACAGTAAACAGTGCCTTATTTCCTATAGCAGGCTCTATTGACTGATATACTGTATCCAATAACATCTCACCTTTGTAATTAATCAGTCCAAAAAATGTGCGTTGATAGGTAGAGACTTTTCCACCACATCTGGGGAACCCATAGGATTCTGTTACAGTTACACGTATGAAGTCCTCTTCGCTATAGCATTCTCCATAATACATCGTATACTTTGGCTTGACAACAATCTCGCCATTTCTGTTCACGAACCCTATCTTATCCCAACTCGTAAAGGGGATGAGCAATCTTTTGTCTGCCGAGAAGTCGTATCCTTCAGCAGAGACTAGCACTTTCGTATATTGGTTTATACTCAATTTCTCTATCTTGTCCATAGTCCACTTGTTTTATTTCAACGATGCAAAGGTACAGCCAATTTACGAACTCTACATTCGCAATTTATTATACTCGTCATTCAGTAATGAAATTTGTCCAAAAACCTCATTCTGTATTACCCTTGGCTCAAGCACAAGTAGGTTTTTCCCAAAACTTGTAAGTTCCCGAATCAACTCATAGTTGCGTTTACAGTCTATCCGAAGAAATATTCCACCTTCAAGATTGGGATATTTATCATGAAAAGCTGCGACCATTGTATCTGGTAATCTGCGTTGTGAGTCGTGAAGCGGTTTAGTCAGTACATAGTCCTTAGATTTATCGTTGACCCAAAAGACTATTTGATACACAGGACTGTCATCCAACAAAGTCACGCCGATAATGTCATCAAATCGTTCATTGATATCTCCATCATATTCTTTGTATTTGTGTGACGCAAGAGGAATACATCTATCTACCCTGTCAAGGCTGAAGTTAAGCAGCTTGCCATCGTTCTCTGTGGCTCCAAAAAGATACCAGCGACGATTGTATTCCTTCAGCAAATAGGGATGCAGATTGATTTGCAAATCTTCTTTAGGTCTTGCAAAAACGTGGTAATGCAATTCTATTACCTGTCTTTGAGATATAGCGGTAAACAGTTCTCCCAACAGATTGGAGTTTTCCAAAGGGTTCTTGGAAAGCGATATGATGCGTCTATCGTTATTTCGTATACCTAGCCCCAATCTTAATCCTTCGAGACTATCCAGATTTGGAAGTCCATCAAACTGTCCAAGAATAGACAGAGCTTCTTTAAGGAGATACTCTTCATCATCGGTCATCTCCTTTTTAAATATAGAGAAAGACGGATTGGCGTATCGCAAGCATCTCTTAGAGTATGTCTTATGCTTTTCTGGATTGTAACTGGCTACCGAATACCTTTCAATGTCAACCAAAAACGGGCCTTCATATTCCAAATAATTGATATCTTTCTCAATGGTTCTACGACCAACACCATCTGTATCAGGATACATTTCAGCCAATCGCTTACTAACCTCTTCTGTAAGATCATCAAGCGAATAGTTATGATACCGACTGCTCAAAAGCTCGTCGAGTATCTTATATCGGGTCATCGCATTCTTGTTTGCCGGCATAACTTTTAGTTTTGATGCAAATCTACATATATATAACGAACCCTATGTTCGGATTATCATGATTTTTCCTACAGAAAGTTGGCAATTTATCAGATACGTCTTTCTCCAGCTTGAAGTCGGGGCGGCAATGGCCTTCCATAGCGTTCCGATGGAACCAAGTTCGTCAACGGTGAATGTTATTGGCCTTTGATGACGGTCAACTCGTAATGACTGCAGTCATCAACAAACTCGTGAAGGCCCTCGCCATATGTAAAGATGGTTTTTGATATCCGTTGCCTTCGGCAATGAGTTTCATAATACCCTATTAAAGAAGTGTGCGTGGATCGGTGATGACGCCAGCCATGAGCGGCGATGCGAGACAGGTGCGTGCGCCTGGGCCTTGACGGCCTTCGAAATTACGGTTTGACGTGGAGACACAGAGTTTGCCCGCAGGCACCTTATCGTCGTTCATGGCCAGACAAGCAGAACAGCCAGGCTGGCGTATCTCAAAGCCGGCGGCGGCAAGGATGGTGTCGATGCCTTCGGCCTTTATCTGCTCGTAAACGGGCCACGAGCCCGGCACAAGCCAGGCCGTTACCTCGGGCGACTTGTGGCGTCCCTTGGCAATGCTGGCAAAGGCGCGGAAATCTTCTATGCGGCCGTTGGTGCAGGCACCGAGGAAAACGTAGTCGACCTTCTTGCCCGTCATGGGTTCGCCCGCAGAAAACTGCATATAGCGAAGGGCTTTCTCATCGGAGGCGGAGGCGGGGGCGGGAATGTTTTCAGAAATACCGATGCCCATTCCGGGGTTGGTGCCGTAGGTGATCATCGGCTGGATGTCGGCGGCGTTGAAGGTTACTTCTTTGTCGAAAACCGCATCGTCGTCGCTGCGCAGGGTTTTCCAACGGGCCACGGCCTGCTCCCACGCGGCTCCCTTCGGCGCATAGGTACGGCCTTTGACATATTCAAAGGTGGTCTCGTCGGGCGCAACAAATCCGCCACGCGCTCCCATTTCGATAGAGAGGTTGCACAGCGTGAGACGCCCCTCCATAGAGAGCGAGCGCACGGCTTCGCCGGCATATTCCACGAAATAGCCGGTGGCACCGCTGGTGGTGATTTTGCTCATGATGTAGAGGGCGAGGTCTTTGGCGGTCACTCCCTTGCCGAGGCAGCCGTCGACTGTTATGCGCATGGAACGCGGTTTGGCTTGCAGGATACACTGCGAGGCCATCACCATTTCGACTTCCGACGTGCCGATGCCGAAGGCAATGGCGCCCATCGCACCGTGGGTGGAGGTGTGTGAGTCGCCGCAAACGATGGTCATGCCCGGCAAGGAGAGTCCCTGCTCAGGACCAACCACGTGGATGATGCCGTTGTTGGGGTGCATCATTCCCCAATAGGAAAGTCCGAACTCGCGAGCATTGGCCGTGAGCGCGTCCACCTGCTTGCGCGACACGGGGTCGGCAATGGGTTTGTCTTGGTCGTGCGTCGGCGTGTTGTGGTCGGGCATGCAGAAGATGTGGTCGGGCCGAAAACACTTCAGACCACGGGCACGCAGCCCGTCGAAGGCCTGCGGACTGGTCACTTCGTGGGCATAGAGACGGTCGATGTAAAGTTGGTCGGGACCGTCGGGCACGTGTTGCACCACATGGGCGTCCCATATTTTATCAAAAAGCGTATTCATAAGATAGGTATTACTTTAAGACGTATCATATCATGCCCCTTTTCGCGGAGCGATGCTTATCTCGTCACATCACCAAAAGGACGAAGCTCAAGGCGGCGACGACCAACGAGACGCAGGCAATGGAAATGCCGGTGCGCTTCATGCCGATGCGATAGAATTCCAAGGTGGCGAAGAAGAGCAATACGGGGAGCACCCACAGAAGGTTTTGCAGAATATAGTAAAGGAAATTGATTACACCGTAATGGCTCTCTCCAAACACATGGAGACCGCCGAACATATAGAAGGGGCTGGTGAGCACTGAAGCAAGGCTCGTGAAGGTCATGGCAAGAAGCCATTTGGGGAAATCTCTCATTTTTTGAATTTGTTTATACAGTCAATATAGGCCTCCACACTGGCGGCAACGATGTCGGTGTCGGCACCGAAACCATAATAGACCTGCCCGTCGTATTCCACTTGCATGTGTACCTTGCCCACGTCGTCGGAACCTTTATTGATGGCCTGGATGGTAAATTCCTTGAGCACCATCGTGCGCTTGATGATGTCTTTGAGGGCGTTGATGGCGGCATCGACCGGACCGTTGCCTTCGGCAGCGGCACGGAACTTCTCACCGGCAATGTCGAGCACCAAGGCGGCAACGGGACGTACGCCGTGGCCAGAAGTCACCTGCAAATAGTCGAGCTTGATGCTGTGTTGGTTGCTGCGCTCCGCACCGGCCAAGACGAGGACATCGTCATCGGTGATTTCCTTTTTCTGGTCGGCCAGTTTGAGGAAGGCTTCGTAGATGCGGTCGAGCTTATCGTCGCTCACATCAATGCCGAGCACCTCCAGGCGGTGTTTCAGCGCGGCGTGTCCGGAACGGGCCGTGAGGATGATGGCATTGTCGTCAATGCCCACGTCTTTCGGATTGATGATTTCGTAGGTCTGCACATTCTTCAACACACCGTCTTGATGGATGCCCGACGAATGGGCGAAGGCATTGCGTCCCACGATGGCCTTGTTGGGCTGCACGGGCATGTTCATCAGCGAACTGACCATGCGGCTGGTGGCGGCTATTTTCTGCGTGTTGATATTCGTTTGGATGTTGAGGTCGTGATGGCACTTGAGAATCATGGCAATCTCTTCCTCGCTGGTATTGCCAGCACGTTCGCCGATGCCGTTGATGGTCACCTCCACTTGGCGGGCGCCGTTGAGCACGCCTTCGAGGGTGCAGGCGGTGGCCATGCCGAGGTCGTTGTGGCAATGGGTGGAAAGGATGGCTTTGTCAACACCGTCAACGTGCTCCATCAGATATTTTATCTTCTCACCATATTCACGCGGCAAACAATAGCCCGTCGTGTCGGGGATGTTAACCACCGTGGCTCCTGCCTTGATGACGGCTTCCACGACGCGGGCAAGATATTCGTTGTCGGTGCGTCCAGCATCCTCAGCATAAAACTCCACATCTTCCACATAGCGCTTGGCATATTTGACGGCGGCTACGGCACGCTCGATGATTTCCTCGCGGGTGGAATTGAACTTATATTTTATATGGCTGTCCGACGTTCCGATGCCAGTGTGTATGCGCTTGTGTTTGGCATATTGTAGGGCCTCGGCGGCGCAGTCGATGTCTTTTTCAACGGCGCGTGTCAAGGCGCAGATGGTTGGCCATGTGACGGCCTTGGAAATTTCGATGACGGAATGGAAATCACCTGGCGAAGAAACGGGGAATCCCGCTTCAATAACATCCACGCCAAGGGCTTCCAATTGCTTGGCCACTTGTATTTTCTCAACCGTGTTGAGTTGGCAACCCGGCACCTGTTCTCCGTCGCGGAGTGTCGTATCGAAAATAAAAAGTCTGTCGCTCATAGGTTTCTTGTTTTAAAATAAAGAGACTACTGAGTGTTGAAACACCCAAAGGAAAACGGTCTTCCTCACCTTGAAGTGAGAAAGACCGTTTCGTATTTCTTGTTTGCACATCGCATAGGCATACACCGTTCTTTTCAAGACTCACCGGTACGAGCCAACAAGCCGCTCACTTCTCTACCGTTCAAGGCATAGAAATAGGCCGCGAAGTCGCAGATGTATGTACAGACGATGTTTCATTTTTCTTTTGTTGTTTGAAGGGTGTCCCGAATTTTCCAGTTTTCCGAAGCCTGCCAAGCATCTGGCAACGCCACATGGATGACTAATACAGATTATTCAGTACGCGCCTTTATTCATCTGCAAATATATGGAATATTTTACAAATGACGAGATTTTCACCGGAAAAATTTACACTTTTCTTTTTTCAAGATGATTTGCAGGGCATTCTCACGGTTTGAAAAGCGCGAAGCAGGCAGCAAGGAAAGAGAACACTGAGGCATCACCGCCCAACGAAGAAGGGAGCAAGACTGCTGACGAAGAAAGGAGCAACATTGCTAACGAGAAGGGAGCAAGGCTGCGCACGTAGCGTCGTTGACCGCCGCCGACGACGCAGAAACTATCCGACAAAAAGAAACCCCCCATGCCAAAAGACATGGAGGCTCTAAAAATATCAGTCAAAATGAAAATCTTTCTTAGAAGAGCTTTTCAGGATAAACACCTTCTTCACCGAGCTTTTCAAACTTGGCAACTACTTCCGGACGATCCTCAGGATAAGTCACGCCGAACCACTTAGAGGTGGTGTCGAGCACTTCGCAAGTGGCCTTGCCTTCCTTGATGAGTTTGTCGACCATCAAAGGAATGAAAAATTCGCTCTTCAAATTCTCCATGTTCTTCGGGTCCGAAAGGAACGTCTTGAAGAACTCGTTGCTGTGTGCGAAATAGTCGGGAGTGAAGCCCCAGAAGTTCATTGAAACAGGAGTCGTGTCAGGAATAGATACCCATTCACCGTTCTCATCCTGATATTTAACAACACCGTCGAAACGCTGGATCTTCGTGCGCTCAACAACCGACTTCAAGTGGTGGTTCTCGTCGTATTCGCATACGCCGCGGCTAACCGTACCGCTCTCAGAAAGCGTGTTGTCTACACGGAAACCAACCATAGCATATTTGCCAGTGCTGCCCTCCGGCAGGTTGCTCAAGAACTTGCCCATCACCTGGAAAGCGTCGCGATCATAGAAGTCGTCGCAGTTGATAACGGCGAATGGTTCGTTGATGACATTTTCGCCCATCATCACGGCGTGGTTGGTACCCCAAGGTTTCGTGCGACCTTCAGGGCAAGTGAAACCTTCAGGAAGAGCATCGAGGCTCTGGAACACCACTTCGCATGGGATGTGGCCTTCATATTTTGCGAGGACAACCTTGCGGAAGTCTTCTTCGAAGTCTTTACGGATAACAAAAACGAGTTTGCCGAAGCCAGCGTTGATAGCATCATAGATAGAGTAGTCCATGATGGTTTCACCGTGAGGACCCAGTCCGTCGAGCTGCTTCAAACCACCGTAACGGCTGCCCATACCTGCAGCCAAGAGAAATAATGTAGGTTTCATATTAGATGTGTTGTTTGAGTTGTTGTTTTTGATATTGCAAAGCTACATATTTTATTGCCGTATTCCAAGATTTTATACAAGAAAAAGTCAAGTCGGCTTCAAAAAAAGGGTTGATGCAACTTGGATTTTTACAAAAATCAAGATTTGTCTTTGTTTTTGCGCTGTGCTTGCCGCTGGTTTAGTAATGGTGACTTAGACATTGGCAGCCAAGGCCTCAGCACAGCGTTCGCCGTCGATGGCCGCAGAAACGATGCCTCCGGCATAGCCCGCGCCTTCGCCACAAGGATAAAGTCCGGCGATGCTTACATGGCTGAGGGTTTCAGGATTTCTGACGATGCGTACAGGCGACGAGGTGCGCGTTTCCGCTGCAATGACCACGGCTTCGTTGGTTAAGAATCCGTGGCTCTTACGGCCAAACTGCTTGAAGCCGTCGGCCAGACGGGAGGCAACGAAGCGCGGCATCCAGAAATGGAGCGGCGAGGAGATGAGGCCAGGAGAATAGCTCGATTTCGGAAGGTCGTAGCTGAGGCGATTGTTGACGAAATCGGCCATGCGCTGCGCCGGGGCGACCTGTGTCCTACCGCCCTGCATCCAGCAGGCACGCTCAATGGCTTCCTGCAAATACATGACGCGCAAGGGGTTTTCCGCCTCGAAAAGGTCGGCATGCTGCTGGGCGAAAGCCTCATCGCGCATGGCTTCCTCGAGAAACGGCTTGAGTTCGCCGTCAAGGTCTTCTGGGCGCGTCTCAACGACCATGCCGGAATTGCTCCAAGCCGAACCGCGTGTGGAAGGGCTCATGCCATTGACCACGACTTGCTGCGGACCGCTGGCGGCGGGAACGACGAAGCCACCGGGACACATACAGAAACTGTAGACGCCGCGGCCGCCCGACTGCGCCACATAGCTATATTCGGCAGCAGGCAGATAGCGGCCACGCCCTCTGGAATTATGATATTGTACGCAATCTATGATGTAGGCCGGATGTTCCAAACGCACGCCAACGGCTATGCCTTTGGCTTCTATCTGTATGCCGCTTTCCTTGAGATAACGGTAAACGTCGCGTGCGGAATGCCCCGTGGCCAAAATGACAGGTCCCTGGTATTCCCGCCCGTTTTCAAGACGCACCCCGCAGACCGTTTCGCGTTGCATAAGCAAGGCATCGACACGGCTTTGGAAATAGACTTCGCCACCCGATTTGCGAATTTGTTCACGCATGGCTTCAATGATGCGCGGCAGGCGGTCGGTGCCGATGTGGGGATGGGCGTCACAAAGGATGTCGGTGTGGGCTCCATGCTGGCAAAACACGCGAAGAATGCGGTCAACGTTTCCGCGTTTCTTGGAACGCGTGTAGAGTTTGCCGTCGGAATAGGCTCCAGCCCCGCCTTCGCCAAAGGAATAGTTGCTCTCGGGGTCTACGCGGTGTTCGCGTGAGATGAGGGCAATGTCTTTGCGGCGCTCGTGTACGTCTTTTCCACGTTCAAGCACAATGGGACGAAGGCCGAGTTCGATGAGACGGAGGGCAGCGAAGAGTCCGGCCGGACCAGCGCCGACAACGATGGCCTGCTTGCCACGCGAGACATCGGGATATTCAATGGGCGCGAAGTCGGTCTCCGGCGCCGTTTCGTAGACATAGACATCAACGGTGAGGTTGACATAAATGGTGCGCTGACGCGCGTCGATGCTGCGGCGACGGATGCGTAAGTCACAGATGGTGCGTGCATCAATGGCCATTTCGCCAGCAACATAGCGGCGAAGTTCGCGGTCTTGCGCGGCTATTTGGGGAAGGACTCGAAGGGTGAGTGTTTTCTGCATAATGTTCTTATAAATGGTTGAGAGGGGCTGTTTCGTTGAAGGTCCTCGTTTTTTTTATTAGGCACGGCGTATTTCCAAACGTGCGTCATTTCCCCTGCGTTCCCATCAGCCGAAGAGCGCACGCAGGGCTTCTTCAACGCGATGGACGGGAACGAGCTCGATGTGGCGTTTGGCACCCTCAAGTCCCTTGAGATTGGCATCGGGGAGAATGAAGCGTGAGAATCCCAGTTTTTCGGCTTCGGCAATGCGTTGCGCGATGCGCGTGACGGGCCGGATTTCTCCGCTGAGCCCCACTTCGCCCGCCATGCACACGTTGCGTTCGATGGCGGTGTCGACATTGCTGGAAAGCACCGAAGCAATGACAGAGAGGTCGATGGCTGGGTCGGTCACTCGGATGCCGCCGGCGATATTGAGGAAAACGTCTTTCTGGGCCAACTTGAAACCGACGCGTTTTTCCAGCACGGCCAACAGCATATTGAGGCGACGGAGGTCGAAACCTGTGGCCGAGCGTTGCGGCGTGCCATAGGCTGCCGTGGAGACAAGAGCCTGCGTCTCAATCAGGAAAGGACGCACGCCCTCAATGGCGGCGGCGATGGCCACTCCGCTCAATTCGTCGTTGCCCTGCGTCAGAAGGAGTTCGGAGGGATTGTCAACGGGCCGCAGTCCGGAGCCGAGCATCTCGTAGATGCCTAATTCGGAGGTGGAGCCGAAGCGGTTTTTGATGCTGCGCAAGATGCGATAGAGATAATGGCGGTCGCCTTCAAACTGCAAGACGGTGTCAACGATGTGTTCTAACACCTTCGGTCCGGCGATGCTGCCGTCTTTGGTGATGTGGCCGATGAGGATGACTGGCACACCGCTCTCTTTGGCATACTTCAGGATGGCCGCGGCACATTCCCGAATTTGGGTGACAGAACCTGGCGAGGCGTCGATGGCTTCGCAGGCGATGGTTTGTATGGAGTCGATGACGAGAAGATCGGGCTTGACATCCTTCAGGTGCATAAAGATGCTTTCCAGGCGCGTGTCGCAAAGCAAGAGGCATTCCGACGTTGCTTTCGAGAGGCGGTCGGCACGGAGCTTGATTTGGCGTTCACTCTCCTCGCCGCTCACATAGAGCAATTTGCGCCCCGGCATATTGAGAACGGTTTGCAAGAGAAGCGTTGATTTTCCGATGCCAGGCTCGCCACCGAGAAGTGTGAGCGAACCGGGCACGATGCCACCGCCGAGCACACGGTCGAACTCCGCGTCGTTGGTAGAAATGCGTGTTTCAGCCTCAACGGAGATGTCAGACAGCGCCACGGGTCGGCTTTCGCTCTTTATCAGTCCCGACAAAGCCACGCCAGCACGTCCCACAGTAGGACTTGCGGCACGAACCGTCATTTGCTTGAATGTGTTCCAGGCACCACAACTGGGGCAGCGTCCCACCCACTTCGGAGACTCCTGCCCGCACTCGCTACACACGTAAACGTTTTTTTCCTTTGCCATATTATAAGTAGGTGGTCAAAATTATTTGGGGAGAGAACAAGCAAACTGCATTCGGGAGAAAGCAGTTCTCTAACGATGCCCGTTCATTCCATACATCCAAGTTCTTCCCGAAGCGCCTGCAATTCCGCTTTGATTTTCCGCAGCCGGTCAACCACTTCAACGGTTTGCGCCATGCCGGTTTTGTTTTTCTTCAGCAACTCTCGCGCCGCAGCGATTTTTAGTCCCCTGACTTTGACGAGACCGTGAACGAGGCGCACCTGCTCCACGTCGGCCTTGGTGTATCGGCGTGCCTTACCCATCTTCTGGGGGGCAATCTGCGGAAATTCCTTTTCCCAAAAGCGGAGCGTGGTTTCGTTCACCTCAAACATGGCTGCCACCTCTCCGATGGAGTAAAACTGCTTGAGGTCTTTGTTGGTGTTGAGACTCATGGTAAATAGGCTTTAAGTAATACAGGTCAAAATTGCCCAACTTATTTTTTGTCTTATTCGGCAGTATAGACATTTTCTATCTCCACGACATAGACATCATGGAGCGAACCGCCTGGTTTGTCGTTGTACCAGCGTTCCAAGGCAGCTTTGTCAAGAAAATTTTCTGCCTTGAAAGCGCTCTTATAGAGTTTGCGTCCCTCCAGTGTGAGACGAGCCTGCTGAAAAGCGACGCAGCCGAGTTCCGTCGTGACAGGTTGCAATCCTGTTTCCTTGGCTTTATCGTGGTCGCGGCCCGATTTAGAACCGCAGAAATTCAAGATGTCGCGGTGTTCTTCACCCAGGAAAGAAAGCGTCATACGCTCGTTTTCCTCAATGAACTGATGTGTGAAGCGTTCCGGACGTATAAAAACAAAGGCCACTGGCTTGTTCCACAACCATCCGATGCCACCCCATGAAGCCGTCATGGTGTTGTAATGTTCAAGCGTACCGGCTGTCACCAGCATCCATTCCTTGCCTATCAGATTGAAAGCATCTTCACGGGCCAACTGTGAAAGATCTGTCTTTTTCATGTCAAACTATTTTTGGGGGTTATGTTTGTACTTCGTAATGGTCTATTACTTATGCAAAGATACAACATATTTCCGATTCACCCACAAAACATTTTGCTCCAATCCTGCCCTATGTCTGAAATCTCAAATCGGCCAAAATCCAGCTTCCGATAAACAGGATATTTGTAACTTTGCACCCAATTCAAAAATCACCCCACGACAATGAAAGAACTCTTCCTGGTTTTTCTCGGAGGCGGCGCCGGCAGTGTATGCCGTTATCTCGCCTCGCTGTTAATTGGCCGCAACATCACGTCGGCTTTTCCCTGGCCCACCCTCTCCGTCAACCTATTTGGCTGCCTGCTCATCGGACTGCTCTACACGCTGAGCGAGCGTTGCAGCCTTGCCCAAGAATATCGCCTATTGCTCACCGTTGGGCTCTGCGGCGGCTTCACCACTTTCTCCACTTTTTCCAATGAAGCGCTACATCTTCTCCGCTCCGGCATGCACTGGCAGTTTGCCTGCTACGTCTGCGGAAGTGTTGCACTCGGGCTCGCCGGAGTGTTTGCCGGACTATGGGCTGGAGGAAAAATTCTCCAGGCATAAGTAGGCGTTCAATTTTTTCAGCATTAATTACTTGACTCCGCACGGCAACTTTCGCCACAGACGCCGTCAGGAAAATGCCTACAAAAAGAGCCGCCTGCATGAAGCAAGCGGCCCTACACTAATTATTTCAACAAATTATGAAATCACTCTGCAGTTTCAGCTGCATTTTCGGTTTCAGAAGCGTTTTCTTCCTCTTCAACGAAGGTGGTGTATCCGTTGTTGATGAGGATGTTATACCATTGGATGAGCTTTTTGATATCAGTGTTGTAAACACGGTCACGGTCGTAGTTTGGCAAAACGGCAGCCATAAAGTCAGCCAATTCAGCTGCTGAAGCTTTCTTATAGTCGAGCGCCACGGCCTGTCCGTTTTCCTTATTCTTGATGTTTTCAAAAATTTCCATCAAAGGTTTGTCGTCTTCATCGGTGTACATAGACACGTCGTTGAGCGAAGTGACGCGGTCGCGAACACCTGCGGGGATGCGCTTCTTGTTGGCATCGATGGTTTCAACGATGAGCATGTTATGTCCCTGAGAAACGAGACGATAGAGACCTGGTTTGCCGGAAATGGCCAAGATGATATCTTTCATTTTTTGTGTTCTTTTGTTTGTTATCAGTTTCGATTGGCAAAGGTAGCATTTTTACTGTAATAACCACGTGTGCCAGCCTTAATTTTTGCTTTGCCGCTCCAAAATCTGCGATTTGACGGGACAAACGCGGCCCCGTTGATGTGCATTTCCCATCACTTGGTAATTTTGAAAACCTGCTTAAGAGGTTATCTACTCGCGGCCGAC
>ENA-OPRW01001361-OPRW01001361.1-human-gut-metagenome-genome-assembly--contig:-NODE-1361-length-17280-cov-46.330102_pt1 | contig 17280 bp, 16 predicted proteins | sample MGYA00241898_ERZ501890 | MGnify/ENA primary metagenome ERZ501890 (study PRJEB25962, sample SAMEA2042216) | human gut metagenome | biome: human gut; feature: human-associated habitat; material: faeces... | reverse complement strand
CACGAAGGTATGGGAAAGAACCATGCTAGTCAATACGCCAATTTTGGAAGCTTACCCAATGCCCTATTGACGGTGTAAAAGAGATTGTCGCTACTTGCATAGTCCTGCGGTCTGATCCATTTGGTCTTCATTATCCTCCACAAGGTTTCCGCAAGGTTCAGGTGAGGGGAATACGGCGGAAGGTAAAAGAGGAAAAGCCCACGTTTCTCCCACAGCACTCTCAGTTCCCGTACTTTCTTGTTCCGATGTACGCTCGCATTGTCAAGCACGATGAACGTATCTCTTTTTATGCGCAAGGAAAAGCCATCGAGGTACTCAACGATTTTGTCCGCATCAATGCTTTCAGTCGTGGTGAATCCATGATAGCGGTTGTTCCGGTCTATCATGCCGAAGATGTTGACTCTTTGTGCCTTTTGGGAAGGGATATACACATCTTCGTCACGGAATTGCCAGCCGTAAGGCACATAGCCTTCGGTGCATACATGACTTTCATCGGCATAATAGAGGTCTATTTTGCCGTCTCTGTTCAGCTGTTCAAGTTCTTGCAACTTCTCGGTCTTATACGCATAGAGTTGCGGCGAGGGTACTCCCCTTGGGCGTTTCCTTATTCGCTTATATCTTGCGCCAATGCTGATAAAAAACGCTTGAACGTCAGGTCGCTCGCTTCCTTGCCCGTGGCTTTCTGCCAGGCTTCCCTGGCTTTGCTCACGCTCTGTCTGTCCTGTTCGATGGCTTTGCGGACAACTTCCTCGTCCGTACAGTCCATGATAGGTTTGCGGCCACGGCCGGGGCGGGTCTGTAGGCCGTTGATGCCTTCCGTTAAAAAACGTTTTACCCAAAAGTTGACGGACACATGCGACATTTCTGTCTGCAAACCTATGGCCTTGCTTGAAAAACCTGCTGATTTGAGCAGTACGGCACGGCAGCGCATCCGGAAGCAATGGCTCGAACCATTTCGGAAGCCTGCCTCCAAGGACAACCGTTCGGAGTCCTTTAATCTGATTGATTTGACTTTGCCCATAGAGGTAGCTTTGAGGATTATGAGGCAAAGGTAGCAAATCTATATGATATAAACTAATTATGAACATCTACTTATTTTATCCATTTTATTTTTTTTCTATTTGATCTATGTCAAATTTAATGGGGTGAATTGTTAACATTTCGGCGACTGTATTACCTTTCATTTTTCCTCTGTAATGATTGCTAAATTGATTTGCCTTTTCCATACTATCTTCAAACTTTCCTATGATTTTTGCCGGAATACCGGCTACGACACTTCCATCTGGAACATCTTTGGTAACTACAGCACCAGCTGCTACTATACAATTTCGTCCTATTGTAACGCCATACATGATAATTGCTCCTGCACCAACGAATACATTTTCATGTATTTCAATTTTTCCATGTTGGCAATAGAAATCTTTTCTTCCAGTCATTTTATTAAAAACTTCACATGTAAGACTATGAGTTATTAATCTTACATCAGCTGCAAGTCGAACATTATTATGTAGCGCAACGAGAAAAGGTTCTGCAGGTAACATCGTTGTTTTTATGCTGACGTTTTCACCTATATAATGGAATATCTTGTGCCTTTTTAAGAATCTAGCTTTTTTTACTCCATCGGTAATTGCATACATCATGAATCGGATGTAATATCTTTTTAATTTATTTAGCATAATTTTTTGTATTCGTTTATTTTATTATAATATTTCTTGAATATGTCTTTAGTTGAGGCTGTTGTATAAATACTTTTCATGCAGTTTGCAAATCCAATCATTTCTACTTTATACTTTATGTTTTTAGTTTTCTTATATTTAATGAATTTTTGTATCCACTTTGCGAGACTAAAGAAAAATTCAGGTATAGATAATAATATATATATAAAAGGATTACCTTTTGAAAAGAAAATCATGGAGCCTCTTGTTCCTGCTGGTAGTGTTGCTGCTTTGATGTATGACATTGATGAAGAGGCACCTTCATGGTGATATAATTTAATATTTGAGTCAGCATAAACTTTCCCTCCATTTTTGTTTATCAATGTAGAAAGAGCTATATCTTCTGGCGTAAAGAAGTATTTTTCATCAAACCATCCGACATCTTTAAATAGCTTTGTACTTATCATAAAAGCTGCTCCTAGGATATTATAAGTTTGAAATATTCCTTTTTGATTGACGTATTTAGATGTTACAGTCCTTTCATTCCATATTCTTAATAAGAATTTAATATGTGTCCATATTGTATGTTTTGGTCTTCCTGCACATTGGATTGTATCGTCAGGAAAATAGGTGAATGGAATTACGATGTCAGCATCTTCTATTGTAGTTATGTCCTTGAGAAGCATATCTGCCACTGGCATAGGAAAAGTTGTATCATCATTTAGGACAAAGCAATATTTTCCTCTTGCTTTTTGTAGAGCTAAATTATTGTTTTCAGAAAAGCCTCTTATTTCATTGCTTTCGATAAATATAACTGAAGGAAAGTCAGATTTTACTTTCTCTAGATTCTCTTTACTAAATAAGTAGGCAGTTACGAGAATTTCGTAGTTGCAGGAAGTATATTTTTTTATACTTTCTAGGCATGGATATAAGTTCTTAAGATTGTTCATGCAGACAATCACTATACTAACGTCTATCATTATTATTAATTAATTAAATAACCATGTTTTATACGGAATTATAAGGTTGAGATCTATGTTGATTTTATTTAAATATATTAGTAAATTATTGGTTTTATAAAAGTAGTAGGCTATGATTATGAGAAAGAAAAACTTTCCAATCTTCAAAGAACTGTTTATGAGAAAGTTAGGTATAACAATAATGGCCATGATTGTAAAGTATAATACTAATCTTGTCCACATCATATTATCCGTTAATGCATTATTTAAAATTGTTCCAAATAGAAAAAATTGTAGATACCAACATTTAGATATATTTGTTTTTGAAAACCATAATATATATAGTGCTATTATTGTAAAAGGAAGGGTTAATGGGTTAATAATACCTACAGAAGCCATCTCTCCAAATGTCATTTCTTCTAAATAGGCATTATAATGTTCGGAACTTTTTATTTGGAAAGAGATGTATGTAAATAATTCTGAAAATGAAAATAGATTTAATGCACCTATAATATAGGTAATTGAGATTATAAAAGTGTAAATCCATTTATTTATAGAAGTATAGCGTGCTATAAATAGAAATGGAATGATTATTGCTGCACTTGCATGAATTGTTGTTGCAAAAATAATCAATACTAGGCCATAAAATTGTCGTTTTTGAAGTAATAGGACTCCTTTTAACAGATTGAGCTTTTTATCTGTTGCATGATTGGAAAAATACATTGTTAACCCTATAAAGACGAAAGACATTGCGCACGCCTGTCGTATCATAGAAAAATATGTAAGATAGAAGATTTCTCCAGTACCGCATATACCAAATAGGAGAAGTGATACATTTTTGTACTTGGATTCATGATTAATCAGGTAATAAATGCCCCATAATGAAACAAGGGATGACATTAATAAAAAGAATTCCTTTTCAGGGAAAAAAAAACGAAAGCAAGAAAGTAAAAATACAAATCCAGTATCTGTTGGATTTCCACAGTAGTAAAATTTGGGATGTTGATAACAAATTGTATAATTGAATGTATCTGGACCTACATAAGCACTTCTGAGTCCTAATAGAAGAAACATTATGGTTGCTCCCCATTTAAAGTAATAGCTTCTTTTAGAGGGAGATTTATATGCAAGAATACATAAATATGATAATATAATATATACTATATAGTAAATGGTCATATAAGTTATTTGTTGATTGTTTTTGCTGGAACTCCTACTGCTAATGAATGAGGAGGTATATCATGAGTAACAACACTATTCGCACCGATTATTGCACCATCTCCGATTTTAACGTTAGCTAAAATACAGGCATTCTCACCTATCCATACATTATTCCCTATTATAATTTTTCCTTTGGAATATAGAGGCCTTTTGTCTGGGTGAAGTTTCTTGAGTTCAGCTTTTAATAAATCTTTATTTTGTGGATTTCCATGAGAATTATCAGAAAATAAAACATTTTTACCGGTTCGTAGGTTTTCTCCAAATATGATACCGTTTATTGCAGTGATATGGTTACTGTATCCAAAAACACATCCATTTCCAACAATGATTCTACTATTTTTTAATGAATTATCTAGGCAGAATGCCGTTAAACCAGTATCTTTTCCTATATATACATTATCTCCTATTTCTATATATTTTTTCCCTACTATATGAATGTTGCGCCCAAGTTTGCTGTTATTGCCAAAATGTTTAAAATTTCTACTTCTCCATCCTGTAATAAAATATTCTGTTAAATTACATATCTTTAAATGGATGCTATCTGGATATATAAATGATATTAAATATCCAATGAATTTAATTATTGTTTTCATTTATAATTTCTGTGTATATTTTAAAAAGAGTATTGGCAATTTTCTTATTATCGTGTCTTTCATTTGATATCCTTTTCTCATTTTCAGAGAGATATTCTTGTTGTTCTTTGTTATTATGGATATTCATAAGCATAAATGCCAGTGTATGTGGTTCGTTATAAGGATATAGAAGTCCACTAATACCATTTTCGATTAATTCAGGTATACCACCAACATTTGTTGATAGAACAGGTATTCCAATTAATTGGGCTTCGCATAAAGAATTTGGTGAATTATCAATAATGGCAGTATGAACATAAACCTCGTTATTTATTAGTTCTGAAGCTACTTGATTTGCATTTATAGTACCTAGCATGGTAATATTAACATCAGAATGCTTTATTCCAGTTAGTTTCTCAAAGATTTCAAAAGATTTTTTATTACCAGCAACTTTCCATTCAAAATTAAATCCAAATTGTTTTAATAATTTTGCAGTTCTAAGAATTAAAGAATTTCCTTTAAGAGCGGCTGCATTACTTATTGATATAATTTGCATACATTTAGATTGTTTGTATGACCAATGTTGAGTGGAATCTTTTATTTCATGACGAATGGCTTCCTCACAATGAAAATACTTTGAATTGGGACTATAATATTTTACAATATTTTTGTCCCAATTGGTTCGACCCATAAAGTATCTATTTATTAGCATTAGTTTTTTTTCAGTTTTGATAGTCTTAAGTCCTTTTCTCTCTTTTAGTTTTAATAGAATTATCTTGAATGGATTATAATTATAGAGGTAATATTTTTCTGGTAATGTTAGAGCCATTTGGCTTGATAAGTGATATATATTACTAAATCCTTGCATATGAATTATTACTGGTATTTTAGTTTCACCTGCAATTAAACCAAAAGGCCATTCAGAACCAAAACATTGTATAATATCTGGCTGAAAATCTTTGATGATATTTATCATTTGAGGTCTTAATAACTCCCAATCATAATCTGGGTTTAGTTTCCACCTTACTTTATCTAAATGTTTCTTGAATTTATTTATAGGGTAGTAGGTGACTCCATCTTTTTCTGTTTTAAATATTTTGTCATTATGTTCAAAGGCAATTCCTAAATGAATTTCTTTATGATAGTATTCTTTTATAAGATTTTCAAGTGACGCAATCCAACCTCCAAATGTTTTAATTTCATAGTTTGAAGGAGTAACGGAAAACCAAAGTACTTTCATTCTTAATTATTTATTAAAGTCTTTATTGTAATATTTTTCTTTAAAATATGGGGGATTCATGAAAACCTTTCCATTGCGAGCTAATATATCAGTAGCGAAACGATAAGCTTCTTCTAAATCTTTAGCGAAAAAGACATTCTTGCTAAAATACTCTTTGGGGAACCATTTTACTCCGCTACTTAACTTATGATCAGAAGATGAGAGTACAATAACTGGAGTATTGACTATTTGAGAAAAAATTGTTCCATGATACCGATCTGTTATAATTAATTGTGCTTTGGAAAAATTCTCTAGCATTGACCTGATAATCTCTTCTCTGTGATTTATCCATTTATTTACAAATACTTGAATTGATGTGTCACATATACTTATGTGTGCGTTTGAGAATCGATTTATTAAATTTTGAATTTGAGTATCAGCATAAAATTTTTCTCCGTCATTTCTAAGGCAAAATATAATTCCTTCTTTTTTGTTTTCCGTATATGAGAAATCTTTATTGCCAATTAGAGAGGTTACAATATCAGGCATTAATTTTGTCGTGCATGAGGGAAAAAGTATTTCTGCATTATGATAGGATATTTCATCTCGACACATAATTAAAAGATTTGAATGTGAATTGAAAATTTTACTAACTATTTTCTTTTTTTCGTCTGTTTGTAGATTAATTGTTTGTGGTAATATTGTGATTGGATGATTTTTAAACGTTTCAACAATCTTACATATAAATGGAAGTTCAGGATGTGGGTCAAAAATTAAATAGCCGCTATGGATAAAAATAAGATCATTAGTTTGTATAATTGATTTTATATAATTTAGTGTGTCTGGCCTACTGTATTTATTAGGAATACAGATAATCTCATAATTATTATAGATTTCTTGAAAAAATTTCAGCCAACACATTAATTGCGCTTGATCTCCTAAATTTGAATGAGTAGGAGTTACAAAAAAATAGATAGTTTGTTTTGTCCTTTTTTTTCTAAGTAGTTTATTCAGTTCCTGTTTTTTGAATGTGTAATAAATACTCTCAAAGAACATGTTAATTCTTCTTTTTATCCTATAACTCAGTGAATATTGAATTTTCATAATTTGTGAATTATTTTAAATGGTAAATCAACAATTCTTTTTAAATTAAAAAAAATGAATTTAACAATGGGGTGGGTAGGAAACTTTGTATATACAGCCATATCCCATGGTAGTTTTTCTGGTTGCATATATTTTTTTACAATTTCATCAAAGGTTAGAGTATGGTAATCTTTCCAAAATAAATCTCTATCCTTGGATGCTGGAAATGATTTACTTAATGGTAAACTTGTTTTTATGGCTTCAGATGCTGATCTTTCATTGAGTCGGAGATTGGTAAGATTTAATAAATTTATAGACTTTTCTGTATTCGCAAAAATTAGGCTTACACCCTTTTTTTGAAAGTCTTTATCTTCTTTGTTGATTTTCTTGTATGTCCACCAATCTGCAATAGTAAAATCAGAAATACGTTCCATGGAAGTATATTGGCATTTGTGGCAAGATGGCCTTAGAAAATATTCTCTTAAGAAGCCTCTTAGATATGGGTCTTTCCAATATCCACCTTTGTAAGTTTTTGGATGTCCATTAATGTCTTTTCCTGTCACTAGCATGTTAAAATAAAGCCATGAATCTTGTTTATCTCTGAATAGGATATTATTTATTTGTGCGAAGTGTTCTATTTTACATAAATATTTTTTATATTCTTCAAAGATTATCGGAGTGGGTACACCATGGCATACAATATCAATTGTGTAAAGCTTGTCATAATCTTTTCTGAGGAAGTTTTTTAATCCTGCTATCTGACAAGGAGTTCCTGAGAATAAAACGATTTTATCTTTTTCCAGAAAAGTTTTTACTTGATAAAAGCTATTCCCTATTACACTTTGAACGTATTTACTCCCCTGCATTTTTCTTAAACCATCTTCAGATTCAGTATAAGTATGAATAGCTTTCAGTTCTTTATTGAGTATACATCCAAAAACTATTCCTCCAAGTTTTAATATTTGGAGGGCTATCTCATAAAAAGCTCCACCAGAAGCACTCCTTAATCGATTATTTTCATTTTTGCTATAACCACTATATATTTTAATAGGTGTTTTAAGAGGGCTTTTCGTGTTGATGGGGCATATTCTTTTACATAAATTACAACCAATACATTTGTTTTTATTTATTTGGGGTCTTAAAAAACCTTCAATGTCAGGAGTCATAGTTATAGCATTTTTATTGCAAATATTATAACATGCCATACAACCTGTGCAAAGTTCTTCTTTGCATATTATTTCTGGGATATTCATAGTGGTAAATCTACTTTTTCTCCATTTAATTTAATTATCCTTGCTGGATTACCTGCTACCACACAATTAGAAGGGACGCTTTTTCTAATGACAGAGTTGTGGGCTATTTTTACATTGTTCCCAATTGTTATTCCACCTAAAATAATAGCACCACTACAGATATAGCAATTATCCCCTATAATAGGGCATTCTCCATTTGCTATCTTTTGTCCAATAATTACATTAGGATGTATTGTTGCATTGCTACCAATTTTTACTCTAGCGTTGATTATAATGGTACCCCAATGGAATAGAGATAATCCAGGACCTATTACATTTAATGGAATTTGGAATCCTGTTATGAGAGATGTTTTGCGAAGTATATGCCCCCAATAAAGCATTAAAAAATAATTATGTGTGTTAAATGCATATTCACTGTAGCGTAGCGCTTTTAAATATAATGATAGAATCTTATTACCAGAATAGTCTGTTAGAATAAGATTTTTAACTTGTGTCAGTAATGAACGTTTTTTGGGGTGATTCCCTTCTTTAATTAAATATTCTTTTAATTCTGTTTTACTTTTAATCATAATTATTTGGCCACCTTATTAAGAACTACTTTAATTATATTATTTCGTTCAGATTTTGATAATCCTACAAATGAAATAATAATGGTTTCATATGTTACAATTATTATCGATGAATATACAAAATCGATAAAATTATCAACTATTAGATAATTATAGAAATAGGTCAATGGAATTAAAATTAATACAAGAACAGCTAGGATTGGGCATGTAGTGTATGCTAAGTATTTCTTCCAATTGAGATTGATTTGTTTTTTTAAGAAAATTATTCTTGTTATAAAGCACAAGATATAAATGAACATACGTACATAGAACATACTTTCAGCCGGTCCCCCAATTTTTCCTATAGCATAGGAGATTGGGAGATTGGATAATAATAAAAGACTAATGACAATTTGATATTTTTTTATTCTACCTACAGCATAGATTGTTGTAAATAATGGTCCGGATAAACTTTCTATTAAAGCTGCAATAACAATAATATTACATACTTCAATTGTATGATCTGGAAATATTCCGAGCCATAGTGTGAGCACATAATTTAAATTAATCATTAATGGTAATGCAATGAAAAACATTATTAAAAATGAAAACTTGGAGGCTTTGCATATTAATGAGAATTGGCGTTCTTTATCTCCAGACGATTGTGATCTTATTAGTTGTGGATTGAGAGCTTGTTGGAAATTAATTACAAAATTTGAAATATTAGTATTCACTTGGTTTGCTATACCGACTACAGTATTGAAGGTTACACCATAGAAAATATTTATTAGGATATTAATTCCTTGTTGATAACCAACATTTGCTAGACTCCCAAACATGGACCATCCAGAAAAGGATAATAATTCTTTATACGTAGTTTTATTATATGTCTTGATCAACTTAACATCTTGGAATTTTTTCTTGCAATAAGAGATGTAAATTACGTTAATAAAAAGAACAACTAAGAATAAAAGAATTGAATAGAGTACAAGTTTGTTTATTGGTAAGAAAATTAAAATATAAACAATTAATAATTTTAGTATTGCTTCAATGATTCCTGTATAGGCATAAAAATTCATGTGCTCTTCTGCTAAGATAAGTGCATTATATGGTACACGAATTATATTAATAATTGTGGTTAGTATAGTAATTTGATATACAATGTTGACTACTATCATTTTAGACTCAGGAAAGTTCATTTTATAATTCAGGAACCATAGACCTCCCGTTTCTGCAAGAAGTGTTATAAGAAATGCAATTCCTATATGGATATTAAAACACGTTGAAAAGATATTGCTTATGTCTCCTTGTGGTTTTCCTAACTCATAGGCTAAATGTCTTTGGGTGACAGTAGACATTGCACTATTGATAAAAGTAAATAGAATGACAATTCCTCCAACGACATTGTAGATTCCAAAGTCTTCAACTCCGAGTGTTTGTAAAACAACTCTTGATGTGTATAATCCGACAGCCATAGTTAAAAGCATTCGGAAATACATAAATAACGTATTTTTAGCTAGTTTTTTATTGTTTTGTGATGTATCTGTCATGAGAGATTATTAAGTAGTGATATCTATTTTTTGTTGGCTTGTATGTATTGTTATCTATTTTTGTACATATTTTCGTAATACTTTTGATAATCTCCAGAAGTAACATTATCCATCCATTCCTGATTGTCCAGATACCAGCGAACTGTCTTCTCAATACCTTCTTCAAATTGCAAGCTTGGCTCCCATCCTAACTCCCGCTGCAATTTGGTAGAGTCAATGGCATAGCGCATATCATGTCCCGGACGGTCAGTGACATAGGTAATCAAGTCCATGTCTTCTCCTTCCTTACGTCCCAATAGGCGATCTACGGTTTTAATCACTACTTTGATGATATCAATGTTCTTCCATTCGTTGAAGCCGCCGATGTTATATGTCTCGGCAATCTTTCCGTGATGGAAAATGACATCGATGGCACGAGCGTGGTCTTTCACATACAACCAGTCGCGTACGTTTTCTCCTTTACCATACACTGGCAATGGCTTGCGGTGACGGATGTTGTTGATGAACAACGGAATCAGTTTTTCCGGGAACTGATAGGGGCCGTAGTTGTTGGAGCAGTTAGTCACAATGGTCGGCATACCGTAAGTGTCGTGGAAGGCACGCACAAAGTGGTCGCTGCTCGCTTTGCTGGCAGAGTAGGGACTGTGCGGGTTGTATTTCGTAGTTTCCAGGAAGAACTCTTCTCCGTAGGCCAGATGATGTGTCTCGGATGAAGCGGTTGTAGTGAATGGCGGCTTGATGCCTTCCGGATGTGTCATTTTCAAGGCTCCGTACACTTCATCGGTGGAGATGTGATAAAAACGTTTGCCTTCGTATTTTTCCGGCAGACTTTCCCAATAAACTTTAGCCGCTTGCAGCAGGCTGAGTGTGCCCATCACGTTGGTACGGGCAAAGGTAAACGGGTCCTTGATGCTGCGGTCTACATGGCTTTCAGCCGCCAAATGGATGATACCGTCTACACGGTATTGCTGCATGATTTCCTGCATCTTCTCGTAGTCGCAGATGTCGGCTTTGATGAAAGTGTAGTTCGGCTGGTTTTCGATGTCTTTCAAATTGGCTAGGTTACCGGCGTAAGTCAGTTTGTCCAAGTTGATAATGTGATACTCGGGATATTTGTTGACGAACAGACGGACTACATGGCTGCCGATGAATCCGGCACCGCCAGTGATTAATATATTGCGTTTGAATTCCATGATTATGCGTTTTTAAGATGATTGATACAGATTTTTAAAGAGTCGGTCCAGTAGGGAATCCGGATGCCGAAAGTTTCTTTGATTTTGGTTTTGTCCAGTACCGAATACGCCGGGCGTTTTACCGGGCTGGGGAACTCGTTGCTGTGGCAGGGCTGGATGTCGCACTGGGTCTGTCCGGCCATTGCGGCAATAGCTTTTGTAAAGTCGTACCAGGAACATACGCCTTCGTTGCTGAAATGGTAAATACCTGTTTTGCTGTAACCGCTTGTCGGACTTTCTGCGGTGTAGTCCTGCAGGATGGTTTGGATGGCCTTGGCCAAATCGTAGGCATAGGTCGGTGTACCTGCCTGGTCGAATACGACTTTCAACTGGGGCTTGGTGGCTGTCAGGTTCAGCATGGTTTTGACGAAGTTCTTGCCATATTCGGAATATAACCAAGCCGTGCGAAGAATGACATAATCGCATCCAGTGGCCTGGATGTACTTTTCTCCTTCCAGTTTGGTGCGTCCGTAAGCACCGGTAGGAGTCCCTTTCTGGTCCTCCCGGCAAGGAATGTTATACGGGTCTCCACCAAATACATAGTCGGTAGAGATATGGATAAGCAAGCCGTTGACTTCTTTCATGGCCTCTGCCAAGTTACGGGGAGCTTCTGCATTCAGTACGCGGCAGAAGGCTTCGTCGGATTCGGCCTTGTCTACGTTGGTGTAGGCAGCACAATTGACGATGCAGTGAATGTCGTGTGCCTTGACAAGTTGTTTCACTGCTTCCAGACTGGTGATGTCCAGCAGAGTGGTTTCCACACCTTCTGCTTCTACCACGTCGGTAAATATAAAATGATAGGGGGTGTCTTGGGCTATGAGTCGCATCTCACGTCCTAATTGTCCATTGGCACCGGTAACTAAAATATTCAAGTTCATCAATGAATAATTAAGAATAGAGTGAATCTATTTTCAGAAAGGGCCGAATTCAAACGGAGAATCGAAGTCCTTTAAAAGGGGATGTTTGGTATCTTTTTCACTGAGGATGGCGTGTTCGGTAGGAATACGCCAGTCGATACCTAAAGAAGTGTCGAGAATGTTAATGCCGCCGTCGGCTTCCGGATGATAGAAATTGTCGCACTTGTACTGGAAAATGGCTTCCGGACTCAGTACGGCAAATCCGTGGGCAAAGCCACGAGGAATGAAGAACTGTCGGTGATTGTCTTCAGTCAGTTCTACGGCTACATGCTGTCCGTAGGTCGGACTGCCTTTGCGAATGTCTACCGCTACATCCAATACGGCTCCTTTTACGCAACGTACCAGTTTGCTCTGTGTGAAGGGGGGGCGCTGGAAATGCAGGCCGCGCATCACGCCGTAGCTGGATTTGCTTTCGTTGTCTTGTACAAAGTGAACTTCACTCACTTGTTTGTTGAAATCTCTTTCGGAATAAGATTCGAAGAAATAACCTCTGTCATCCTTAAACAAGCGGGGTTCAATAATTACCACGCCTTTAATGTTCGTTTGAATCACTTCCATGATATAATAAGCGTTTTAAAATTCCAGATTACTTTTTCCGGTACGTTCTACTTCGTCAATGACGCTGAGCAGATACTTTCCGTATTCATTTTTCAGCATGGGCTGGGCCAGTGTGCGCAGTTTGTCGGCGGAAATCCATCCTTGGCGGAAGGCAATGCCTTCCAGACAGGCAATTTTCAGACCCTGCCGTTTTTCAATCACTTCAATGAAAGTGGACGCTTCACTCAAGGAATCGTGGGTACCGGTATCCAACCAGGCGAAACCGCGTCCCAGTGTCTGTACCTTTAGTTCGCCGTCCTCTAGGAAACGCTGGTTGACAGAAGTGATTTCCAGTTCTCCACGGGCAGAGGGCTTGATGGACTTGGCCACACTGACCACTTTGTTGGGGTAGAAATAAAGTCCGACTACTGCATAATTGGATTTGGGTTGAGCGGGCTTTTCTTCGATGCTCAGGCAGTTTCCTTCTGCATCAAATTCCGCCACGCCGTAACGTTCAGGGTCACTGACCCAATAACCGAAGACCGTGGCTTTCCGGTTTACTTCTGCCGTGTGAACCGCTTCCCGTAACATGGCACTCAGGCCGTTGCCATGGAAAATGTTGTCGCCCAATACCAAGCAGACGTCGTCTTGACCGATGAATTTTTCTCCAATCAGGAACGCTTGTGCCAGTCCGTCGGGAGAAGGCTGTTCTGCATACTCAAAGTGCACCCCGTAGTCACTTCCGTCTCCCAACAGGCGGCGGAATCCGGGCAAATCGTAAGGGGTAGAGATAATCAGAATCTCGCGGATACCTGCAAGCATCAGTACCGAGATGGGATAATAAATCATCGGTTTGTCGAAGATGGGCAGCATCTGTTTGCTGACTCCCTTGGTAATGGGGTAGAGGCGGGTTCCGCTTCCACCGGCTAGCACAATTCCTTTCATAATTTTACTTTATTTGTCGTTTTTATTTCCATAGCCATAACCGTAGCCATAGCCATATTTCTTTCCATAACCGTATTTCCCATATTTCCCGTATTTGCCGTAACCGTAATAATAGCCGTTTTTACGCTGATCCATATCAATGCAGTTAATCAATGTACAGATATTTGGAAGCTTATGGTCTTTCTTCAGTTCGTTAATGAGTTCATAATGGCTCTTGTGAGTATAGCCGGCGCGGCAAATATACACACTCAGGTCAGCTACACGGGCAATCAACTGGGTATCGGTTACCATACTGATAGGAGCAGTATCTAGAATCACATAGTCGAAGTTTGCTTTCAGAATTTCAATGGCTTTTTCAAGCGCTTTTCGGGCCACTAACTCTGTGGGGTTCGGAGGAACGGTACCACCCGGTAGGATATACAGATTAGGTGATATTGTAGAAGGTTGACACAAAGAAAGTAAATCGGTGTGTTCCGGGTCGGCTAAATACTGGGTGATGCCTTTTTCCTTATGGGAAATCTGGAAAACTTTATTCAAACCGGGCTTGCGGAGGTCCAGACCAACAATCACCACTTTCTTACCCATAAAGGCGAAACTGCAAGCCAAGTTTCCGGCAGTAAAGCTCTTTCCTTCACCCGAACTGGTGGAGGTAAAGAGAATCACCTTTTGCCCTTCCTGCAACATGTACTGGATATTGGTACGTACGGAGCGGAATACTTCTTCCATCAAGTTATTGTGATTCTCATGGACGACAATTGGATTTCCTTTGGTATCCACTATGGGCACGTCACCCACTACCGGTACATCGGTAATTTTCTCCACATCGGCACGGCCTTCAATTTTGAAACGGAGTAAGTTGCGCAAATAAATAACCCCGACAGGAATTCCGATTCCCAATACCAATGCAATCAGATAGAACATCTTTTTATTGGGGGATACGGGGGTACTTCCAGCCATGGCTTCCTCAATGATACGCCCGTTGGTAGCGGTGGAAGCCAAGGTGATGGCATTCTCTTCCCGCTTTTGCAGCAACAGCAAATACAGACTGGCCTTGATTTCCTGTTGGCGGGTGATGCTCATCAATTCCTTCTCTTGTGTAGGCGCGTTGCTGATGCGGGTAGCATACTTCTTGCCTTCGCGATCCAAGTCAGACTGGGTGATAAGCAGACCTTTTTCTACATTGTCTACTGTCGTCTGCACATTGGCACGCGTGGCCCGGATACCCGCATCCAGTTGAACCACGGCTGGGTTGCTCTCATTGGAAGTTCGAAGTAGGCGCTTGCGTTCAATTAACAAGTCATTGTATTTCACAATCAAACTGCTAAGTCCTTCGTCTGCTAAGCCTACATTGGCGGGAATGACCTCCATCTCATTTTTCGGGTCATTGATATAACTTTTCAGGAAGGCAACCAGTCGGAGCTGGGTGGCATTTTCAGCCTGTTTTTGTTGATAGGCTGAATTTTCCTGTAAAGCGAGTTTCGCATCGGAACTTAAGTCGGTCAGTCCGGCCTGTTGTTTGAAACTGGCCAATTGGCTTTCCGTGGTGCCTAATTCTTGGTTGATGATGCCGATTCGTTCATCAATAAATTGAGCGGTTTTGGCAGCTACTTCATTTTTATCATTATTGGCATCTTCGTTATACAAGGCCACCAGCATATTGATGAAATCTACACCGCGGGCAGGGTTGCTTTCATTTAAAGAAAGTGCAGCAATGGTGGTTGTCTTGGAAGTAGGTTCGCTGGTCAAGTTATTGGCATAACTTCCTGCAATGGCGGCAGGAGATACTACTGTAGCCGTAATGGTGCGAGTTTCATTTATTTTTGCAAGTGTAGAATCGCTGTTAGCGGAAATAGTGAAAACACCAACAGGAGTGGTTAGTACGCCCGGAAGTTCATCAAAATGTTTGTCAAAGGTTATTTCATCTGCACCTGGGGCGGGGTAGTAACTGGCTTTTATATCTGTTTTTCCTTCGGGGGTACAAGTCATTTCTAAAGTAACCGGACCAAAGAGGCGGTCGGCTTCTTCGGGAGTGGTCCATACCTGCACCGGAGAGGTTTTGTACAGGTCAGCCGGATAGCGGAAGGTCTGTGCTTCTTTGTAGTTGATATAGAGGTTCAGTTTGTTGACAACCTTCTTGACAAGGGTGCGGGAACGCAGAATCTCCACTTCGTTGTCGAAATTGCTGGCCATACTGAGCATGCCCAAATCCTGCATGGCCTGCATGGGAGAGGCAGACGGGTTTTTGGTCTGGTCACCCTGTTTAATCAATACGGTGGCATTGACATTGTACACGGGGGCCTGATAACGCAGATAGGCATACATGGCGATGCCCATCACGATGACGCAGCCCAAAATCCAGGGCCAATACATCAGGTATTCAAAAAACAGTGCCTTGTAATCTACGGGCTTTTCATCTTCCGGCTGGAAGCCGTTTTCGTATCTTTCGTCACTCATAATAAACGAATAAGTAGTTTTGATTGAATTTTTATTTGAATACTGTTACTAACAAACTGGCAATTGATACCAGAATGGAAGTGGCACTAATCCAGATGGTTGTGCTATTGCCAATATCTGAGTTACGCGCTTTAGTCTTGTTGGGAGTCACATAGAGAATATCGTTCTGTTGGAGGTAAAAATATGGGGAAAGCACAAGGTCTGCATCGTTTAAGTTAAGCGTTTGAATGAGACGTTTACCATTGGCATCTTCACGTACTAATTTAACATTTTCGCGTACGCCATATACGGTCATGTCGCCCGCCATGGCTAAAGCTTCGAGTACGTTTACTTTTTCATTGGTGACGGTAAAGGTGCCAGGATGGGCTACTTCTCCCAAAACGGAGATTTTGTAGTTAATCATGCGCACGGTGACTACTGGAGTTTCTTTCAAATAGGGAATTAACTTTTGGCGAATTAAAGCTTCGCATTCGTTTTTGGTGAGTCCGCTGATTCTGAGGCGGCCTAATACAGGAAAGTCAATTTCGCCGTCGTTGTTTACTAAGTATTGCTGTAAACTTGGTTGGGTAGTAGTGCGTAAACTGCCGTTCGTTGAATTTATAGGGTCTTGTACAGTCAGGTTGAATGGGGCAGCTGCCGCAGGGTCTGTGGTATTTACCGTGATACTCAGAATATCCTTGGGCATGATTTTGGCATCATACAAAGGAATTTCTTTCCCATAATTGTTTACTACTTCCGGATTTTGTAAATACGGAACTTTCTGGTAAGACGTACACCCGCTCACCAGCAGGGTGGACAACGTCAGCATACAGACTACTTTGCGTATCTTCATCTTTTCATTGGGTTTTGTTATGATTTTTCTAAAGGAATTTCCCTGCGCATAGGGCGTGCTTCGCCGTTACCACTCCCAGCTATGGATTGGGGGTGGTAAACACAGCAGCCAATAATCAGCCGCAAAATTAAGCCTTATTTTTGGTCTATTCAACTTTTAGAGGGGTTTTTGTCGGTGAAAAGGGTGGAAATCAATGAAAAAGTGGGCGTATCGGCGGATTTTGTAACAATTCTGGAACAATGTATGGGGTTGTAGTGTACTAAATAAGTTGACACAATTTATTTAGTAACATGCGTAAAAATC
>ENA-OPRW01001350-OPRW01001350.1-human-gut-metagenome-genome-assembly--contig:-NODE-1350-length-17456-cov-2.307798_pt1 | contig 17456 bp, 9 predicted proteins | sample MGYA00241898_ERZ501890 | MGnify/ENA primary metagenome ERZ501890 (study PRJEB25962, sample SAMEA2042216) | human gut metagenome | biome: human gut; feature: human-associated habitat; material: faeces... | reverse complement strand
CTCGACGTTTTCTCTTTCTCCAACGAGTTTCCTTACCGTATAGACTTTTTCGGCGACGAGGTGGAGACAATCCGTACGTTCGACGTGGAGACGCAACTCAGCAAGGAGAAACTGGACAGCATCTATATCGTACCGGAGATGAGCAAGAACGCCATGGATAGTAATTCCTTGCTAGGCTCCCTTCCCCGGAACACCTGCATAGCGGCGAGAGATCTCGCATGGTGCAAGGAGCGCATCGGAAGCGTATGGAACGACGATCCGGTGGTAGCCGACGAGGAATCCTTCGCCGATATCGACCAGATGCGGAAGAAATTAGTCCGGGGCGAGGACTTCCTACGGGAGGTCTTGGATTTCCGTCGCATCCATTTCGGGGCACGGCCGATGGGAACGGCGGACGCTACCATCCATTTCTCTACGCAAACGCAGCCGATCTATCATAAGAATTTCGACCGGGTGAGCGAGTCGTTCCATAAATACCTCGACGAGGGCTATACATTATATATATTGAGCGATCAAGAGAAACAAGCCAACCGTATCCGGATGATTTTCGAGGATAGGGGCGACAATATCCCTTTCACCGCCGTAAACCGCACGATACACGAGGGATTCGCCGACGATACGCTACGCATCTGCTTTTTCACCGACCATCAATTGTTCGACCGCTTCCACAAGTTCAACTTGAAGAGCGATAAGGCACGAAGCGGAAAGATCACCCTTTCGCTCAAGGAGCTGAACCAGTTCTCGCAGGGGGATTATATCGTACATATCGACCATGGCGTAGGACAGTTCGGAGGCTTGGTACGCACCGAGGTGAACGGTAAGATGCAAGAGGCCATCAAATTGATTTATCAGAATAACGATATTATATTCGTCAGCATCCATTCCCTGCATAAATTATCGAAATACAAGGGGAAAGAGAGCGGCGAGCCGCCTAAGTTGAGCAAGCTCGGCACAGGCGCTTGGGAAAAGATGAAGGAACGTACCAAGGCGAAGGTGAAGGATATCGCCCGGGACCTGATCCTCCTCTATTCCAAACGCAAGCAAGAGACGGGTTTCGCCTACACGCCGGACAGCTTCATGCAGCATGAGCTGGAAGCCAGCTTCATCTATGAGGACACGCCGGACCAGATGAAGGCTACCGCCGAGGTCAAGGCGGATATGGAAAGTACCCGTCCGATGGACCGGTTGATTTGTGGAGACGTTGGTTTCGGAAAGACCGAGGTGGCTATCCGCGCGGCATTCAAGGCGGTATCGGACAATAAGCAGGTGGCCGTGTTGGTACCCACCACCGTACTGGCTTTCCAGCATTACCAGACGTTTTGTGAGCGCTTGAAGGATTTCCCTTGCAAGATCGATTATATCAGCCGGGCCCGTACGGCCGCACAAATCAAGGCTACCTTGAAAGAGCTGAAAGAGGGCGAGGTGAATATCTTGATCGGTACCCACCGGATCGTCGGCAAGGATGTACGTTTCAAGGATCTGGGCTTGCTTATCATCGACGAGGAGCAGAAGTTCGGGGTATCCGTCAAGGAGAAGCTTCGGCAGCTGAAGGTGAACGTGGACACCTTGACAATGACGGCCACCCCAATCCCCCGTACCCTACAGTTCTCCTTGATGGGGGCCCGGGATCTTTCCAGCATCACCACGCCACCGCCCAACCGTTATCCCGTGCAGACGGAGGTGGAGCGTTTCAATCCCGATATCATCCGGGAAGCGATCAATTTCGAGATGAGCCGGAACGGGCAGGTATTCTTCATCAACAACCGTATCCAGAACATTTACGAGATGGAAGCCTTGGTACGGCGGGAAGTCCCCGACGCACGGGTAGCCGTGGGGCACGGGCAGATGGAGCCGGAGAAGCTGGAGAAGATCATCCTCGACTTCGTGAACTATGAATACGACGTATTGATCGCTACCAGTATCGTGGAGAGCGGCATCGACGTGCCCAACGCCAATACGATCATCATCAACAACGCCCAGCAATTCGGGCTTAGCGACCTCCATCAGCTACGCGGACGTGTAGGACGAAGCAACCGGAAAGCCTTCTGCTACCTCCTTTCCCCGCCCCTCACCTCGCTGACGCAGGAGGCACGGCGCAGGTTGCAAGCGATCGAGAACTTCTCCGAGCTGGGTAGCGGTATCCATATCGCCATGCAAGACCTCGATATCCGGGGGGCCGGCAATATGTTGGGGGCCGAGCAAAGCGGTTTCATAGCGGATCTGGGTTACGAGACGTACCAGAAGATCTTGGAGGAGGCGGTAGACGAGTTGAAAAGCGAGGAATTCGCCGATCTTTACGCCGATAACACCGAAGGGCACCGGGATACGGGCAGCGAGTACGTCCGGGAGACCTATATCGAAAGCGACCTGGAATTGATGTTCCCTCCCACCTACATCCCCAACGACTCGGAGCGTATCTCCCTATACCGGGAGTTGGATAATATGGAGGAGGAACGTGATATCCTCGCCTTTACGGAGCGCTTGAAAGACCGCTTCGGCAAGATACCGAAGGAGGGCAAGGAGTTGATCCGGATCGTGCGCCTCCGTCGTATGGCCAAGAAACTGGGTATGGAGAAGGTGATCCTGAAGAAAGGGCAGATGAGCCTCTTCTTGGTGAATAACCCGGACAGCCCGTATTACCAAAGCGAGGCGTTCGGCAAGCTGCTGGGCTTCATCCAAAAGCATCCCCGTGAATGCAACCTCCGGGAGCAGAATGGCAAGCGAAGTATCGTGATCAAGAACGTCCCTACGGTGGAAGCGGCATGCGGCTACCTGCAAGAGATGGAAAAAATAAACTCAACCAACTTTTGACACATCCTCTTACAAACACGAAAAGATATGGAAAAGAAAACGATTATAGACCTTTTTGAGAGTTCAGCCAAGCGATTCCCGAGTAATCCTTTTTTATGGGAGAAGACGGGCAAGCGATTCGAGCCAACCACTTACGCCGAGGTTCGCGACCTCGTCTATGAGGAAGGCGCCGGCCTCATATCGCTGGGTGTGCGAAAGGGGGATAATATGGCTTTACTGAGCGAAGGGCGCAACGCGTGGATCATCGGCGAGCTGGCCATGTTCTACGCCGGGGCGACGAACGTGCCCCTATCGATCAAGCTGGAGGAGGCGAACGACCTCCTGTTCCGTCTCGTCCACGCCGACGTGAAATATATCATGGTATCGGGCCAGCAACTCAAGAAAATCCGGGCGATCAAGGATCAGCTCCCCGCCGTACGGAAGATCATCGTACTCGATGAGCAAGCGGAATACCAAGACCGTGAGATGTCGCTGTCCGAGATACGCCGGATGGGGAAGGTCTATCTGGGTATTCATCCGATAGAGGAGTTCTTGGCGATCGGGCAATCGCTGGGCAACGATGATTACGCCACCATCACCTATACCTCCGGCACGACCGCCGATCCGAAAGGCGTGATCCTCACCCACCGTAACTATACGGCGAACGTGGAGCAAGCGCTCACTTGCGTGGATATAGACGATACGTGGCGTACGTTGGTGATACTCCCGCTGGACCATTGCTTCGCCCACGTGGTAGGATTCTACATCTTCATGTCGAAGGGAGCCTCGGTAGCTACCGTGCAGGTAGGGCGTACCGGTATGGAGACCTTGAAGAATATCCCTATCAATATAAAGGAGTTCAAGCCGTACCTGATACTGAGCGTCCCCGCCTTGGCGAAGAACTTCAAGAAGAATATCGAGCAAGGTATCCGAGCGCGAGGCAAGAACGCCGTCCGCCTTTTCAACCTAGCCTTACGGATCGGTTATATCTATAACGGGGATAGCGACGAGGAGGAAGGAAAAGGTTTCCGCGTCCTCTTGAAGCCACTGGTCCGTTTGTTCGACAAGCTATTGTTCGCGAAAGTCCGTGAGAACTTCGGGGGCGAGCTGAAGTTCTTTATCGGAGGGGGCGCCTTGCTGGATAAGGACTTGCAGAAGTTCTATTACGCCTTGGGAATCCCGATGTACCAAGGATACGGGCTGAGCGAGGCGACACCGATCATCTCGACCAACGCCCGCCGCCATACCTTCGGTAGTAGCGGCGTATTGGTGCGGCCCCTCGACCTAAAGATCTGCGACATGGACGGCAACGTACTTCCTCCGGGAGAGAAAGGCGAGATCGTCATCCGGGGAGAGAACGTGATGGCCGGCTACTGGAAGAACCCGGCATCGACGGCCGATACCGTAAAGGAGGGTTGGCTGTACACCGGGGATATGGGATATATGCGTGACGGGCTTCTTTATGTGTTGGGGCGTTTCAAGAGCCTGCTGATCGGAAGCGACGGGGAGAAATACAGTCCGGAGGGTATAGAGGAGGCCTTGGTAGAGCATTCCTCTTGCATCGACCAGCTGATCCTATACAATAACCAGAGTCCGTACACGACCGCCCTGTTGGTCCCTAACAAAGAACGGTTGAGGAAGCATCTGGCCCACCAGAATCTGGACCTTACGAGCGATCAAGGCCGAGAAGAGGCCATCCGTATCATCCAGCGCCAGATCGACCGTTTCCGCAAGGGAGGCGACCTGTCCACTCTATTCCCGGATCGTTGGTTGCCGACCACCTTCGCCATCCTCCCCGAGCCTTTCACCGAGCAAAACGGCATGGTAAACAGCACCATGAAGATCGTCCGGGGCAAGGTAGAGAAAGCCTACGCCGCCCGTATCGCCCAGCTCTATACCCCCGAGGGGAAGAACCCGCAGAACAAGTGGAACAAGGAGGCGTTGTAGAGACGCGGCGTGCTCGCCTACTCCATGCGTCCCCGAGAAGGCTCCCTAAGCACGAAGCAGTATTACAACCCGGAATATTATCCGTTCTTGGTTCCTACGTTAGATGACAATGGCAAGCAGATCGGGGATCTGGTACAGCCCGAGGGCGGCACACGTATCATCGTGATCAAGAAGAAATGATTTATCGGCGAGGCCCGGCCACCAAGGTTGGGCCTCGCATTTTCTAAAGATTCCACCGCGCACCTGCCGCGAGGTGCCGCATTTCCCCAAGATTCGACCGCGCACCCGATGTACCCCCCGTATTTTTCCAAGATTCGACCGTGCACCCGCCGCAAGGTCTCGCATTTCCCCAAGATTCCGTTTCGCGCCCGATGTAAGCCCCGTATTTTCCCAAGATTCGACTTTTCACCTGCCGCGAGGTCGAATCCGCGAAAAATACGGTAGTTTCCAGAGCTATATCCACCGATTTGTCTTACCTTTAGCCAGTATTAAACCTGATCATGGATCTAAATCAACAAGAAAATGGAAAAGATTACAAAAGTAAAAGACATTAACATCACGAAATTGAACAACGCCGAGTACCGAACCTTCATGGCCCGCTACGGGAACCTGCTCGCGGGTGGCGGAGGCGACTCGGAATCTCCCGACGAGATCAGCTTCGACCCGAACGACCCGCTGGGCATCCCCCAAGAACTTCGTACGGCCTTCGCCACCGATTTCGCCCTGTTGACCGACGCCGTGAACCAATCCTCGGCCAGCGAGGAGACCGCGCAGATGTCCGCCCTCGACAAGGAGAGGGATGATCTCTTGATCTTCATTACTTCCACTATTACCCAAATGACGAAAAGCCCGCTGGCGGCGCAACGCACGGCGGCCGAGAAGCTATACCTTCCCGTAAAGCCCTACATCGGAGCCGCGCGCCTCGCCAACTTGCAGGAGACGGCCGCCATCGAGGGCTTGCTGGTAGACCTCGACAAGGCCGGGATGCCCGAGGCGCTGGCGGCGATCAACCTCACCGAAGTAGTAGCAGCGCTGAAAGAGAAGAACAAGCAATACGCCACGCTCACCGAGCAACGCGCCAACGCCAAGGCGGACGACCCCGTAGAGAGCGCCAAGAAAATCCGCCTACGCATGGACGAGGAATACGACGAGATGTCCACCTACGCCTTCGCGCAAAGCGTGGTGAAGCCCACTCAAGAGACCGCCGCCTTCATCAACCGCCTCAACGCGCTGGTCGACGAGACGAACGCCCTCTACAACCAACGCATAGCGCAGGCGAGGGCCGCAGCCGCCAAGAAACAAGAAGGCGACAAGCCCGCTACCGACAGCGACTCGCCATCAGAGATATAAAATAATGAAGATCTTTTTCGTTAAATAATGAAGCTCGCGTTTTCTACCGCCGGGTTTCCCATCGAGCGGTGGGAAACCCGGTGATTAATGATTATTAATAGCCTCTCCCCCCTCCCTCCCACGAAAAAAACATACCTTTGCCAACAGTATTATCCGTGAAGGAATAACGAGACATTTACATGATAAGATCTATTCGCTATATCACTTTGCTAGTCCTGTTACAATTCGTGACCGGCATTTCCGTCCTATACGCCCAGAGCATAACTTCCGCATCCGGAATCGTGAGAGACTCCGTAAGCGGGGAACCCCTATCCTACGTATCCGTCATGTTCGAGAACTCGACGATCGGGGCGATGACCGACGATGACGGGGCTTTCAGCCTCCAGAATGACAAAGGGCTTACCCGGCTGGTCGTATCCTCGCTTGGATATGACAATAAGGTCGTAAACCTAAAGGCGGGGCAAAAGAACAACGCCCTCAACGTGCTCCTCCGGCCTACCTCGTTCGAGATTGCCGAGGTAGTCGTCAAGCCTAAACGTGAGAAATATTCCCGCAAGGACAACCCCGCCGTGGAACTGATCAAGAAAGTCATAGAGCATAAGAACGACAACCGCATCGAGGCGAAGGACGAGTACCAAAGCGAGGTGTACGAGAAGCTCAGCATGTCGCTGGACGACTTCAACCCCAATCTCGAGAAGAATAAGTTCCTGAAGAAATTCAAGTTCATCAAGAACTATCTGGATACCTCGGAGTTCAACGGGAAACCGATCCTGACGATCTCCGTCCGTGAGACGATCTCCGACCAATACTACCGCAAACATCCCAAGGCGGAGAAGACGATCACCAAGGCCAAGCGCCAGCAGGGTATCGACAAGACCTTGGACGATGGAGGCGCCATCACCGCCAACCTTGAGGAGATATTCAAGGGCGTCAATATCTTCGACAACAATATCAATATCTTGTTGAACCGTTTCGTGAGCCCGCTGTCTTCCACGCTGGCCGTCTCCTATTACAAATATTATATCATGGATACGGTGGACGTTGCCGGAGATAAATGTGTGGATCTCGCCTTCGTGCCCGTAAACAGCCAGAGTTACGGCTTCACGGGCCGCTTGTACATCACGCTGGACGGTAATTACGCCGTCAAGAAATTCCTCTTGAACACCCCGGCGAACATCAACCTCAACTGGGTGGACAAGCTCCGGATCGAGCAAGAGTTCAAGCGGATGCCGGATAGCACTTGGGTGCTCGCCAACGAGAATACCTACGTTAATTTCTATATCGTAAAAGGGGCGCAACAGCTCTATGCCCACCAGCTAAGGAATTTCGATAAGTATCAGTTCGACGTGCAGAACGCCGACTCGATCTTCGGCCTTCTCGGTCCGATCCATGAGTTGCCCGAAGCCACCGCCCAGACCGACACCTTCTGGATACACAACCGCCATGTCCCCTTGAAAGAGAAAGAGAGCGCCTTGGACGACTTGCTGGCGCAACTTCGCAAGGTACCGGCTTTCAACGTGATCATCAAGACCGCCGAGATATTGATCACCGGTTATATCCCGACCACGGCGGACAAGGATAAGAGCAAGTTCGATTTCGGACCGATGAATACCACGTTCAGCGCCAACCATCTGGAGGGCTTCCGCATGCGTGTGGGAGGTATGACGACGGCAAACCTCAACCCGCACTGGTTCGGTAGCGGTTATCTGGCCTATGGCGTAAACGACCGTAAGCTAAAGTATAACGCCAAGCTGACGTATAGCGTGAACAAGAAGAAATATCACGAGGGAGAAAGCCCGGTGAACAATATCTCTGCGATCCAAGAGTACGACGTATATACGCCTGGTCAGGACTTCCTCTTCACCAGCAAGGATAATATGTTCGTGGCATGGAAGGTGGGCGAGCCCGTCACCATGATGCAATACATCCGCAAGACCATGCTCCAGTACCAGAAGGAATGGCTGAATGGCCTGACCCTTACCACTTGGGCGCGGAACGAGAACAACGAGGCGGCCGGAACGCTCCGCTACGACCGTTACGACGCCGACGGGACATTGACGAACCTAAAGAGTTTCACCAACACGGAGCTAGGGACCCAGCTTCGTTTCGCCCCGGGCGAGCGTGCCTATAACGGACGAGAGGGTAAGAACTCGCTTTTCAACCTCTCGAAAGACGCTCCCGTATTCAAGCTATCCCATCAGATGGGATTGAAGAACGTGTTGGGGAGCGACTTCAACTACAACCATACGGAGATCAGCGCCGAGAAACGGATCTGGCTCTCTTCCTTCGGACATATCGACGCCTTGGTGACGGCGGGCAAGGTATGGGACAAGGTTCCTTTCCCCTTGCTCATCATGCCGAATACCAACCAGTCCATCACGATCCAGCCGCAAGCCTTCAACATGATGCGTGCGCTGGAGTTCGTAAGCGACCAGTATGTTTCGTTCTACTTCACGTATTATATGAAGGGATGGATCTTAAACCGTATTCCCGGCGTGAAGTGGCTACGTTTGCGTGAGGTGATATCGTTCAGCGGTTTCTACGGAGGACTGACCGATAAGAATAACCCGGCCTTGGACCCGACGGGACTATACCGCTTCCCCGAGGGAACCTCGCCGATGGGCCGTACGCCTTACCTTGAGGCCAGCGTAGGTCTGGAGAACATCTTCAAGATATTACGGATCGATTATTACCGCCGGTTGACGTATCTGGACCAACCGAATATCAAGAAGGGGGGCGTGCGTATAGCGCTGCGGTTCTCCTTCTAAGAGTTGACAGTTGAGAATTGACAGTTGACAGTTAAATGTAGGAGAGATAAGAAAATGGGGGAGTTGGAACGCAGACCGAACGCATGGGCGTTGACGCCGCTGGTGGTATTCTTATTGACTTATTTGGTGGTGTCTATCGTGGCGGGGGATTTCTATAAGATGCCGATAACGGTAGCCTTCGTCATCTCCTCGATCGTAGCGATAGCGATCTCCAAGGGAGGCAAATTAAGCAACCGTATCGAGCAGTTCTGCCGGGGGGCGGCCAACAGCAATATCATGCTGATGGTATTGATCTTCATCCTCGCCGGGGCCTTCGCCCAGACTGCCAAGGCGATGGGTGCCGTAGACGCTACCGTGAATCTGGCGATGTCCATCCTGCCCGGTAACCTGTTGGCGGCCGGAATCTTCCTAGCCGCTTGCTTCATATCCATCTCGGTAGGTACGTCGGTGGGCACGATCGTGGCCTTGGCCCCGGTAGCCGTCGGTATAGCGGACAAGACGGGGATGCCGGACGCCCTTATGCTGGGTGTCGTGGTAAGCGGCGCCATGTTCGGCGATAACCTGTCGTTCATATCCGATACGACCATCGTAGCTACCCGCACGCAGGGTTGCCAGATGTCCGATAAGTTCAAGGTGAATATCCGTATCGCCCTCCCGATAGCGATCCTGACCGGATTGATATACGTGCTGGTGGGAAGCGGCGTGGAGAACGCTTACGCTCCGGCCCCGATCGAATGGGTCAAGGTGATCCCTTATCTGGTGGTATTGGTAACCGCCGTTTGCGGGATCAATGTCATGCTGGTGCTATTCATCGGGATCGTCCTGTCCGGTATAGTAGGTCTGTGGACCGGTAGCTTTGATATCTGGGGCTGGAACGCCTCCATGGGATTAGGTATCACCAATATGGGCGAGCTGATTATCGTGACGCTTCTGGCAGGAGGCATGTTGGAGATGATCCGTTATAACGGGGGTATCGACTGGATCATCCGCAAGCTTACCTCCCGCATCCATTCCTCCAAGGGGGCCGAGATGAGCATAGCGGCCTTGGTGAGCTTCGCCAACCTCTGCACGGCCAACAATACGATCGCCCTCATCATGGCCGGCCCGATCGCCAAAGATATAGCGGACCGGTTCAAGATAGATCCCCGCCGCAGCGCCAGCCTATTGGATATCTTCTCTTGCTTCGTACAGGGAATCATCCCCTACGGCGCCCAGATGTTGATGGCCGCCGGACTCGGGCATGTCTCCCCTATCGAGATCATGCAATATCTTTACTACCCGTATCTATTGGGAGCAGGCGCCTTATTGGCGATCTTATTCAATTATCCGAGGAAATATACACTCGTATAGACTGCCCGTCCTTACGAAAAAACACAATAGTATTCAAAGCAAAAAGACTATTGTGTCCGGGATTGAATACTATTGTGTTCGCTGATGAATACTACTGTGTTCAGGTGGGAACACGGTAGTGTTTGGGAGCGAAGGGAATACCGCTGTCGGATTAGCCGAACAAATCCAGCGTAAGCTGTTTCTTCGCGGCTTCCAGTTTACGAAGATGCCGCTTGCCTTGAGGGGTGACGATCTCCATCTTATCGAAACGGGTACGTATCACCGTAGTCACGGTATAGCTCACGTTGACCACCTCTCCTAGCTCCGACAGACGGCGAGCGATCTCCAAGACGCAATCGATGCACATACCGCTCGTGAACGAGATCTTGTCCTCGAACATCTGTTTCTTGAAATCCTCATCTTGCATATAGAAATCGATCGTCTCGCCTCCCTTGTTGTAGATACCTTTCCACCGATACTTACTATCTTTCAGTACCGGCGAGATGATCTCTATCGTGGCCTTATTATCCTTGACCGTAGGCAGATCGTCGCTACGCAAGATAAAATAATCGAACTGGTCCCGTTTCACCTCCAGCGAACCGGAACGGTTACGATCCTTCTCGTTCAACTCACGTACCGAGATTTTCGTCACCTTCGGATACCCTTTCAAAGCCTCGTAGAAATTAGACTTGCACTTGCAGAAACGGGGCGAGGCGTTCAACAGGTCGATCAAGCGGTGTGAAGGCGTAACCCCCGGAGTCTTCAGCCGTAGTTCACGGCGTAACTTGAACAGCTCACGCTGCATCTCCTCCTCGTCCGCCGGCGTACGATCCATCAGCGGCTGTCCACCCACCGACAAGGAAGGACGGGTCAATATCTGCATCACCAAGTTCAACACGATAGAGATAGAGCGGCTACTCACGGAAACCACCCTCCTTATCGTAAGGCTCGTTGTAAACCGTCAGCTTCACGTCCAGCATATCCGCCAAGGAACGTATCAGCGTAAGAATCTCCTTCTCACACCGGTGCTTGGTCATGGCATCCATATAATTGGATTTATTATTAAAGGAATAACGTATCTCCAGCTTATTCGCGAATTTTAGAATAGAGTCACTCATTTGTTTCTAGTTTTTCGGTTCTTCTTTCGGTTTACGATCAAAAAACGGGTTCTTCGACGAGGCGCTGACCGGTATCGCCATCACGCATTTACAGTCTCCCAACAGCCCCAGTCGTTGGGCCGCCAAGCCGGCGCTGAACATGACACGAGTATCCACACGCAGGTCCGCCGCCGTAGCGCAAGCCGAGCCGATAGCGATACCCAGATCGACGGAATTAATAGCGCACGGAACCAAGTCCGGCTTCTCCACGCAGGTATCGAAACCGCAATGGGCGCAGTTCAAGCCTTGTACTTTCTGGGAGGTACCGATAATCACCACGGCGTCGGCACTCTTTATATTCTCGGCGTCACGGAGCAGGAACTTGAATCCGGTCTCGGCCGCTATCCGGATCATCTCATCGGACAAGCGCAAAATATCCCCATCCGTCACCATCGCTATCTCTATGATATCAATACCCTTGCCTTTAGGAGCCGTGCGAGCGGCTGTCATCATACGGCGTGCGGCCTGTAACACAAGCTCATGCCTGATTTCTCTTTCGTTCTGTATCATATCCTTCTAAATTCAGTGAAACAAAATTAAGCAAAATATACGAAACCAAGGCAAACATATGAGGATAGAATTCATAATTCAAGATTAGTCATTCGGTCCGTGGCCTTAAAGGGATAAGCCGGGTATTCATAAATACTGAAGCGAGGCTCCGTCTCTCCCTCGCAATAATTCCAGATCGTACGGTACTCATTGACATCCTCGCCCATCTCCTTCAATTGCCTAAGGTAAGCGGCCACGGATTTATTCTCCACGATATAAACCTCACCCATTTGATCGATAATCGGGCTATGCCGACGGCTCCCGTCGTGATCGAACTTAAGAATCCGCTTTCCCTCGGAAGTCAGGCCTATGGTATGGAAAGTCATGCTCTTACCAATAGCGGGCAAGTTCAATACATTACGATCCGTACCTGCGAACAACAACCCGTTTTCCTTCAGGAAACGAACCAAACGCTTGCCTAAAGGACGTTGGTTACGGATCATATCATACAACTCCGCCTGTTTCTCCTTCGGCACCTGCCCGAAGATCTTCTCCTCACGAGCCTCTTGCAACGAGCGGCTATTCGGGGTGTAAACCGCATAATTCTCCCGGAATCCTTTCACGGAGAACGTATAATAGCAAACCCCCCCAAGGGCGTTTAAGGTCTGCCGTAATTTCGCCGTATGTCCCTTACGGGAAGCCGAAACCGTATATACCAACTGATTCGTGATCGTCCAGCCCGCCGCCAAGATCGCCTCGATAGCGTGCCTCGCCTCCGGTGTCACCTCTAGTGGAGACTGGAAATGCGTTTGTATATAGAACTGGCTCACGCCGATAGCGGAAGCCTTCTCCTTGAACTCCCTCAATATACCGACCAACTCATCGGTCACACGCAGCGGAAGATAAGCCAGCAACCGGGAACCTAGCCGTACCCGTTGCAGCTCGGCGTACTTCTCGCCCTCCGGACGGCTCTCGTTCGCCTTCCGTTTCCGCACCGCCATCTTATATACCGCCTCCAATATCTTACGCAAGGTAGCGTTCTGGCTCATCAAGGCATCCCCGCCCGTTATCAGGATATCCCGTAGCTGGGCGTCTTCCTCGAAATAACGCATCAGACGACGTAACTTCCGGTCCCAACTCTCCTTAGGCTTCAGGACCTCGAAATCGAAATTCAACCGCTCGCTCTGGAAATCATACATGCGCTGGCAAGAAGCGCACAATCCACCGCAGGCACGCCCCATCGAATCGGGGATCAAGATCGCCACCTCCGGATACCTCCGGTGTATATTATGTCCCTCCGGCAATAGCCAACCCGCCGCATTCGGCTCATCGGCAACGACCATGTCTTCCTTTTCCCACGCCTTAATGCTTCCATACGTATCTACCAGCTCGTTCGAGTACATGATGTACGATCGCACCGTAGCGTCGTCATACCCCTCATGTTCTATATTTAATAGGGAAAGATAATAAGGAGTCACAAAAAAGGGCATCCCCTTCTTTTTGGCACGGGCCAATAAGCTCATCGTCTCGTCCGACAGGGAATATCCCAAAAAGAAGTTCAATTCCGTAGGACTCTTGATCGCCATCGACAAATGGAAACGAGCGGTATTCCACCATTCACGTACCCGGGCCTCTTTCTCCTCATAGGAGATGCCCTCGGCGAACTGAAAACGTGACGAAGGGCTATGGCGTCTTTCTATCTTCTTGATCAAGCAAGAGATGATACGCTCCTTGTTCCTCTCACGGATAGCGATTACCTCCGGGTCAAGCCCGGTCGGCCAACGGCTCATCTGCCTTTTCACCAATGCCCGGTCCGGTAGGATCTCAACCGGATATTCCAATAAATCAAACTGATGGTATAGGTCAATGAATAAATCAGGAGAGACCTCATTTTCCAAATGGCCGATCAGGAACTGCCAAAGATAAGTGACCGTCCGCACCGGAAGACGCTCGCCCGTAGACAGCTCGTCCACGAAAGTATCATCATGCTCAATCAAAAGAAGGATACGTCTCGCCACCGCCATTCCTACGTTTTCTTGGGTACTTTCCTTTTCCGTGAGCCGGGATAAAATAAGAGAACGCAAAGCATCCTTAAAATACTTTGCGTTCTCACTTTCTTCCGCTAAGGTCACCAACCAAGGGAAGCTCTGATTATATACTTTTTTTAGTTTAGAAATGTCGGATACAAGATGTTCTTTTTTTATCATAAGCATGTCATTTTTGTAGATTAGAATACATTTGTAAAGCGCCCTCTTGACGATTTTCTACAAAAATAACAAAAAATACGGCAAAATGCCGTTTATACAAATCTAAAACATCTTAATAAATCCTTACCATACGATCGACGGACAATACTGCGATATCGTATTTTTCAATACCTTTAGATTGATCGGCTTCGTGATAAAACCGGAAGCCCCGGCTTCTTTAGCGGCTTCCATATCAGAGTCGAATACATAAGCCGACTGCATGATTACGGGGATATCTTTCGATAGCTTACGGATTTCTTTCAAAGACTCGATACCCGTCATCTCAGGCATCTTTATATCCATCAAGATCAAGTCCACCTCGTTTTCCTTAAAGAGAGCCAAAGCTTCCAAACCAGTTTTAGCACGGATCAAATTACAATATTTATGTAAAATGGTCTTCAGAAGTAAATAATTACTTTCCTCATCCTCCGCGATTAGCAACGTGGGCTTTCCTCCACTCAAATCATTTTTCACATCCATATATATAACGTTTTATTCTTTTAATCAAAATCAAATAAACTCTGATGAAGCAAAGATAAAACAAATATTAGAAAGTAGACATAAAATTCAAGGAGATATGAGTATTCGGGGAAGTTCTTTTTCCACCCATGCTAGAAAGTTACGTCTATACCTCCCATAAATATCGCCTTCGGCATCGGGAATCCTTCGTTGATGGAATAACGGGTAGCCGTTAAATTCTCTCCTTTGACAAATAGATTCAAGCCTTTATCACGTGTACCGAAACGGTAGGCTGCCTTCGCATTCAAGGTTGTAAAATCTTCCTTCTCTGTACAACCTTCATTGGTATATAGATCAAAGATAGATTGTACATTTACATTTAAAGTAAAACGTCCCGGTTTATAAACAGCCCCTACATAAAATTTTTGACCGGGGGCACCAGGAATAGGCTTACTCATATGCAGATAACTGTAATTTAAGTTCATACTTAAATTCTCACAAATTTGATAACGAGTTTCAAACTCAATACCTTTATTTGTAAAGGTACCCGTATTTAGATTCTTGAAAGGAGGCCTATTATCCCCATTTACGCTCACCGAATAAATTATATCTTTCCCATCAATAAAAAATGCGGTTAACTCAGCATATAAATCACCACCCAAAAAAGATTGTCCGACAGCCACCTCATAATTCAACATACTCTCCGGTTTCAAATCTGGATTTGCAGCTCCCCACATATACATTTCACGAATATTGGGGCTACGAAAACCTTTAGAAACAGAAGCCCGAATCATATTTCCCTCAAAAGGACGAACAGTCACTCCCCCTTGAGGGACCCATTCTCCACCATAAGTACTGCTGTGCTCATAACGAACGCCGGCATTCAAACTTAACATATCAAACAAATCCTGTTGCATAATGACATATCCAGCCGTTTCATTCACAGTTTTGTCAACCAATTCTTTTTCAGAGCCATCGTTATTATCATTCCAAGCATGTCCACCCCAGTTTTTATAATCAATACCTACGGTAAAGTTATTCCCTTTAAACAAACGAAAAGACTCATATAATAAGACACCGACGTTGTGGTCATCAGATCGGAATAAATAAGTCAATGGTTTCTCTCCCGGATCGTAGCCATCATTAATCTTATGATTTCCCCAATTATAAAACAAACGTAAAGCCCCGCTCATTTTCCCATAATTATTTACCAAAGCCATAGATGCCGTACCACGCAGGATATCCATCTTATTATCTAATACAGGAGCCGAGGTCTTCCCTGGATTTTGAAATTTAGATTTAGCTAAGCTAACATCTCCTGTTATCTTATAATGTTCATTGAATGTATATCCCAAATTAGCAAAACCATTAGTAATATTAAAATCCGAATTCGGACGATGTCCGTCAGTACGATCATGGTTAATTGAGACAAAACTACTGAACTTCCCAACGTTAAAACCATTATTCACCATATATTTTTGTGTGTTATAGGAACCATACATCACACGGGCCTGCGTACGCCTTCCTTCTTGTTTATGATGACGAGTGATAATATTAACAACTCCTCCCATAGCGTTTGAGCCATATAATAAAGAACCCGGTCCACGGATAACTTCTACCCGCTCAACATCCGAAGCAACATATGTATCAGGTAATGCATGTCCGAACACACCTGCCCATTGCGGTTGTCCATCAAACAACATCAAAACCTTATTTCCACTCCCTACGCCACGAATATTTACGGTTCCAGCCGCTCCTTCCGAAACACCAAATCCTGTGATTCCTTTTTGTGTCACAAATAATCCCGGCACATACTCCGATAATACAGGAAGCAACGCCGATTCACTGCTAGCCTCAATCTCCTCCCGTTCGATGACCGAGATAGATAACGGCACACTGTTCCGGTTCACATGGATCTTGTTGGCGGAAACCACCACCCCTTTCAAATTGATCAGACTGTCAATCTCTGCCGGATCTATCGCAAATGCCATGGAGCCTATCAACAGTCCGAAAACCAGTAAAAGTTCTTTTCTCATATACTACTACATCTATAATATTTATCATTTTAAACATCCCTTAGTAGCACGTCTACTAAAAAACGTGTTACCAAACCCGCAAAAAAAAGCATTAATCCGCCCGGCTCATCACCAACTTACCATGCTTAATGCCTTTGATTGTCGTCAACTTATCCGACAATTCCGTCAAGCGGTGGGCCGTTCCCATCACCGTCACTATATGCAAGCAAAAATTCTGATTGATATAATACTGGGAAGACGACAAGATCACATCCTTATAATTTTGTTGGATACCCGTGATTTTCAAGGAGATCTCTTTCTTGACTTGGTCATACATGATCACGATCGTCCCGGCTACGATATGGTTGCATTGCCATTTACGTTCGGCTACATTCTTCTCTATCAGAAAACGAATCGCTTGCGAACGATTGGCGAAGCCATTCTCATTCACATATTGATCCAATGATTCCAACAGATTGTCTTCCAAAGAGACACCAAAACGTTTTAAAGACATAAACCCTTTTTTTATAATTTTCGATGTCAAAGGTAGTATTTTTTCAAGAATCTCGGTATTCTATCGGCAGGAAGAGGAAAAATTAGTCGTTAATCACGAAAATTCACTCCGGTATCCCACCATAAACGAGTACCTCCGGCATCCGGACCTCCCAGATACTCACACAAGGCGGAATACTGAGCCGGGTTACCAGAAATAATGCTAACCGGGAAATTCAAGCGACGAATCATCGTTCGCGTATCGATCTTTCCATTGCTTTTATTCACCAAAACCGGGAACAAACGGGGATAACCGGTACGTCTCTGCTCCGCCCAAGCCTCACAGCCCTCGGGGTAACAAGCGATCCATTTTTGGGTAATGATCTTCTCCAGCTTGGTCTCCCTAGAGGCTTC
>ENA-OPRW01001317-OPRW01001317.1-human-gut-metagenome-genome-assembly--contig:-NODE-1317-length-17824-cov-3.860262_pt1 | contig 17824 bp, 16 predicted proteins | sample MGYA00241898_ERZ501890 | MGnify/ENA primary metagenome ERZ501890 (study PRJEB25962, sample SAMEA2042216) | human gut metagenome | biome: human gut; feature: human-associated habitat; material: faeces... | reverse complement strand
CAATACCGATGAGAAAAATGGTGTTTATGACAAATTCTGGAATCGGGTGATGTTCCCGATCATGGATGTGAACAACCGGGTCATCGGATTTGGCGGGCGTGTGATGGGAGCCGCAAAGCCAAAGTATCTGAATTCACCGGAGACGAAGATTTTTGACAAGAGCAGGAATCTCTACGGACTGAATGTGGCCAGGACCACCAGGAAGAATTACCTGATCCTCTGTGAGGGATATATGGATGTGATCGCCATGCATCAGGCAGGCTTTACCAATGCAGTGGCATCTCTTGGAACCGCTCTGACATCCGGACATGCAAGTCTTGTGAAACGTTACACCAAGGAAGTCCTGCTTCTTTACGACAGTGACGGCGCAGGCATCCGTGCGGCTCTCCGTGCGATCCCGATCCTTCGGGAGGCAGGGGTTACGTCCAGGGTGGTAAGCCTGAAGCCATGGAAGGATCCGGACGAGTTTATCAAGAATGAGGGCGCGGAGGCTTTTGAAGAGCGTCTGAACCAGGCGATGGACAGTTTTATGTTCCGTGTGCATATTGCAGAGCAGGAATTTGCGATGGATGCACCTCAGGGACAGAATCAGTTTTTTGAGCGGTGCGCCGAAATGCTGCTGGAACTTTCCGACGAACTGGAAAGGAATCTTTATATAGAAGCAATTGTGAAGGAATATGGCCGCTATGGAGTGGGCACGGAAGATATCCGGAAAAGGGTCAACACACTGGCTCTGAAAGGAACGCCTGCAGAGAAGCGGATCCAGCCGAAATCCGGGACTCCGGAAACAAAGAAAAAAGAATCCGCCGCAGATAAGGCCCAGAAGCTGATGCTTACCTGGCTTGTGAATTATCCGGGGATCTTTGAACAGGTGGAGAAATATATTTCACCGTCAGATTTTGTGGTGCCGCTGTATAAAGAGGTGGCCCAGATGCTGTTTGACCAGCATAAAGAAGGAGAGACCAATCCGGGAAAACTTCTCAATGCATTTACAGACAGCGAGGAACAGAGAGAAGTGGCATCACTTTTTAATGCCACCATTCATCTGGAAAACGAAGGAGAACAGCAGAGAGCCTTTTCTGATACGCTGCTGCGGATCAAGGAAGAGAGCCTCAAAGAAAAAAACCGTACCTGGGACCCGTCAGACATGGCAGGGCTTCAGGAACTGATAAAAGCAAAAAAAGAACTGGAAGACCTTGGAAGAAAGAGGCAGCAACTGCATATTTCTTTCAATTAAGGATAAAATATAAACACTATATGGAGGTATAGAGCACCTATGGAAATGAATATGGCAAAATTCAGCGAGAAACTTGTAGAGCTTCTTGAACTTGCGAAAAAGAAAAAGAATGTGCTGGAATATCAGGAGATCAGTGACTTCTTCAAGGACTCTCCACTGGAAGTAGATCAGATGGAGAAAGTCTTTGACTTCCTGGAGGCCAGCGGTGTGGACGTTCTCCGTATCACAGACAACAGCGGTGACGAACTCCTCCTTGATAACGATATGGATATGGAAGGCCTGGATGATGAAGAAGAGGTAGAACTTGACAAGATCGACCTCTCCGTGCCGGAAGGTGTCAGCATCGAGGATCCGGTCCGTATGTACCTGAAAGAAATCGGTAAAGTCAGCCTGTTGAGTGCAGACGAGGAGATCGAGCTTGCAAAAAGAATGGAAAAAGGTGATGAAGCTGCCAAGAAGCGTCTGGCAGAAGCGAACCTCCGTCTTGTTGTCAGCATCGCCAAGCGTTATGTGGGACGTGGAATGCTGTTCCTTGATCTGATCCAGGAAGGTAACCTTGGTCTTATCAAGGCAGTTGAGAAATTTGATTACAGAAAGGGCTACAAGTTCAGTACCTATGCAACCTGGTGGATCCGTCAGGCCATCACAAGAGCCATTGCGGACCAGGCACGTACCATCCGTATCCCGGTGCATATGGTTGAGACGATCAACAAGCTGATCCGTGTTTCCCGTCAGCTGCTTCAGGAGCTTGGACGTGAACCTACGCCGGAAGAGATCGCTGAGGAGATGGACATGCCGGTAGACCGTGTACGTGAGATCCTTAAGATATCCCAGGAGCCGGTATCTCTGGAAACTCCGATCGGTGAGGAGGAAGACAGCCATCTTGGCGATTTCATCCAGGATGATAATGTTCCGGTACCTGCAGATGCAGCTGCGTTTACACTTCTGAAAGAGCAACTGGTAGAGGTTTTGAGCACTCTTACTGACCGTGAGCAGAAAGTTCTTCGCCTCCGTTTCGGTCTGGACGACGGACGTGCCAGAACTCTGGAGGAAGTTGGTAAAGAGTTTAACGTTACAAGAGAGCGTATCCGTCAGATCGAAGCGAAAGCTCTGCGTAAACTGCGTCATCCCAGCCGCAGCCGCAAGCTGAAGGATTACCTTGACTGATAAAAATATATCCGTACAGCTTTCCATGCGTCTTTGTGCCATTGCCGGTATGGTAACAAAAGGAAACCGGCTGGCAGACGTAGGATGTGACCATGGCTATCTGTCCATCTATCTTGTTGAGGAAAGAATAGTTCCGTCAGCTATTGCCATGGATGTACGTCCGGGACCGCTTTCAAGAGCTAGGGAGAATATTTCCCGCTATGGTCTTGAAGATTACATAGAGACCCGTTTAAGTGATGGGCTTACGAAGCTTGAGCCGGGGGAAGGTGATACCCTGGTGATTGCGGGAATGGGCGGTCCTCTGATGGAAAGGATATTAAATGAGGGAGCGAAGGTCCGGGAGGGGTTTCAGGAACTGATCCTGCAGCCTCAGTCGGACCTTCCTCATTTCCGGCATTTTCTCTCTGAGATCGGCTGGGAGATCGTAAGAGAGGAAATGATAAAAGAAGACGGAAAGTTTTATCCAATGATGAAAGCGGTGCGAAGAGAATCCGGAGAACAGTTTGCCTATACAGAGGAAGAAGCCTGGTTTGGGCCACTTCTTCTGAAAAAGTGCCATCCGGTTCTGAGGGAATATCTTCTCAGGGAGGAATCCATCCGTAAGAAGATACTGGCCGGTCTTTCCGGGGCAGAGTCTGCTTCCGCAAAAAGCCGTCTGGCAGAAGTAAAGGAGGAAATGGAGCTGATTCATACAGCTCTGAAACGATATGAAAGCATATGAACTGATTAACTGGCTGAATATCCGCCATCCGCAGAAATTTGCGGAGGAATGGGACAATGTAGGACTTCTGGTGGGAGATGATCAGAAAGAAATCTCCCATGTATTCCTTGCACTGGATCTTACAGAACCAGTGCTGGATGAGGCAGTGGCGGCCGGCGCGGACATGATCCTTACCCATCATCCCATGATCTTTTCCGGGATCAAGAAGATCAATAATCATACCTTTACCGGAAGGAAGATCTTACGTCTGATCCGGGAGGATATCCCGTACTTTGCCATGCATACCAATTATGATGTGATCGGTATGGCAGATTTAAGCGCAGATTATCTGAAACTTCAGGATACAAAGGTGCTTACAGTTACCGATGAGTCCGGGGAGCAGCCGGAGGGATTCGGCCGCGTGGGAAAACTTCCCCGTGCCATGACTCTTGGCGAGTTTGGAAAATATGTAAAAGAATGCAATTGCCTTCCAGATGTGCGGGTTTACGGCGATCTGGATCAGAGGATCGAGACTGTGGCAATCTGTACAGGAAGCGGAAAGAGCATGATCCGTGATGTGATGGCAGCCGGTGCGGATGTGTATGTGACCGGAGATATTGATTATCATACTGCCATTGATACCATGGCGGATGGACTGGCGATCGTAGATGCGGGACATTATGGCACGGAGTATATTTTTGCGGAAGCCATGGAGAGGGAACTGAATGAAGCGTTCCCGGATCTTAAGACGACCTGCGCCAGTGTGAAAAATCCATATATTGTTTTATAAGTATAAGCCTGTGGAGGTGAGTGTTATGGAACAGACGATGATAAAAGTGACCATAAACGGAGAAACAAGGGAATACCCCAAGATGACCCCATATTCCGAGATTGTAAAGGATTATGAGGGAGAAACAGAGTATCCGGTGATTCTTGTAACTGAGAACGGAAAACTCCGAGAACTTCACAAGAAGCTGCGGCATGACTGTACCCTGGGATTTATAACCACAAAGGACAGTGCCGGCCGTAAAACCTACCGGCGAAGTGCGATCTTTATCCTTCTGAAAGCAATTTTTGATGTGGCCGGAAAGGAAAATGTGGATCATGTGGTAATCCATTATTCTCTGGGAAATGGTCTTTATTTTACCATGAAAGGCAGTGCAACCCTGGATCAGGAGCTTCTTGACCAGGTGAAAGTGCGGATGCGGGAGCTGGTAGATCAGAAAATTCCGATCTACAAACGCAGTGTCAGCACGGATGATGCCATTTCCATGTTTCACAGGCATCATATGTATGACAAAGAAAAACTGTTCCGTTACCGCCGTGTTTCCAGGGTAAATATTTACAGTCTGGAGAATTTTGAGGATTATTTTTACGGTTTTATGGCACCGGATACCAGTTATGTGCAGTATTTTGACCTGCAGCTTTATGACGAAGGTTTTGTACTGATCCTTCCGCGTCAGAAAACACCGGATGTTCTGGAGGATTTTGAGCCGCAGGATAAGATCTTTCATGTGCAGAAGGAATCGGAAGAATGGGGCGACAAGCTGGATGTTGCCACTGTGGGGGACCTCAATGACCGGATCACCAGAGAGGGTGTTCAGAGCCTGATGCTGATCCAGGAGGCGATTCACGAGGCGAAGATTTCTTCCATTGCCGAGGAGATCCAGAGAAGAGGAAATGTGAAGTTTGTAATGATCGCAGGTCCTTCTTCTTCAGGAAAGACCAGTTTTTCCCACAGGTTGTCCATTCAGCTTGCAGCTCATGGCCTGAAGCCTCACCCCATCGGTGTGGATAATTATTTCGTGAACCGGGAGCATACCCCGCTTGATGAATTCGGGGAAAAGAATTTTGAGTGCCTGGAAGCCATTGATATCAAGCAGTTTAATGAGGATATGCTGAATCTTCTTGCTGGAAAGAAAGTGGATCTTCCTACTTTTAATTTTAAGACCGGATACAGGGAATACCGGGGAGATCAACTTCAGCTTGGAAAAGATGATATCCTGGTGATCGAGGGAATCCACGGGCTTAATGACAAACTGAGCTATGCCCTTCCAAAAGAGAGCAAGTTTAAGATTTATATCAGTGCTCTGACACAGCTGAATATTGATGAACATAACCGGATCCCGACTACAGATGGCAGGCTGATCCGCCGGATTGTCCGTGATGCGCGTACACGAGGAACTTCTGCAAAGGATACCATTGCAAGATGGCCGTCTGTACGGCGTGGTGAGGAGCAGAATATTTTTCCATTCCAGGAGGAGGCGGATGTGATGTTTAATTCCGCTCTTGTGTATGAGCTTGCCTGCCTGAAGGTTTATGCGGAGCCACTGCTTTTTGGAATTGATAAGAGTGAGCCGGAGTATCAGGAGGCGAAGAGGCTTCTGAAGTTCCTGGATTATTTTGTGCCGGTGCCCTGTGAGGGGGTTCCGTTTAACTCGCTTCTGAGGGAGTTTATCGGTGGCAGCTGTTTTAATGTATAATAAATAAAGATATGTGTAGATAGAAGGCTCTGTGCAGTGCAGATATCGGTTGGCGCAAAGATGGGATTGTTCTGATTTTCTCTGTGCGTAGGATCTGTGGTGTATGGAGTCTTTTGGGTGTGGATCAAAAAAAGTTAAAGTTCTTTGCGGCGTATAGATGTCGGCTAGAGTTTACAGGACTTAAAGGAAAGGGAAAATGATCATGAGAGAGAAAGTGCAACTGACAAAATTGGCTCCAAACTGTGGCTGTGCGGCAAAAGTGGGACCGGGAACCCTGGCAGGGGTTCTTGGCGGACTGCCGAAGTTCTGCGATCCGGATCTTCTGGTGGGGACGGATACTTCGGATGATGCGGCGGTTTACCGGGTGTCCTCTGATCTGGCGCTGATTCAGACACTGGATTTTTTTACGCCTGTGGCGGATGATCCTTATGATTTCGGTCAGATCGCGGCGGCGAATGCGTTGAGTGATGTGTATGCCATGGGTGGAACTCCGAAGACGGCTTTGAATATTGTGGCGTTTCCCAAAGATATGGATGTGGAGATCCTGGGGGAGATTTTGCGTGGTGGTGCGGATAAGGTGATGGAGGCTGGCGCGGTTCTTGCCGGTGGCCATACGATCCAGGATGATACGCCGAAGTATGGGCTTAGTGTGACGGGTTTTGTGGATCCGAGGAAGTTTTGGAAGAATTTTGGGGCGCAGACGGGGGATAAGCTGATTTTGACGAAGCCGCTGGGTGCGGGGATCGTGAATACGGCGATCAAGGCAGATCTGGTGACGGAAGGTGCCCGTAGGGCGGTGTTGGATTCCATGAAGAGGTTGAACCGGGATGCCTGTGAGATTTTGAAAGAGTTTGAGGTTCATGCCTGTACGGATGTGACTGGGTTTGGTCTTGGAGGGCATGCCACGGAGATGGCTGTGGCCAGTGAGCGGACGATCGTGATTGATACGGAGAAGTTGCCGGTGCTTCCGGATGTGGAGAAGTTTGCTTCTATGGGCCTGATCCCGGGTGGGGCTTACCGGAATCGGGAGTTTGCTGAAAAAACTGGTGTGAAAAGCCAGGCGGTGCTCTGGAGGGAGGATGTGGTGTTTGATCCGCAGACTTCCGGGGGACTGTTGGCGGCGGTGCCGGAGAGAGAGGCAGCGGAGATTATGAAAAGAATGGGTGAGGCTGGATTGGAGGCTGGAATGATCGGTGAGGTTGTGGATAGACGGGAGTGGACGTTGGAGATTTGGTAGGAAGCCGGACGCCAGAGGGAGCTGGCATTTCCAGTTGGTAGGAAAAAACATAAATACGTGGCAGGGGACGGAAGCAGACGGTGTCCTGTCCTGGAATTGTGAAAGTGTGGCTGTGTCGGCACAGCTTTTCAGCATAAATGCTGAAGAATTCAGGAGCTAGCTCGGCATAGCGTTCCACTCTGAATTCTGTAGCATACAGACAAAAGTCAGCAACTATACACTTACCGCATTGAAATGCGCCCCGCGCAGCCATCCGCCCACATGGCAATGTAAAAAAAATCAAACTTTACAAGTTTGCGTACCTGTGCTAAAATATCAGATGCGCAGCCAGGCCAGGTGATCGCGGCTGGACAGACGAAAGGGTTCAGACGAGGAAAGTCCGGGCTTCACAGGGCAGGATGCCGGATAACGTCCGGTGGAGGTAACTCCCAGACCAGTGCAACAGAAATAAACCGCCTCCTTTGCGGGGTAAGGGTGGAAAGGCAGTGTAAGAGACTACCGCCGCTGTGGTAACAGAGCGGGCACATGTAAACTCCATTCGAAGCAAGACCGAGAAGAAAGCCATACGGCGGCCCGTCGTGCTTTCAGGTAGGTCGCTGGAGCCTTCTGGCAACGGAAGGCCTAGATAGATGATCACTCAACGACATAACCCGGCTTATCGGTCTGACTGTGTATAATAAATAAGCATATAATAAAAGCAACTGTATTTTGCGGCCAGTTTATAGACCCGCGAAATAGCAGTTGCTTTTTTGGTGAAGAACGTCAGAAACTTTATACTTTCATAGTTTGTTTTTTTTTCAGTTTCAGAATCACATCCAAAGGCAAACCTGTAGTTTCAGCAATAGAAGCATCACTGAGTTTCCCTATCAGATTTCTGGCAATCTCAAACTGCTTTTTCTGGGAACCATTATTGAAACCGTCATTAAAACCATCATTAAACAGCATCTGACCCAAACGTGTCATACGAATTCCCTCCTTAACATGTTCAAAATCATCATTTTCAAGAAACTTATCTGCCATGGTATAGATCATTGCCTCGATTTTCTGAAGATCTTCCGATGGAATAACTTTTGTATTTTCAGTCAGAGAAAATGCCTGAAGAAATCGTTCTTTTTGGGAAAACTGCCCGTCCATCAGAGGAATCAGAGTCAGTGGAACGAGATCAGCTTTTGTAAGAATGTCTCCAGAAGAAGCTTTCTCTTTCAGCGTTTTGATCAGGTCATCTGCACTGTGATCCTTCATTATGATCGGAATAACATGATAAGTGTTTATTCCTTCGGTAAATGAAGTGACCGGATTTTGTATATTTCCCGAATAAAGAACGTATGTGGTGACAGCTTCATAGGAACGAAAACGTTTCAAACCGGGAATTCCCTCATTCTTGCTCTGGAACTCAAAATGCTTCCATGTACCATCTTCCATAATAAGATTGATATCTTCATAGAATTTCTTAAGATTGAGGACAATGGACTCTGTAGGAGCAGAAGATATAACCTTCCCATCAATACCAAGATAAGGAAGCAACTCCTTAGCAAAGAACTGAGCGGCAGTTTTTAAAACCGCATCCTCATGCTGAACTACAGTTGCAGAACCGATTTTATCATTTGTAATCATTTCTTTCTGTGCCATAAAAAATCCTTTCTGCAAAAAGACACAAGAAAGAAATTGTCTGATTACAATATAACAGAAAAAATAAAAACAGACAATACATTTTCCTTTACGTAACAGCTATGTATATATAAACTTGATAAAATGAAAAATACCAGAATCGGTGGAATATAAGAATAAAAATAGAAAACTAAAAATGTAATACAGACAATTCCTTCCCAAAATGCAAGCCTGTTTCCAACAGAATAAAATATCCAACACAAAAAGTCAACAATAAAATATTTTGACATAAGACAAAGATATAAAACTAATACATCTCACAATAAAATTATTATCTAAAAAACAAAACGTTGAACGAACCAAAATAAAAACATCCGTATATAATAGCCAAAAAACAGCGCCCGGTCCCCGGTTCGATATTCAGGCCTTTGCAGGAGCCGTAGTAATACTTAGCTTGTGGGAGACTGCGTTATTTTTCAAAATCATGCTGTTTGAGCGACGCAGGAGCGAGTTCATGATTTTGAAAAATGTTTTTAGCAGTCTTTCACAGGCTTAGTATTCCTAGGCTCCGAAACAGCCGAATATCGAACCGGGGACCGGACGCGTCCGTTCGTTAATATAGTTACTATTTATTATTTATTCCGTTTACCGCTATACTTCTCTTCGCAATACTTACACCGGTAAACTTCCTTTTCCTCATCAGCAAGAACAAAAATCTGATCCAGTCCCTGCTCGATGGAAGTGATGCAACGAGGATTCTTGCATTTGATCACATTCACAACCTGTTTCGGAAGCTTCAGCTCTTTCTTGGCAACGATCTTCTCGTCTTTGATAATATTTACCGTAATATTATGATCGATAAAACCAAGGATATCCAGATCCAGATCTTCGATCGGGCATTCAACCTTGATGATATCTTTTTTGCCCATTTTCTGGCTGCGGGCATTCTTGATAATGGCAACGGTACAGTCCAGTTTATCCAGTTTCAGGTCATGATAAATAGTCATAGCCTTGCCGGCTTTGATATGATCCAGAACATAACCTTCACGAAGAGCACCTACGTTTAACATGGCAGTTCCACCTCCAGTAAAGTAAGAATCAGGGCCATACGTACATAAACACCGTACTGGACCTGTTTGAAATAAGCGGCACGCGGATCAGAATCCACTTCAACAGAGATCTCATTGACACGCGGAAGCGGATGAAGAATATACATATCCTTCGGCGCAAGCTCCAGTTTCTGTTTGCCCAGAACATAGAAATCTTTCATGCGGACATAATCCTCTTCATTGAAGAAACGCTCCTTCTGAACACGGGTCATGTACAGGATATCAAGACTTGGAAGAGCATCCTCCAGACGTTCCTCTTCAACAAATTCCACATTGTTACGTTTCAGAACATCCTCACGGATATAACTTGGAATACGAAGTTCCTCCGGAGAAATCAGGACAAATTTTACGTTTTCATAACGGACCAGAGCCTCGATCAGAGAATGGACAGTACGTCCGAATTTCAGATCGCCGCAGAGACCGATCGTGATATTGTCAAGTCTGCCTTTCAGGGAACGGATAGTTAAAAGATCAGTTAATGTCTGAGTAGGATGCTGGTGGCCGCCGTCGCCGGCATTGATCACCGGGATATTGGATGCCATAGAAGCTACAAGCGGAGCACCTTCTTTCGGGTGACGCATAGCACAGATATCTGCATAGCAGGAAACAACGCGAATAGTATCGGCAACACTCTCGCCCTTGGAAGCGGAGCTGGAATCAGCGGAAGAAAAACCAAGAGCCTTTCCTCCAAGATTCATCATGGCTGCCTCGAAACTTAAACGTGTACGTGTACTTGGTTCGTAAAACAGTGTCGCAAGCCTTTTGTCATCACAGGTATGCGCGTACTTTTTGGGATTTTTCCCGATGTCATCGGCGAGATTCAGAAGCTTCTCGAGCTCTTCAACCGAGAAATCCAACGGACTCATTAAATGTCTCATGTTGTACCTCCAATTATTTACTGGAAATCAGATTCCTTCCAATTATCATATAATATAACTGTGAGATTTTCAAGAGACTTTCCGAGGATTTTGTCGAAGAAGCCACTCAAAAAAGAGACCGGTGAGAAACCATAAGGGTGCATAGTCCAGCCGGATCACCCCTTTATACTGGAGCGGAACGTGAGAATAGTCCCAGGGACAGATATGAAGCTTCTGAAAAAAAGATCCGATTAAAAATTCCACGAAAAAAATCCCGCAGCTGTAAAAAATCCCCCGTACCATAACCGGAAAACCTTTAAGTTTACAGTAAGCCGGCCGGATCAGGGCTGCAAGACCGTAAACCGGGAACATCAGAAGAGAGGTTTTGCCCATCATGGTAAAGTTTCCGGTGAAAAGAGAATGAAGACCGGTCCAGAAAATTTCCAGACACCAGCCTGTAAAACCACAAAGAAAAAAATCCTTCTTTTGCATCTTAAAGCTCCTTCTCATCAGCAAAAAACTTCTCTTTTTGGAAACAAAAAAGAGACAGTTTGACTTTTTATATATTTAACGCAGAAAAGCGCCGTTAATAGTCTCCCCTGCCTTGAAAAAAATATACGTGTGGGTTATAATGAACGAAATTATTACTGCGAAAATTAATAAAGCAGTAATAGATTTTCAACACATGCGGAAGGAGAAAAACAGACAATGAATTATGAAGAAAGTCGTGCCTACATCAGAACCGCAGAACTGAAAAAAGGGATCGTTCTGGGACTGGAAAATATGAGGGAGCTGATGAGGCGGCTTGGAAATCCCCAGGATGAACTGAAGTACGTTCACGTAGCGGGAACCAACGGAAAAGGGTCTGTGATCGCATATCTGTATTCCGCTTTATCAGGTGCAGGCTATCGTGTGGGAAGATATATTTCCCCGGCTGTCTATTCCTACAGAGAGAGGATGGAAGTAAACGGAGAGCCTGTCAGCAGAGAGAAATTTGCAGCATATGTGACAAGGATCGCGGAAGTGATCGATGAGATCGTAAAAGAAGGCAAACCGCATCCGTCAGTATTTGAAATTGAAACAGCAGCCGCATTTCTTTATTTTCAGGATGAGAAATGCGATCTTGTATTAATGGAAGTTGGTATGGGCGGCGATCTGGATGCCACCAACATTATCCGTACCACAGTTCTTTCCATTCTGGTATCTATCAGTATGGATCATACGGCATTTCTTGGAAATACCCTGGGCGAGATAGCAGAAAAAAAGGCCGGCATCATTAAACCGGACAGCCATATGGTGACGGTAAAACAGCAGCCGGAAGCAGAAACGGTCATACGAAGAGTATGCGAAGAACAGAATGTACCATACGAAGTAGCAGACCGGGACTGTGCAAAAGTAATGGAAGCATCCATAACCGGCCAGACGTTTCTTTATAAAGATGAGAAGTACACGATATCCCTGGCAGGAGCCTACCAGAAAGAAAATGCGGTGGCAGCGCTTCGTGCACTGGAAATTCTGAATGAGCAGGGATACCCCACAACGTTACGTCAGAGACAGGATGGACTGAAACGTACCACCTGGCCGGGAAGATTTGCTCTTCTTGGAACGAAGCCGGATTTTGTGGTTGACGGAGCTCATAACCCTGCGGCGGCAGACATGCTGGCAGCATCCATTGAACGGTATTTTAAGGGAAAAAGGATCATCTATATCATGGGAATGTTCCGTGATAAAGATTACCGCAAAGTCATCCAGAAAACAGAAAAATACGCAGATACCATCCTCACCATTGCGGCTCCGGATAACCCCAGGGCGCTGACCCCCCAGGAACTGGCAGACGCAGTGCGGGAATTCCATTCTGATGTAAGGCCTTTTGATGACATCGAATATGCAGTGGCAGAGGCCTATCGTCTGGCAGGAAAAGAGGATGTGATCATTGCTTTTGGTTCCTTGGCATTCCTTGGGGATCTTACAGAAATTATCAGGAAACATAACGGAGGAAATTAATGACTGATTTGGAAAGATACAGAGACGAGATCGATGAGATTGACAGCGAGATCGTACGTCTCTTTGAAAAACGAATGAAGGTGAGTGAGGAAGTCGCTAAATATAAAATAAAAACAGGCAAACAGGTACTGGATCCGGCACGTGAGAGCCAGAAGATCCATACCCTGAAAGAAAAAGCTCACGGAGATTTTAACAGCCTTGGCGTGCAGGAGCTTTTCCGCCAGATCATGGCCATCAGCCGTAAGAGACAGTATCAGCTGCTTACAGAACATGGGATTTACGGAGAGCGTAATTTTACAACTGTAAAGCATGTTCCCCTTGAAAATGCAACCGTTGTATTCCAGGGAGTCGAGGGAGCCTACAGCTATGCAGCCATGCGCCAGTACTTTGGGAAAAACATCGAAAGCTATCACGTAAAAACCTGGCGTACAGCCATGGAGGATGTAACCCACGGAAAAGCAGACTATGCGGTACTTCCCATCGAGAATTCCACCGCAGGTATCGTGGCTGATATCTACGACCTTCTCATGGAATACAAACTTTATATCGTAGGTGAGCAGATCATCCGTGTGGATCATGTGCTTCTTGGAATGCCGGATGCAACGGTGGAAGATATCAGGGAAGTCTGCTCCCATCCACAGGGACTTGCTCAGTGCAAAGCCTTTCTGGAAGAGTACCCGTCCTGGAAAAAGAAAGAAGTGGAAAACACCGCAGGCGCAGCCAAAAAGGTCAGCGAAGTGGGAGATAAAGGTGTGGCAGCCATCGCAAGCCGTGAGGCAGGCGAGGTATTCGGCCTTAAGGTCCTTGCGGAAAACATCTGCCGGGAAAAAGCAAACTCCACACGCTTCATCATTGTAAGCCGGAAGCCGGAGTACGAGGAAAAAGCCGGAAAGATCAGCATCTGTTTTGAGCTGCCTCATGAAAGCGGAACCCTTTACAACATGCTTTCCCACATTATCTACAACGGGCTGAACATGACTAAGATCGAATCCCGTCCCATCCCGGGAAAATCCTGGGAATATCGTTTCTTCGTGGACTTCACAGGAAAACTTGGTGAAAGCGCTGTGGAAAATGCGTTAAGAGGAATTGAAGCGGAGGCGAATGTTCTCCGTGTTCTTGGAAATTATTAAGATACAGAGGAGTTATTTATTATGTTGGCAAGAATTCAGGAATGTATCCTTTACCGTGGATTTTCGGACGGTGAGATACTGAACAATATGGCAGAGCTTATCAATCTTTATGAATCTGATGAAGAAGCTCTGAAGGCAAAAGAAGACCAGTTTTTCAAAAGCATCAACGGGCTGGTGGAACTGGCGGGAATGTATGGATTTTCCGGAAATATCTGGCATACATATCTTACATTTCTTCTGGTAAATCACGAGAATGCCTTCAGCATGGCAAGCGAGATCCGTGGGGCTATCAAAGGCAGCATCAATGACCTGGCAAAGAATGATTTTCAGATATTCAAGGAACTGTATGATTTTGATATCACAGTATTTGACAGAGTGTTTGGAACGGTATGCTGTAAAGTGATCTGTGATTATCAGACACCGGATGAGAACAGCAAGCTCTTTAATACCAGAATCCGTGACCGTATCTGCCAGATGAGCAAAACACTGGCAGCAGCTGCCACAACAGAAGAGTTCATGGATGATATGGTATCTTTTTACAAGGATTTTGGTGTAGGTAAGCTGGGTCTTCACAAAGCATTCCGTATCGGCCATGATGAAAATGGCAAAGTAGAAATCCAGCCGATCACAAGGATCGCACATGTGAAGATCGATGACCTGGTAGGCTACGAGATCGCCAAGAAAAAACTCATCGAAAACACAGAGGCCTTTGTGCAGGGAAGAAAGGCAAACAACTGTCTGCTCTTTGGTGATGCGGGAACCGGTAAATCTTCCAGTATCAAGGGTATCCTGAACCAGTATTATGATCAGGGTCTTCGCATCATTGAGGCCTACAAGCATCAGTTCCAGGATCTCAATGAAGTGATCGCCCAGATCAAAAACCGTAACTATCGTTTTATTATTTATATGGATGATCTTTCCTTTGAGGAATTTGAGATTGAATATAAATATCTGAAAGCAGTGATCGAGGGCGGTCTTGAGAAAAAACCGGACAATGTCCTGATCTATGCAACAAGTAACCGACGTAATCTTGTGCGTGAGCGTGCGGCAGACAAGCTGGAGATCGCAGATGAAGACGATCTGCATTCTTCCGATACCGTACAGGAGAAACTTTCCCTGGTATATCGTTTTGGAGTCCGTATCTATTTTGGCAAACCGGACAAAAAACAGTTTCAGGAGATCGTCCGCACACTGGCAGCCCGTTATGGCGTTACCATGCCGGAGGATGAGCTTCTTCTGAAAGCCAACCAGTGGGAACTTTCTCATGGCGGACTGACCGGACGTGCCGCACAGCAGTTTATTGATTACATTGTGGGAACAGAGGAAGAAAAGAGAAAATAGTCCACCTGTGTATTGGGGGGAAAGGATGATGAACTATGGCGGTGACAACCTTTGCGGCAATTGATATAGGATCCTATGAAGTCAGCATGAAGATTTTTGAAATGTCAAAGCGGACCGGCTTTAGGGAGATCAATGATGTCCGTTACCAGCTGGAACTGGGACGGGGAACTTACGCGGCAGGACGGCTTGAGATGGAGACTGTGGATGAACTCTGCGGGATCCTTGATGATTTTAAACGCATGATGGCTGACTTTGGGGTGGAAAGCTGGCGTGCGTGTGCCACAAGCTCCCTGCGAGAACTGGAGAATCCGGTGATTATTCTGGAACAGATTTTCCAGAGGACCGGAATCCGTGTGGAGATCTTAAGTAATGCGGAACAGCATTTTCTGGGATATAAATCCATTGCGGCCATTGAATCCGGCTTCAAAAAAGCCATTCAGAAAGGCACGGCAATTCTGGACATCGGAGGTGGAAATCTGCAGATTTCTCTCTTTGATAAAGATGCTCTGGTACTGACTCAGAGTATCCGTATGGGAAGTCTTCGTATCCGTGAACGGCTGAAAGAACTGGAGAAAACGACTCCACATTATGACCGGCTGGTGGAGGAATTTATCCGCAACGATCTGATGTGTTTCCAGCGGCTCTATCTTAAGGATAAAGAAATTTCCAATCTGATCCTGATGGGAGATTTTCTCACAGATACGATTTTTCAGGACAGATCCGGGGAGAATATGATCACAAAGGAAGAATTCCTGAAGAAATACGAGACCATCGTAAACATGTCAGATTATGATCTTGCGGAATCCATGGAACTGGAACCGGAATATGCTTCCCTGATCGTGCCGAACATGGTTATTATCCGAAATTTCATAGAAATTTTTCAGGCGGAAGCACTGTGGATCCCCGGTGTTTCTCTTTTGGATGGAATTGCCTATGATTATGCAGAAAAAAACAAATATCTGAAAAGCGCCCACAATTTTGAAAATGATATCCTGGTGGCGTCCGCAAATATTGCCAAAAGGTATTCCAGCGGAAAGAATCACATTGCAGGAACCACCGATCTGGCACTGGATATTTTTGACAGTACAAAAAAGATCCATGGCATGGGAAAACGTGAACGTCTTCTTCTGCAGATCGCGGTTCTTCTTCATGACTGCGGAAAATATATCAGTATGAGTGATGTTGCAGAATGTTCCTACCGGATCATCATGGCGACGGAGATCATAGGCCTTTCCACAGAGGAACGGCAGGTGATCGCAAGTGCGGTGCGGTATAATACCAGAGAATTCGGCTGCTACGAAGAGATCAACCGTGAAACTTCCATGAACAGGGAAAATTATCTCCTGACAGCGAAGCTGACAGCCATTCTCCGTCTGGCCAATGCCATGGACAGAAGCCATTACCAGAAGGTAAAAGCTCTCAATGTAACATTGAAGGACAGAATTCTTTATCTGGTAGTGGATTCTGCGAAAGATGTTTCCCTGGAACTGGGTCTTCTGAAAGATAAAAAGGAATTTTTTGAAGAGGTGTTTGGCATCCGGCTTGTAATGAGACGGAAAGGAAGAAGATAACGGAGGAGGTTTTTGTATGAAATTTAAGGAATTTGACAAACCGGAATATTTTGTAAACAGAGAGCTGAGCTGGATCAAATTTGACGACCGCGTACTCAGTGAGGCCAGGGACAAAAATCTGCCTCTGTTTGAGAGACTGAAATTTTTGAGTATTACCTCATCCAATCTGGATGAATTTTATATGGTCCGTGTGGCATCCCTGAAAGACCAGGTTCATGTAGGGTACAAAAAAACGGACATTGCGGGAATGACAGCCAAAGAGCAGCTGAAAGCCATCAGCCAGCAGACCCATGATCTGGTTCACGTACAGTACAGTACATTAAACCGGTCTCTGGTTCCTGCCCTTGAAAAAGCAGGACTTCATGTGATCTTTGAGCATGAGGCATTTTCTGAGAAACAGAAGGAATTTGTAGACCGGTATTTTGAGGATAATGTATATCCGGTTCTGACACCCATGGCAATGGATTCTTCCAGACCATTTCCGCTGATCCGTAACAAGACACTGAACATCGGAGCACTTCTTTCCAGAAAAGATACCAAAAAAGGAAAAGAAGAGATAGATTTTGCCACCGTGCAGGTGCCTTCCGTGCTTCCGAGAGTGGTGATCATCCCTTCCGAAAAAAAAGGTCATACAACCGTAACGCTTCTGGAGCAGATCATTGAGCGGAACATTGACAAACTGTTTTTAAGCTACGATGTGATCTGTGCACATCCGTACCGGATCATGCGTAATGCAGATCTTTCCATCGATGAGGATGAGGCGGAGGATCTTCTGGTGGAGATCCAGAAACAGCTGAAAAAGCGTCAGTGGGGCGAAGTGATCCGTCTGGAAGTGGAAGATAAGATGGACCCGAGGCTTCTGGATATTTTGAAAATGGAATTTCAGGTTCACGGAGATGACATCTTTTTTATCAACGGACCGCTGGATCTGACCATGCTGCTCGGCATCGCGGCGCATGTCCTGAAAGACAACCTGTCCGGTTTTTTCGCAGACCTCCCCTCGGTTTTGAACCGTGCGGGGAAGGCTGCGGAATCCGATGGGTAACGCTCCCCGATGGGCAGGACTGGCTGATGAGGCCGGTCCTGCGGGGGCTGTGCCGGTATGAGGGCCTCAAGGACGGCACGCTTTCGCTTGAGGACGTGGCGCTCATGAACGACGCCCTGACCGTGCAGGAAGAGAACGAACGCCGCTTTATGGCGGCGAAAGAAAAGGAACGTGCGTGATGGCTGTAGCCGGAGAGCAGATACTCACCAGACTGGGGTTTGAGGTCGACGGGATCTCGCTCAAGTCCTCCTTGGAGAAGGCCGCGGCGTTCGGCTCCGCTCTCCGGCGGGCCTTTGCCGACGCGTCCGCCGCGTTCGTCGGGGTAGCCAAGGGGG
>ENA-OPRW01001315-OPRW01001315.1-human-gut-metagenome-genome-assembly--contig:-NODE-1315-length-17847-cov-3.767367_pt1 | contig 17847 bp, 12 predicted proteins | sample MGYA00241898_ERZ501890 | MGnify/ENA primary metagenome ERZ501890 (study PRJEB25962, sample SAMEA2042216) | human gut metagenome | biome: human gut; feature: human-associated habitat; material: faeces... | reverse complement strand
TCTATCGATATTCGGATGCCGTCAAACGAAAAGCCGTGCGCATGCGCCAAAAAGGGCACACCTGGCATGAGATTGCGGAAGCTACGGGCGTCGGCGCGAGCACCTGCAAGCGGTGGATGGAAAAATTAGGCACGGAAGCATGAAAGTTACAGGACCAACGAACAACGATAAATTTATTAATGAAATATCCATAGATCGATAGTTTATGAAAACATTTATTAAATGCGGTATGTATGTTCTTTCTTTGTGCTTACTATTTATTATTATCATTATTAAGCAAATTGAAGTACCAACATCATGCACTATATCTGCTTTATTAAAAGCAAACATCATACCTGCAATATGCTTCTTTCTATTGATGTTTTCAGCTTGGTTTTATTTTCAATTTGACTCAATGACCAAAGGAAGTAAAAAAGGCCCCTATAAAATAGTCAAAATAGAAAACGCAAATTCTGATTATCTCGTATTTCTCACCTCTTACATCATTCCCTTAATAGGATTTGAATTAGAAACTGTTCGGCAAATCATATATTTCAGCGTCATATTAATAGCACTAGGGTTAATGTACATAAAAACCAATCTTTTCTACGCGAACCCCACCCTCTCGCTTTTTAACTTTATGATATATAAAGTCAATTACGAATGCGAAAATAACAAACCAGTTGAATCAGGCATATTATTAACTAAAGAAAAGCTGTCTCTTTATGATGAGATTCTAATAATTAATCTTGGCAACAACATTTCATATGCACGAAAGGCTTACATAAGAAAATGACAACAATCGAACAAATCAAAGAAACCTGGGAAAAAGTCATTTCTGCAGGGATGAATATTGAATTATATTTAGGGTTTGGCAATAGTGAATCCCGAAAATACTTCCGTGCGAATCTCGTTGACAGCGCTGCCGAATTAATTGCGGATGATTTCCTGGATAGTATCAATCAATATTTCAGCAAAAACTTATCTGTTATTCCACTATCACAAATAGATGAGCGTACTGACGCCCTCATCTATTATGATCTAGAGAAATCACCAGAAGAATTTGACATTATTAAAGAAATTAAAAATAAAAGAACCGACGATTACTTCAAACTAAAGAATGATATTAATAAGGCGCAGTCGATACTTATAAAAATTTGCTCACACTCCGAAAATATAATCTTCTTTAAAAAGTTTTACCCCATTTCATTAGTAAAAAGCACAAGGAAAACTTTTCGCATTAACTCAGATGCAGAATTTGAACCATTAGAGGATGATATTATTCGGCTTACAGGTGATTTCGACGTAATGTTGATGGGAGATGATTTTTATATTAACGATCTCAGCCATTTTGAGACAGCATTCTCTTTTGACCAGATAAAAAAGCAAAAAAGAGACTTCGTGATCAGTTCAATAAAAAGTCTTGACATTGTAATAGACAAAAAGGGATATTTGGAAAATTACCCAGTTTCGACACGACAAATCATTCGCGCAGCTAAAAGTCAAGTTTTAAAGATGAACAAAGATGCTATTATAAATTTTGTCAAGAAAAATACGCATAAGTTTAATTTAAAAATAAAGAATAATAAGATATTACTAAATAGCCAGAAAAGTATTCATTGTCTATATAAATTATTAAATGACGACTATCTGTCATCAGATTTAACTCATAATAATTACGAAGCCATTGCAAAAAACAAAATTTAGTACCATAAAAGGTGCTAACATCAAACCGCAATTACAACAACAACTTATGTCGTTATATAACCGAGATAATATATTTTCCTCTAATTATTTCTAAATTTAGATTTATTAATCGTCCAAAAATACCTCTTACTGCAGCCAAATAAACTATCGAATAAAATAATTATTATCCGATAAATAAAGGAACTTTATTTTCGAATATCTCATTATGTTCACCGTGCATAAAGCTGCTTTGCTTCCGAGGAGCAGAGATCAGATGGCTTACCATCTAGCATCCAATGATCCGCCTCGTCAAAGGCCGATGCGGGTCCCCAGCCGAAGCTTTCAAGGCTTCAAAGGCTACAAAAGCAACGCTGCGCCTTAGCCGGGAGGCCCGCCATTTGTTAAACTTTCAGGCCATTCTTTTAGGGACCTCTTGTGAGCGCTCCGGATATGCCGGGTGTCTTTGAAGGTGTCCCCTCCGTCGATTTCTCTTCAACCATTGAGCATCATCCCAATGCCTACCCCCACGTCGTCGCTCAACGCATTCGTCGCCACCGCCACCAAGGCCGCCCGCCTTGCTGCGCGTGAAATCACCCGCGCCGCTCAGGATCGCGATCAGCTTGAAATTACCGACAAGGCTCGCAACGACTTCGTGACCTCAGCCGACAAGGCTGCCGAAGCCGCCATCGTGCGAGAACTCATGGAAGCCTATCCGCAGCATGGGATCCTCACGGAAGAAGCCGGCCGCCTCGGTCCTAAGAGCGACTTCCTCTGGATCATTGATCCGATTGACGGTACGACGAACTTTATCCACGGTCTTCCGCAGTACGCCGTGTCCATTGCGCTTACCTACTGCGGCGAACCGATTGCCGCTGTGGTCTATGACGTTGCAAAGAACGAACTCTTCACTGCTGCCAAGGGCCAGGGCGCGAAGCTCGACAGCCGCCGCATCCGCGTGTCTGAGAACGACGAAATGCGCCGTTCACTGATCGGCACGGGATTCCCGTTCCGTCCGGGCGCTGATATTGATGGTTACCTCAAGGGCTTCAGGAACGTTGCCGAACGCTCTGCCGGCATCCGCCGTCCGGGCTCTGCGGCGCTTGACCTCTGCTGGGTCGCCTGCGGCCGCTACGACGGCTTCTGGGAATTCAGCCTCAAGCCCTGGGATGTCGCCGCCGGCGGTCTCATCGTTCTCGAAGCGGGCGGCTTGATCACCGACCTCACGGGCGGCGAAGAATGGCTTGAAACCGGCAACGTCTGTGCCGGCAACCCAAAGATTTTCGCTCAGCTTCTGCCTCTGGTTGGGAAGCTCCCCGTGAATACGCAAACTGAAGCTGCTCAGAACGAAAAGGTGCAGATCAAAAACGACAAAGTTCGCCGCACGCTTTCGACCAAGAAGGCCTAATCTAGGCCCTCAGCTTTAAGCGCAGTCCACTGCGCTTCCCGTTTGAGCCTTCAGCAGGTTTAAATGGACAAGCCGTCCGCAAGGCCACTCCTTCCGAGCGGCTTGACGTATCCGAACACTTCGGCTTCCCATATTCTCTTCATTTTGAAAAGGATCTCTCAATGACCGACGCAGCCTCCGAATCGCCCGACTTCAGCAATCAGGCGCTCTTCACTCCGGCGATGCGCCAATTCATTGAAGTGAAGAACCGCTACCCGAATACGCTGGTGCTCTTTCGCATGGGCGACTTCTACGAAACGTTCTTCAAGGATGCGGTGATCGCCAACCGACTGATCGGCATTACGCTCACCAAGCGCGGGAAACTCACCGACGGCACGCCGATTCCCATGGCGGGCATTCCTGCTGTTTCGCTCGACACGTATATCGCTCGTCTGGTGCGCCAGGGCGAAAGCGTGGTGATCGTCGAGCAAAAAGGCAATACCCCCGGCGCTAAGGGCATGATTGAGCGAGAGGTTTCACGCATTGTGACCCCGGGCACGCTCACGGATACGTCGCTGCTGCCCGAAAAGTCCGATTCCATTTTGCTCGCTGCGAGCTTTCCCAAAAAGAAGACGGCGCCGATCGGTCTCGTCTGGCTCACGCTCAGCAACGGTGACTTCCGTGCGGAGGAAGTGACGCCGGATTCGTTCGAGGCTGCGCTCGCGCGCATTCGCCCGTCGGAGCTCCTCGTCGACGAAGACATGAAGCGCGAAATGCGCACGGCACATCCTGAAATTGCCGTTTCAACACTGCCCGATTGGCACTTCGACGCCAAACGAGGCGCTTCCAATTTGTGCGCAACCTTTGGAATGACTGCGCTCGACGCCTGGGATGTCACTAACCGCACAACGGTTCTTGCTGCGGCCAATGCCCTCCTCGATTACATCCGGGAAACGCAGGTTGACTTGGTCCCCTTCATCGAACCGCTCAAACTGGTCGAAGAGTCGCAGTTCATCGTGCTCGACCCTTCTACCCGCCGCAATCTCGAGGTCGATGAGTCGCTTTCAGCCAACGGCGAAGGCCCGACGCTTTTTTCCGTCATGGATCACTGCGCCACCGCTATGGGGAGCCGCGAAATGCGCCGCTGGCTGCGCGAACCGCTTCGTTCGATGGAAGATACTTCGGCCCGCCACGACGCGGTCGAAGCGATCATGGGCGACGAACCCTCGCGCGAACACTTTTTTGCCGTACTGGATGCGCTCCCGGACGTCGAACGCATTGCCTCCCGCGTCAGTCTGGGTACCGTCCGTCCGCGAGAGCTCGCCTCGCTTCGCGACACTCTTCCCACGCTTTCAGCGCTTGGCGCTTCGCTCGCTGACTCGCCGCTTGATCTTATTGCCGGCATCGGCCGGAGCATGACGCTCAACGCTGAGATTTGGGAACGCTTGGAGCAATCCCTTGTCCCGGAGCCCCCCGGCATGCTCCGCGACGGCGACACGATCGCCTCGAGCTGCAGTCCGGAACTCGCCGAACTTCGGCACTTTCGCGACGACACCAGCCGGATTCTTCTGGAAATGGAAGAGCGTGAGCGCGCGGCCACAGGCATCAATACGCTGCGGGTGCAGTACAACAAGGTGAGCGGCTTTTATATTGAAGTGACGAAGGGCGCGGCCGATCAAGTGCCGATGCACTATCAGCGCCGGCAAACCTTGAAGAACTGCGAACGATTCATTACGCCCGAACTCAAATCTATTGAAGACCGAGCGCTCTCCTCCAAAGAGCGCTCCGCTGCGCTCGAAAAAGAGCTCTACGACAAGCTCGTCGCTGAAACCGCCAAACATACGCCGGAGCTTCTCACTGCTGCCAAAGCGGCCGCCCAGCTTGACGTGCTCTGTGCCTTCGCACGCCATGCCGCGGAAAACCGCTGGCATCGCCCCAAGCTTTCATCGCGCCCAGGACTCGACATCCGCAAGGGTCGTCACCCAGTTGTAGAAACCGCGATTGAAAATTACGTTCCCAACGACTGCCGCCTGGAAGACGGCCGCCGGATGCTGATCGTTACCGGTCCCAATATGGGCGGCAAGTCGACCTACATGCGCAGTGTGGCGCTCATTGTGCTGCTCACCTGGGCCGGGAGCTTCGTACCCGCCGCAGCCGCCGAGATCGGTCCCATCGACCGCATGCATACCCGCATCGGCGCATCCGACGACTTGGCCCACGGCCGTTCCACCTTCATGGTGGAGATGACCGAGGCGGCCTTCATCCTAAGTCATGCCACCGACCGCAGCCTTGTGCTGATGGACGAAATCGGCCGCGGCACATCTACGTTTGACGGCTTGTCGCTCGCTGCTGCCATCGCTCAGGAACTGGTTCAGAAGACGCGAAGCTTTACGCTCTTTGCGACGCACTACTTTGAGCTCACGAGACTCGCGCAGGAGTTGCGCGAAGTGGCCAATGTGCACGTTGCGGCTGCTCAGGGGAGCGCGGGAATTGTTTTCAAACACGAAATCAAAGAGGGTCCCGCATCAAAGAGCTACGGCATCGCTGTCGCACAGCTCGCCGGCGTTCCAGCGCCGGTCGTTCGCCGCGCGAGAGGTTTTCTCGCCAAACTCGAAGCTCAGGCGAATGCACAGACGAGCAATCTGCCGGATCTTTTTGCCGAACCGATGCTACCCGCCGAAGACGATGCCTGGGAACCCGATCCGCTTGACGCTCCTCTCCAAAGCGAACCGTCTCCCGCGGATCTGGCGAGACAGTCACTCACGCACGATCTTATGCATGCGGACGTTGACAACATGACGCCAAAGGCTGCAATGGAGCTCCTCTACGCGTTTAGAGAGCGAGCTGCCGGCATCGAATCGCTTGAAAAATCCGAATAACCTGAATGACCTCCCGAATTCGCGCCATACGTCAAATTTAGTAGGATCCGACTGCATCCGCGTAAAATATGGGTCAACAGCATTTCATGAAGTGATGGGAGCAACCGCCTTGGAATCCAACTACCTGTCAGACCGTCCGGTCGACGAAGAAACGCTCTTTCGCGATATTCACAAGCACATTCTTCGTCAAGCGAAGTCGGGCGGCCGCATTGACACCGAGGCGGAAATCGCCGAACGCTTCAACGTCACGCGCTACAAAGTTCGAAAAGCGCTCTCAGTTCTCTCCCAGATGGGCATTGTCGACCGTGCTCCCAAACGCGGCATGACCGTCAATGCTCTTGGTCCGAAGAATCTGTCCTCACAGATTCAGGTCCAGATGGATATCGCGAATTTCGACATTCGCGAATTCATTGAAGCGCGTCTGCTCATTGAGGTCAACATCATTCCGCTCTGCGTGCGGCGCATGACGCCCGCACTGCTCGGGCGCCTCGACAACGCCATCTGCCGCATTGAGGCCAATGCCGGCAATACGCAGGAAGCCGACCGCTGGGACCGAGAATTCCATCTGATTCTGCTCGAATCCTGCGGCAACCGTGTGCTTCAGGTTTTCTCCGCTGCGCTCATCACGTACTTTGAGAAGACGACCTCCCACCTGCCGCAAAACGACCCGTCGTTTTTCATGATGATCGCTCAGCAGGAGCGCGAACTTTTGCGCGCCATTCAGCGCGGAGATGAAGAGGGCGCCAAGGCGCTCCTCTCCAAGCATTTGAAGGAACAGGTGGACCTGCTCCCGGCTTAACCGCTGACCGCCAATAATGACGAAAGCCTTCAGGTGCAGTGACCTGAAGGCTTTTTCAATGTCGCCGGCATTCCCAAAAAAGCCCGCATGCGCTCCCGGAAGCGGAAGCGGGCGGGCTTTTCTGAAGCTCAGCAATCAAGTGACTGCTGAAGGCTCACGTTAGTGAGGAACCTTGAGGTCAAACTGGTGGCAGCTGTTGCACATCAGTTCAGACTTCTTGTGACCCTTGTGGCAGTCCGTGCAGTTCACGTCGCCCAGGTGGCTGTAGTGCGGATTGGGTTCCACCTTAGCCGTCTGCTTGGCGAGCTGCTCGTAGCTGTGGCAGCCCTGGCAGACCTGCTTTTTCACCTTGGCGCCCGCCTTCGGAGCGGTCTTGTGGCAGGTTTCGCACTTCTGACCGTGCGCGAGGTGGAAGTCCGCGGTGAAATCGCCGGCGATCGATGCCGTCGAGAACGCCGCACCGAAGCACAGGGCCATAGCGAGGCCCAGAATTTTGGTCTTGGTCATTTTAAAAATCTCTCCCGTCTTTTAGTTCTGCTTGGCGCGGTTGGCCAGTTCACGGCCGGCGATACGGCCGTAGACGGTCGCAGCGCCGAGCTGAGCACCGCCCGCGTAGTTGAAGAAGAAGATGCCGCCCGCGGCATTGCCCGCGGCGTAAAGGCCGGGGATGCTGCCGCCGTCAAGGCTCTGAATTTCAGCCTTGGTGTTAATGAGCGGGCCGCCGAAGGTGGCCGTCATGCCGCCCTGGAACGGAACGGCGTAGAACGGAGCCTTGGCAACGGGATGGGGCTTTTTGTACGTGCAGGGCGGAACCATTTCTTCGAGCTTGCCGGCAGCAAGGGCGTCGTTGTAGGCCTTCACTTCCTTGACCACGTTCTTTTCGGGGAGGTTCACCTGCTTGCAGAGTTCTTCAATCGTATCGGCCTTGCCGTAGGGGCTGTGCAGGCGATCGAACTTAGCAATGACCTTGTCGAGCACGGGGCATTCGCTGTCGACGATCACCCAGGCCTGGTTGTCGAGCGTCTGAAGCGCCGTCGTGCGGGCCTTGACAACATAGGTGTTGTTTTCGTCCATGAAGCGCTTGCCGGAGGTGTTCACCTGAACGCCGTAGCCGGAATTGAGCACATCGGCCGGATTCACATGCGTGATGCCGACGATCGGGCCGCAGTGGAACTGGTCCATGTTGACGAATTTGGCATAGAGCGGCAGCGCGAGCGAAATGTTTTCGCCAGTTGTCGACCGCGAACCGCGCAGCACCATGCGGGTAGCCCAGCCGCCGATGTAGCGGTCCACCATTTCGGGGTTGGCCGAGAAGCCGCCCGTCGTCAAACAGACGCCGCCCTTCGAAAGCCATTCCTTCTGGCCTTCGTCCGAGAGCGTCTTCACGCCCGTGACGCTGAAATGATCGTCATGGAGAAGCTCGATCACCTTGTGTTCGTAGAGGATTTCAATGCCGCGCTTCTTGGCGGCAGCAAGGAGCGTCTGCACGAGGCGGGAGCCACCCGTGAGACCTTCGCCCAATACTCGGCAGGTACGGCCGAGACGAGGATAAGGCATGGGCTTGATCTTGCCGAACTTCACGCCTTCCTTTTCGAGCCAGTCGATACCTTCAGAGATGTTGTCCGTATAGGTGCGGTTGAGCGCCTTGTCACCCATCTGCTTGGAAACATCCATCATCATGGCATTGAAGGCTTCAGCCGTATCTTCAATACCCTGCTCCTTCTGATGACGAGAACCCCAGCCGCAAACCGAGCCCAGCGCGTAAATGGCATTGCCGTCCGGACGGTCGCGTTTTTCAAAGAGCACCACCTTGGCGCCCAAGTCGTGGGCGGTGATGGCAGTGATCAGGCCTGCGGGACCCGCGCCCACGACGATCGCGTCATAAACCGGGGCTTTCTTGCTGGACTTGGCTTCAGCAGCCGCGGCGATTCCGGTCATACCGGCGGCGGCAGCGCCGAAGAGCGAGGTCTTCAGAAGACCACGGCGGCTCATATCCATGTCGGACATTGCTTTCTCCTATTGAAGCAGTCCGGGCTTACGGCCGGCCCGAAAGCGGTCGGGCAGCGGCAGCCATCCATAAACATGGGCGGCGGGGTCTTGAGGTCCGGACTTTAGATGGGTTGTTTTGAGTTTTTTTGGAGGGCGCCTGAGGCGCACTTCTCCCACGTCGGCATGATGACGCTTTAAAACCACTACGTACCTGCGTACTGGATCAAAGAGCCTTCAGACTGCCGTCAGAAAACCCGCCGTCGTCCAAAAAACACGGAAACGATTGAACGACGGCGGCAGGGACGGATCTCCGTTGAGCAGCGGGAGATTTCTGCCGGAGATCCTTCCAGTTAGGCCTTGCGGGCGCCGGACTGCTCAGCCTTTTCCTGAGCAACCACCCAGTTGAGGGCGCTGCCGGCGCGCCACCAGGCAAGCTGCTTGGCGTTGTAGGAATGACGGGCTTCAAAGCGTTCCTTGGAGCCGTCTTCGTGCGTGAGCTCAATCACAACGGTCTTATTCGGAGCGATTTCAGAGAGGCCAAGGACCGAAATACGATCTTTTTCGCGGATCTTGTCGTAGTCGGCGGGGTCCGCAAACGTCAGCGCGAGAATGCCCTGCTTCTTGAGGTTGGATTCGTGAATGCGGGCAAGGCTCTTGGCGAGCACGACGGCAACGTCGAGGTAGCGCGGCTCCATCGCAGCGTGTTCGCGCGACGACCCTTCGCCGTAGTTGTCGTCACCGACGATCACGGATGCCACATGGTGGTTCTTGTAATAGCGGGCCACCTTGGCGGGCGTATCGTAGGCCTTCGTTTCGGTATTCCAAACCTTGCCGGCCTGTCCGTTAAAGGCATTGATGCCGCGTTCGAGCAGATTGTCGGAAATGCGGTCGATATTGCCGCGATAGGGCAGCCACTTGCCGCCCGGGCTGATGTGGTCGGTCGTGCACTTGCCCTTCACTTTGATGAGGAGCGGAAGCGCGACGAAGTCCTTGCCGTCCCAAGGTTTGAAGGGGCTGAGGAGCTGAATGCGTTCATTGGTGGGGCTCACCGCCATATCGATCTTTTCGTAGGTCGGCAGGACGCAGCCGGCCACTTCCTTGACGAAGCCCTGCTTAGGCAGCTCTTCGCCCTTGGGTTCGGCGAGCTTGACATTCTGACCGGTGCGGCTTCTCAGCGTTCCGGCGAGCGGATTAAAGGTGATGTCGCCTTCTGCAGCCATAGCCATGACGATTTCGGGCGAGGCGAGGAATGCGTTGGTCTTGGTGCTGCCGTCGTTGCGGCCGGCGAAATTGCGGTTGAAGGACTCAATGATGGAATTGGGACGCGTCATGTCGCCCGTCGTACGATGCCACTGACCAATGCAGGGGCCGCAGGCCGTCGCAAGCACCGTCGCATTGAGCTTGCGGAAAACGTCCAAAAGACCGTCGCGTTCGAGCGTCTGGAAGATGCGGACCGAACCGGGGACAACCATGATCGGGGTTTTCACCTCAATGCCCTTGTCGATCATTTCCTTGGCAACCGAGGCTGCGCGCGTAATGTCTTCGTAGGACGAATTTGTGCACGAACCAATCAGCGCAACTTCAAGCTTCTGCGGGAAGCCTTTTTCCTTGGCCTTGGCAGCAACCGTCGAAATCGGCATCGCGGCATCAGGCGAGAACGGACCGTTGATATGGGGTTCGAGCGTCGACAAGTCGATTTCCACCACGCGGTCATAGTATTTCGCCGGATCGGCGACTACTTCTGGGTCAGCCTTCAAATCCTTGGCAACGCCGCGGGCGAGGTCAACCACGGCCTGACGGCCCGTGGAGACGAGATAGCGCTCCATAGCAGCATCAAACGGGAAGATCGACGTGGTGGCGCCCGTTTCCGCACCCATGTTGCAGATCGTAGCCTTGCCGGTTGCAGAGAGGGATTCCGTGCCTTCACCGAAGAATTCGATGATGGCGTTGGTGCCGCCCTTGGTCGAAAAGATGCCCGTCAGCTTCAGAATCACATCCTTCGGAGAGGCCCAGCCCTGCAGGCGGCCGGTGAGCTTCACGCCGATGAGCTTAGGCATTTTGAGCTCCCACTCCATGCCCATCAGGCCGTCGACCAAGTCAGCGCCGCCCACGCCGATCGCGAGCATGCCGAGGCCGCCCGCAGTAGGCGTGTGGCTGTCGGTGACGAGCATCATGCCGCCCGGGAAGTTGTAATTCTCGAGGAAAACCTGGTGACAGATGCCCGCGCCCGCAGGCCAGAAGTCAAAGCCGTAGCGCTTGGCAGCGCGGGCGAGGAAATCGTACGTTTCGTAGTTCGACTTATCGGCAACCTTCAAGTCAGGAATTGCACCTGCGTTGGCCATCACCAAGTGGTCACAGACGATCGCTGCCGGCAGCGCAATGCGGTCCTTGCCCGACGAAAGGAACTGAATAATGGCCATCGGGCCGCCAATGTCGTGCGTGCCGGCACGATCCGGGCGGAGTTCGACGTAGTCAGCGCCGCGCTTATATTCGCGCATTTCTTCGGGATGATAGAGATGCGTGTAGAGAATTTTTTCCGCAAGCGTAAGCGGGCGGCCGAGATGTCCGCGAACCGCCGCGAGTTTTTTCGGATATTCGCGGTAGAAGGCTTCGATCATGTCGAAGTTACGGATGCGTCCGGTCTCAGCAGCGGGCTTGAGCGAAGCGCTCGACGCTAAGGTCGGAACAGATGCGGCGGCGCCGGCTGCGGCGGCAGTTTTTAATAGCGAGCGGCGGCTCAGTGCGGGGGTCTTCATTTTTTTTGTTTCTCCTGTTGCGGACCGATGGGCAGCTTGCCGTCTATGCTTTGATGCAAGCGGGAACTGCTGCCCGAGCGGTCAACGGATGGTCCGGCGCCGATCGTTTTTGACTCGGCGTCTTTGTTTTTCCGTGCCGCGCATTTTTCTCCCGAGGTTCCACTACGTAGAGCCGAATGAAATCAAGTTTTCATCTCCTTGGGGCGCATCAGGACCCTCCCCCGCATCGGTTCCAGCAGAATCTCTGCCGCACGTTTTTATATAGAGTGCGTACAATAAAAAGTTCTATAAAACCTCGGCATCACGCGGAGTACAAGGGGCCATGTTTTCGTTGGAAATCATTATTCCCATCATCGTCGTCGCAGCAGTCTGCGCCGTCTATATCATTCTTCGCGGCCGACGCGACGAACGTCGCGCCCGCGAGGCCGGGGAAAAACTCCGTCCAATCCCCATGGACGATCCGTTAGTAGCGGGCGGGGCTGCCATGCGCCCTGCACCTGACGCTCCAGCACCCAAGCCGGCGGCCAGTGCTGCCGCCCCTATGGAGCCGGTGTTTAATCCCGATGCTGCGAAACCTTCGGAAGAATCGGAGCTTTTTGAGCCCCAATCGCCTTCGGATGAGCCGCCCATCTACCGACAGCTCGAAGCAGAGGAAGAAGCGCAGCGCGCTGCTGACGAAGCCGAAGCTCAGGCCGCTGCTCAAGCCGCGGAACCTGAAAGCTCAGAGCGCCATCCGGCAGAGCCGCCGGTCGACAGCATGATCGAATGGATCCTTGACATTGCGCCGCGGGAAGGCATGCAGTTCGCCTTGGGGGGCGTACAGAGCCTCAAACTGGAGGTGGACCGCCTTCAGCTGCCGCTCCTTGTGCGCATCTGGGCGCAGTCCTCGCGTGACGGTCTTTATTACGATTCCGGCGAACTGACGGGCCCCGCCCGCCACGTTGTAGCCGCAGTGGTGCTCGCCAACCGCGCCGCACAGCTCGACGACGTCGCCGCATCGCGCTTTTTCCAAGTGCTCGAGCAGTCCGCTGCGCAAAACGAAGTGGCGCTGCGCCGGGAGATGGAGCCCGAAGACGCCGTCAAGCGTTCTGCAGACCTCAAGCGCTTCATCAAATACTACGATCGTGCCGTTGAGGTCCGCATTGTTCCGCGCGGCGAAGCCGAAGAAAACTTCTCGCTCGACGCGGTCGGCGCGGCCGCTTCAGCCGCTCGGCCTTCATGCGCGCTTTGCAATGCGGGCATTTCTTCCACATCACCGTCGGGCACTCGTCGCCGCCGATATGGATATATTCCGAAGGGAAGAGCCCGATCACCTCGGAGAGCACGTTCTCGAGGAATTCGAACGTCTGCTCATTGCCGATGCAGAAATCGGTGTCCGTGTAGGGTTTGCCGCTGCACGAGAGTTCGGGGTAAACGGCCAGCACCTCCTCGCTGTGCCCCGGCATCTCGATCTCGGGAATCACCTCGATATGCAGGGCACGAGCGTATTCGACCACTTCGCGGATGTCGTCCTGCGTGTAATAGCCCCCGGCGGCCGCCGGGTCGTCACGGTGGCAGTAGCGTTTGCCGCCGAAGTTCCACCCCTCCCAGTCGGGATAGGGACGCCAGGCGGCGATGTCGGTCAGGGCGGGGTATTTTTTGATTTCGATGCGCCATCCGGCTCCGTCGGTCAGGTGCCAATGGAAACGGTTGAGCTTGTAGCGCGCCATGAGGTCGAGCTGACGTTCGACGAACTCCTTGTCGCGGAAATGGCGCGAGACGTCGAGCATGAAGCCCCGGTAACCGAAGCGCGGGGCGTCCACGATCGTGACGGCCGGAATGCGGCGGCCGTGGTGCCCGGCCAGTTGTGCGAGCGACTGGAGTCCGTAGAACAGCCCTGCGGCATCGGGGGCCGTGAGCATGATCTTTGTGCGGGAGACGTCGAGACGGTAGCTTTCGGGGGCGCCGTCGCCCGTACGGAGCAGTTCGAGCGCGGGCATGTCGCCGTCGGAGGCCTCGACAAAGGAGGCAGGGAAGAATCCGTCCGCGGCACGCTGCATCCACGCCGCGAGGTCGGCCTTGTCCTCTCCTTCGAGGTTGGTCGCAAAGAGCAGCGTCGAGGGCATCCGGAAGGCGCCGTCGCCCCACGCCACCTGCTGCGGAGCGGGGATAATACCCGTCGAAAGGTCGCCGCGGGAGTTCCCGCATGCCGCGAAAAACATGCATGCGGCGGTGAAAAGCAAAAGTCGTGGTTTCATCGGTAAGTTTTATGGGTGATAAGTTCGGTTCTTCGTACAAAGATAGCACAATCCGGCGCCGCGTCAAATAAATTTGCCGCCGCCGGAAGAGAGTATCGCCAAGCCGGGATTCATCTCCGCCGGAAGCGACAGGTCCGCCGGGAATAAAAAGCGGAACAAAAAGAAGCCGTGCCCCGGCGGCAGTCTCCTGCACCGGCCGCACGGCTTCCGTTCAGCGGATCGGAACGATATCCGAAAGGCGGATTACATCCACTTGGTGTCCATCATCGTCGGGTTGGAGCTTCCGCCCACGGCGTCGTAGCCGTGACCCGTAAGGTCCTTGACGATGTTGCCGCCGCCGTCCTTGGCCTCCCAAGCGTTCATACGCCAGTAAGCCAGCAGGCCGTCCGATTCCGGATTGACATAATTCATGTTGTTCGATATCTCGGCCTCAGTCAGCGCACGCGTCCAGACCCGGCACTCAGCGACATAACCATTGAGCGGACGTCCACCGCCATAAGAAGCGCCGAGATAAAAACCGCCCGAATTATCGCTCGACAAGTTGATGGTCTCCCCCTGTGTCGCAACACCAGTAACATACACGCCGTCGATAAAAATATCCCAACTCTTCCCCGACCATACGGCAGCTACATGATACCACTTGCCCGTATCAAAAGGTTTAGAGGTCGCAGCAGGCTGATAATCGCCATGGCAGATCTGAAGAACGTTCTTGGGGACCTTCACGTCTCCGAAGCGGACACCGCACTCGCCCTCAATACCCATAATCGAACTAATATAAGGATCATAGTTCTGGAATCCGTCCATATAGACACGGGCTTCAAGCGTTATGGCTTTGAGTGCAGCAAGATTGGCGTCTTCCTGAAACGACGGCACTTTATAAATGTTACTTGATCCGAGGTAGATAGCCTTACTGATAACCGGAGTTTTTAATACTATGAAAAGTGTCCGAGAAGGTTCCAAAACGGCAAGACCGCTGTTTTCGATCCGCTCGATGCTCACGGGCATGCAGTAGGTCGTACCCTCCTGAAAGTCATCGAGCGACGTGACGGTAAAATCGACCTCCGAGGAGCGACTGTAACCGGCCGAGATCACCACTTCGTCACCGCTGAGCGTATAACTGTCTGCGGGGGGCACAACATAATTTTTCTGGTATTTGGCATTATACTCCTCCAGCAGGTCGGGGCGCAACGAAATCTTGATTTTGGTATCCTTATTCACGGGCACCGAAGAGGAGACCGAAATCTCCGTTCCGGCCGGGGGCGTATCGATGGTGACCGACTTGGAAACCGTCTTCTGCGCATCGGTCATGTAGGCCACCGGATGGATTTCCGCCGTCTCCTGACAGCCGCAAAGAGCAGCCGCAGCGAGGACGAAGGGGGCGATTAAATATTTCAGTTTCATAACATACATTTTTTCTGGTTAATAAATCGCTAGTTGGCCGGGCCGTAGATTTCGGCTTCGTTCATGCTCGTATAGCCCGTTACACGACCCACGTAAACCCGGATATAGCGGGCTTTGACCGTTCTCTTGAATTTGAACCACTTCCAGTTCTCGGACAGCACCGGAGTGAAGGGAACGCCGGCCGAAAGGCTGTACCAGACATTGCCGTCTTCGCTGTAGGTGAGGTCGGTGCACTGCGGTTCGGAATCCTGATAGTAGATATGCCAGCGCAGGCCGGTCACGTCGTTGACTTCGCCCATGTCGATGGTGAAGTTGCCGCCGTTGCCCCACGAATAGGAAGCGCTGCTTGCATACCAGCAGTTGGCGTCGAGCTTGCCGTCGAACATGGCCGCCTTCTGCGCGGCGGAGTCGCAGTTCCAAACACCGGTAGCGCCGCTCGTCGTAGTACCCTGACAGCAGGTGATCGTCCATGCCGAGGTCGGAGCGATCTTCGAGCCGTCGAGCGTCGTCGCGCCGATTTCGACATCCATCGCGACCTTCGTAACGAAGATATAATGTACGGAGCCCTCCTTGACGACATATCCGGCATCCGAAATAGGACTGATCACCACCGGAATCAAATAATACCCCTTTTCGATTGACTTAGGATCGAGCGTAATCGTCGCATCGGGAGAGAACACCTGATTTTCGGCGCACTGGATCGGCTCCATCTTAACCAACGACGGATCGACGGTCTCATATTCCGTACCGTTCTCATCGTTATAAACGGCTACGAGCGAATTATCCACACCCAGCGTCAACTGCATACCGCTTACAACGGGACGCGAGAACGACAACGAAACTTTATCCTGCATCGTTCCGGTCACCGAACCATCGTCCTCGACAACGAACGAAAAGTTGGAAGATTGGTTACTCGAAAAAGCCACATCGATAGGCGTTTTCCAGCCTCCGGCAGGATTGGCCATCTGAATCGCATTGCGCATAAATTGGTACGGCATGGCCGAATTACCGTATTCGTACTCCATATGGTATGCACCGAATCCGGCGCCGGCACCCTGCGTGGGATTAAAGGTCGCCATACCGTAAAGAGACGGCATCCTATTACCTTCGCGGTCCGTAAAATTCACACCGCCGGTTTTCCAATAAGACTCAAAATTCTCGGCAAAGATATACTGTTCAGGCTTCCAGCCTTTTGCATCGGCATTATTGAAGCGATTTTGCAGATCGGTATAACCAGAAGAAGCATACGCCTGCACGATACCATAGTCGAAACAATCCACAACCGAACGATCCACCGCATAAGGCACGCCATCGATTATCAGCAGGCGTCCGGTACCAGATTTCGGACCGACATACTTGCTCATGGCATTGATCAACTTGGTAAACAGAGCATTGTCATGTCCGACAAAAGGCCCTGATGCACCATAGCCCGGCTCATAGTCGATATCGATGCCGTCGTACTGATACTTGTCCATCGAGTCTTTGCAATAGGCTTTTGCATAAGCTTCAATGGCCTCGTCGGTATATTCACCGTTGCCGATTTCAAGGAACGGTTCGGGCAGTTTATCCGAAAAAATCGTATAGGTCACTTTCGTACCCAACGTTTTCTGAACGAACTCCTTATCGGCCATTTGCTGGGGCGTGAGCGTGTGCCACTGGCTCCAGATCGAGATGATGTCCATCGAGTCGGGGGCGCTGATCAGACGCGACTGGTAGGACGCGCCGACGGCCGTCCACGAACCGTACCAGCCGAAAGCCAGTTTGTGTTTGGTCTGCTTGTAGGCGCGGAGGTTCTGGTAATAGGCATTGTCGCGCAGGATCGGCGACTGCTGGTCCGGATGCTGGATATTGATCCGCTCAGGCGTCGTCTCCTTCGTACAGGAGGCCACCGCGGCCGCCAGCACGAGACAAACTACTGCATGTTTCAATATATTTTTCATAGTTTACTCAGGTATAGTTTCAGGTTACTAATTCTTTTTGTCCCACCACAGCTTCGTGCCGCCGTTGTCAGGACCGCCGAGCAGTTTGACGGCCTCCTGCACGGCCGCGCCGTTGTTGGAGTATTCCGACTGCGGGAAGACCATGCGGCGGATCTGCTTGTTGGTATCGACGCCGCTGGTCGGATAGTTGGAGCGTACGGGGAAAATCAGGGGATAACCCGTACGACGGAATTCGGACCAAGCCTCGGTGCCGTTGGGGAACATGGCGATCCATTTCTGGGTGATGATGCGCTCAAGCTGCTCCTCTTCGGAAGCGCCGGCGTTCCATTTGATCGTAATCTTGCCCAAGGCCGAAATATTATACTTGGTATTGGCGGGCGTGAAGTCGGTCGGTTTGCTCGTTTCGTCGGCGGCATACCTTGCGGCGGCATCGGCGCTCAGGCCGTTTTCGAGGAACGACAGCTCGATACCCTTGTTATAGAACTCCTCGGCGGTACCGCCCATCTCGGCCGTCCAGCCGCGCATGGCACCTTCGGCGCGCAGGAACGCGACTTCCGAGGCCATCATCCAGCGCAAGGGCGAATCGGTGGATTTCTCCTGTACGTTGGGCGCGGACATGGCCTTGTAATCATCCTGCTGGGGATTGGGCATTCCGTTGGCTACACCGCGGTATTCGCCCTTGTTGTCGCCTTCGGTGACAGGCTGGAAATAAACCGGAAGACGCGGGTCGTTGTAACCGTTGAGGTAGGAGTCCATCGAAGCGCCCATGCGGGTGTCGCTATAGCCGTTCCAGATCT
>ENA-OPRW01001284-OPRW01001284.1-human-gut-metagenome-genome-assembly--contig:-NODE-1284-length-18247-cov-2.399241_pt1 | contig 18247 bp, 14 predicted proteins | sample MGYA00241898_ERZ501890 | MGnify/ENA primary metagenome ERZ501890 (study PRJEB25962, sample SAMEA2042216) | human gut metagenome | biome: human gut; feature: human-associated habitat; material: faeces... | reverse complement strand
CTATTTTCGGATTCAAGGCGGTAACCAGCATTAAGGAGCTATCCAGATGGCGTTTGATGTTTTCGTTCACCGGGGTAATGCCTTTTACGCAACGTTCACTGAAATTCAGGCAACCGTCACCAATCAAGCGGGCGCTTTGCAAGAAGTTCGAGATAATCACCGGCTTAAATACGTTCAACTCGAACTGCCCGTTGGAGCCAGCTATCGAGATTGTCACGTCGTTACCCATTACTTGAGCGGCGATCATCGTCAATGACTCGCATTGCGTAGGATTCACCTTTCCCGGCATGATGGAGGAACCCGGCTCGTTCTCCGGCAAATGGATCTCACCGATACCGGCACGAGGACCTGAGCCCAACATTCGTATATCGTTCGCGATCTTCATTAAGCTGACCGCTACGGATTTCAAGGCTCCATGCGCCTCAACCAAGGCATCATGGGTAGCTAGGGCCTCGAATTTATTCGGAGCGGTTACAAAAGGAAGCCCAGTCAACTCTGATATCTTCTTAGCGACACACTTGTCATAATTGACCGGGGCGTTAATACCGGTCCCAACCGCCGTACCTCCTAAAGCCAACTCGGAGATATGCGACAGGGAATCCTTTACTTTCCGTATACCATATTCCAATTGAGCCGCATAGCCACTGAACTCTTGCCCCAATGTCAATGGAGTGGCATCCATAAAATGAGTCCTCCCGATCTTCACGATCTTCATGAACTCCTCACTTTTTAGCGCCAACGCACGATACAGACTCTCCAATCCCGGGATCGTCACCTCCGCAGTCACCTTATAGGCGGCAATATGCATAGCGGAAGGAAACGTATCATTGGAGGATTGCGATTTATTCACGTCATCGTTCGGAAGCAGCACTTTCTCCTTATCCGTTAGCTTTCCTCCGGTCAGCACATGCGCCCGGTTGGCGATCACCTCATTGACATTCATATTCGTCTGGGTCCCGCTCCCCGTTTGCCATACGATCAAGGGGAAGGAGTCATTTAATTTACCCGCCAAGATCTCGTCGCATACCTTACCGATCAACTCGCATTTCTCCGGAGACAAGACGCCGGCGTCTTTATTAGCCAAAGCCGCTCCTTTTTTCAAGTAAGCGAACGCCTCTATCACCTCTTTGGGCATCCGGCTAATATCGGTGGCGATCTTGAAATTATTCACGCTCCGTTGTGTTTGCGGCCCATAATAAACGTCCACCGGCACTTCCACCTCACCTAAGGTATCTTTCTCTATTCTATACTTCATGACACATAAGTTTTATTAATCTCTTCTATGTATAAACTATCCGGATATCGAATTGTTTATGTTACATATCACAAGTATATCATGAAAAGACATTTATCATGGAACAGAATTCAGATCATAGAAAAACGGCTTATTTCGCCTCCGATGTTTTTTAATAGTTTTTCTTCTCGTCAATAATGTATTCGGGACGGGCCTTGATCTCGTCAAAGAGGATACCGACATATTGCCCTAACACGCCGACCGTCAATAGCTGCACACCTCCAAAGAAGATAATGGAAGTCATGATAGAAGTCCAGCCAACCTCGGCGTTACTAAAACCATAGATCTTGCCCAACGTGAACCAAACCGCCAAGATTATACCGACCAATACGGATATAAACCCGAGACTCGTCGCCAAACGCAACGGCTTCTTCGAGAAATAAAGCATTGCCGTCGACGCAAATTTCAGCATCTTACTAATCGGATATTTCGTCTCGCCGGCGATACGCGCCTCACGCTCATAATAAAACGGCACTTGGTGGAAGCCCACCCAGCTTATCAAGCCACGGATATATTTTCCCCGTTCCTTAAAACGGTCGAACTCATTCATCACCTTCCGGTCCACTAAACGGAAATCTCCTGTATCCAGCGGGAAATGGACCTCGCTCATATAATTCATCACCCGGTAAAAAGCCTTGGAGGTGAACAGCTTGAAAAGACTCTCCCCTTCCCGTGACTTACGGACGCAATAAACCACGTTGGCATCCTCTCTCTCCTGCACTTCCAGCAGATCCGGAATCAATTCCGGCGGATCCTGCATATCGGCGTCGATGATAATCGCCAAATCAGCGTCACAGTTATTGATACCCGCCGTTACCGCCGGTTGATGACCGAAATTCCGGGAGAAGTGAATCACCTTCACATGAGGATCGGTAGCGGCTATATGATCCAACAAAGAACGTGTCTTATCCTGACTGCCATCATTTATATAGATAATCTCCGTAGGGTTCGGCAACTTTACCAAGACCTCTTTCGTACGCCGATACGATTCCTCGATCACGGCTTCCTCGTTATAACACGGGACTATAACCGCTAACTTCTTCATGCCTTTTAAGCTTTAAAGGTATAAAACTTATTTACTAAAAAATTAATCACCGTATAGAAAGCCATTCCAATCAAGTGGTTGTAGTAATGATCGATCGTAAGTCGGGAATTCAAGATCAGTACCAATCCGTACTGTAAAGCATAACAAATAATGAAAGCGATCGTGAACCGAACCGCCCCTTTCGTCCATCCGGTGGAACTTCCCTTGAAAGTCCATTGCTTGTTCCAGATGAAACTGTTTAATATGCCTGCCACATATCCCGTTAAGTTAGATAAACCTTCCCGGCATCCGAAGAGTTTCATCATCACCCAGATAACAATCATCGTTATCAAGGTATTGCTCAACCCGACTACACCATACTTAATAGCTTGCTTAATCGTCTCCATTCTTACTTATAATCTCGGAAATCTCCTCGGGTGTCAATTCCTTGACATTCGTGATCGTGAAAACATTCGAGAGGAAATCGCCGTATTGGTTACATTCATTGATCACCCGGTCCAACGTGGCTTTTATATCCGTACGTACCGGGATCAAGAACACCAGCTCCACATACTGCTCACCGATCGTCAAACGCTCGATCTCGCAGTCCGTTTTCGGCAGATAATAAGCAAACTCCCGCTCGATTGTCTGCCGCTGATATTCTTGGAAAGGTTTCTTGCCTTTAGACGTCATCAAGACATAGAAACGCAGCTTCTCCCCTTTTCCTCCCAAGCCGGTCGAGATATAAATTTGTTTCTCGTCGGAGAAATCGGACTCTAAGGAGATACGAGACTCCATCAAAGCCATGTAGGCCCAATCTGTCACTTCCGGGTCCGGATGCTGGGTGTATTCCTCCAACAAGCGGTACGCACGGACGGATTTCGAGGTAGCCAATTGAGATAACAAATATCTCTTCTCGGTCTTGTCCGTGGTTTCCTCCGTCAACAAAGTGTTGTACAGGGTCTCGCACTCATCCTCCGATAAGGGACGGGGAGGCCGGTTTTCCTTCCGTACGTTTTCCGAGTATTTGAAATACTCCATCTGAAGTTCAACCGGCACACGCTGTTCTAGTATATGGAAATGTCCCTCCATCCTGCTGAAGGAATCACGGAACTTTTTGAATACATCACCTTCTTCTTTCATAGATCGTCTTTTTTCGTTATTAAACTCCCATAAACAAGAAACAAGAACAAAGGTAATGTTTTTTCCGGAATAAATAAAAATAACGTTATTTAAGCTCCCGCATAAATTAAGAACCCAAGTCCGATCACGAATAAAATAAACATCCCGACATTCAGACGATTGGAAATGGCTGGCGCTCCCTTGAACTCTTTCCAGATAAGGATGCCCCATAAAGCGGAGACTAGCGTGGCTCCTTGCCCCAATCCGTAAGATATAGCCGCTCCCGCCTTCTCTGACGCTATCATACTGAAAGATTGACCGATACACCAGATAACACCCCCCAATACACCCACGAGATGCGTACTCATATCTCCTTTAAAATAACCGGATATGGAGACAGGCTTACCTTCCACCGGATGTTTCATTGCCAATGTGTTAAATAAGAAATTACTAACAAATACTCCTATGGCAAAAACAAATACGGCGGTATAAGGCGTCAACTTCCCGGGTGCCGGAGAAGCGAAATTCTTCATATCCATGGAAGCGGCGACAAAACGATAGAAAAAGGCCATGATCACGCCGGCCACAACCGATATAAGGATCCCCTTCCCCGATACTTTCTTGGTACCGACCAAGGCTTTCTTATAAGCCAGGCCGTTCAAGATGATGGCGATCGTGATTAAGGCTACACCGATAAAGATATAAGTCGGTTCCCCCTTCGCCGCCCCAAAATAGTTAACCAATACGCCTAGCACCAAGGCCAATCCGATCCCTACCGGAAAAGCGACCGACAATCCGCAAATGGCGATCGCCGCAGACAACAAGATATTGGCAGCATTAAAAATAATACCGCCCAAAAAGGCACTCCCTAAACTAGCGAGATTCGCTTGCGCCAAATCCGGCAGGAAACTGCGTCCTTCCGTCCCGATGCTGCCCAAGGTAAAGCCGGAAATCAGAGAAAAGAGCAAGACACCAATCACGTAGTCCCAATAGAAGAACTCATATCTCCAAGTCTTGGAGGCTAATTTCTGCGTATTCCCCCACGATCCCCAACAAAGCATCGTAACGACACAGAATATGACAGCTAAAGAATAATCTTGTACGATATACATAAAATACTATTTAATAGATGGTTGATGCATCATATAATTCTCTATCAAGGAAGCGACCTCCGTAGGCGGCATCTTCTCGATCAAACGAAGATCACGGCCATTGGGATTTGCCACCCAATTGTTAGTCCCCTCATCATCTACGACATGAAAGGTACCTCGCTCTACATCGAAATAAGGCTCATAACCTTTTATAGCGACCAATACCGCCGTATGATCCCAGCTCATGCGCCCTTCCGGGTTTCCCTCCGCGAAACAAAGGGCATACGCATCTTTTACAGGACTGTTCTCCACGTTCATTTGCACCAGTTTCTTTCCGGTCAAGATTACGTTCCCGATCTCAAAACCGCTAAAGACAATCTCTGTAGGCCATTCATCCGCTACGACTTTAGAGGCAGGGACATCGCAATACACATTAAATTCTTTTCCTTCCGGAAACAGGCCCGCCATAGAAACCAAACGTTTCACTTTCTTGGCGACTAATTCCTTTCCGGAGAGATCGCTATATTCATCAGCTCCCGATTGAAGCAAGTCCCTTAAATTAGAGAAGAAACCAATCGTACAAATAACAACGCTGGTATCCGGTTGTTCGCTCAGAATCTTACGGAGCGTCGGAAGTCTTCGCCGTATGATGCGGATAGTTAGCGGGTAACTCGTCAGTCCACTTCGTTTTATGCCAAGTAGTCAAGGAGGCCCCCGGTTCGCTCTTTGGTGCCCCTACCGGTATGTCCGGACGGTTGAAATAAGTATTCAACACCTCAATGCAAGGTACCACCCGCTCATCATGGTTGGAGGAAAGAGTCGCAAGGATATTTACCTGACCGCTATCCGCCAAGGCATGCATCAAGGCCATAGCGCCCACATCATCATAGTCCGGACCTAAATCAGTATCTAGAATAAGATTTACCGGTTGAGGCTTATCGGTTTGAGGAATATTTTTCGACACATTTCCCTTACAGGAAATCAACAAGGCAAATAAGCCCATCAGAAACAATGATTTCTTCATAATCTTTATAATTTATTGGTGAACAATCTCTTTCGGAGCATCCGAGTAAATCAGTATCTCGCTGAAATGAACGGAGACATCATTACGTGGATTTAGCCATTTAAACGTAGCCGTATGTTTTCCCTTGGGCAGCTGATACTTCCAGAACAGGTCGTTCCTACGAGTCGTATAGGATGCCGGAAGGTTCGCCGTCTCAACCAGCTCCCCATCTAGGTACATCTCTACTCTCGCTACGTATTTATCATCTTTAGCGTTCACAAAGCCTTTGAATACGGCGCCTGTTCCCTCAAAAGGCAGTTCTCCTACATCGGGCAAATTCTTATTAACCGCCACTTTCTCTATCGGATACATACCCTCGAAAGCCTTCTCGTAACGAACGGCTACAGGTTGCTGGCATTTGATCGTCACCTCGTCACCTGAAACGGAACCGCCGTTGCGCTCTATCACTTGCAACGCTTGATCGAAGCCCATTTGGTAAGTCTTATTCAATGAGATGGTCGTATAGGCAAAATCCATATTCTCCACTTCTCTCAAGTTCTTCATCCAATAATCCGGTATATGGCTATAACCAAGGATTGTTCCTAAGATACCACCCGCGGAGGCTGGGTTGCAATCCGAGTCTTGTCCGCAACGGGTAGAGATATCCAATGTTTTATAGAAATCTCCCTCACCATAAAGCAAGCCGATAAGAATGTATGCGCTATTGATCACGGCATCAATATTGAACGGAACAAAAACACCATCCGGACAACCAATATCCGAGCTCCATTTCTTCTCACATTCAAACCAAGTGCGTTTCCAATCGTCCGGATATTCCTTATGCCAGCGGATCACATCGCTCATACATTTATAATAGATACTTTGCTCCGGTATCGTCTTCAATGCCTCGGTCACGATAAACTCGATATCATCCGAGATAAACGATAACGAATACATCGCCCCGACATACACACCGCCGTACCAACCATCTCCATAATTCATGATATGCCCGATCTTATCAGAAATCTCGGAAGCCGTATTCGGCATACCCGGCGACATCAGTCCGGCATAGTCCGCCTCGATCTGATAATCAAGATCATCCGCATGCGGGTTATTCAGCCAATGACCGGATGCCGGCGGCATGATCCCTTGTAAAATATTATAACGTGCCGACTGGTTAGCATGCCACAACGTATATCCAGCCGTAGCGAACGCCATGGCGAATGAGTCTACAGGAGCATCCAATCCCAACCGGTCAAAGACATCTACGAACGTAAGGTCCATATAAACATCATCGTATAATCCGGGAACATTCTCGTACCACCATTTGATATACCCGTCCGGCCATACGATCGGTACGTATTCCTGAATCATCGTTCCGTTATATTTGAACTCCGTCGGACCGCCATACGTACAGCCTATGGTTTGTCCGGCCCAACCTCCCTTAATCTTATCCATCAACTTTTCTTTACTAATCGTAAACTCAGCGGGAACCGTCGTTTGATCCTTTGCCGAGGGTTGTTGGGAACATGAGATCGCCCCTATAAATAAAGAGGCAGCCGCTATCATCGCAAATACTGTTTGTTTCATAATATTAGATTGTTTTTTAGATTAATCAAAGATATCTACCTCATTTCGATAAGGAGCGGAAGATTGCGCTCCCACACGAGTCACGGAAATGGCGGAAGCTTTGCAAGCGAATCTCACGGCTTCCCTTAAATCCCGCCCCTCGGCCAAAGCAACCGTTAAAGCACCGTTGAAAATATCCCCGGCCGCAGTAGTATCAACGGCTTCCACTTTTATCGCAGGAACCATATCTACCATGGAATCACAGTAAATCAAAGCTCCTTTTGAACCTAAAGTAATGATTACGTTCTGTACCCCCATCTCCATTATAACTCGCGCAGCCTTCTCCGCGGAAACCTCATCCGTGATCTTCACGCCGGAGATCATCTCCGCCTCTGTCTCATTCGGGGTAATCATATACAGATGGCGGAGTAACGCAGCCGACAATGGTTGAGCTGGAGCCGGATTTAGTATTACTCGCTTATTTTTCTTCCAAGCTGTCTTTGCGACAAACTCAACAGTATCCATCGGTATTTCTAACTGCATTAATATCAACTCGGCTTGTTCTATAGCTTCCTCTGCCTTCGCTAAATCTGTTGGCTGTAAATTCGCATTTGCCCCAGAAGCCACAACAATACAATTCTCAGCATGGGCATCTACCGTAATCAACGCTACGCCAGATGGATTCTTTGAATCTGAGAAAATATAAGAAGTATCTATGCCTTCTTCTTCAAATAATTGCTGAGACTGATGTCCAAATATGTCACTACCTGTTTTACAAATAAATGAAACTTCTCCTCCCAATCTCGCAATGGCAACTGCTTGATTCGCACCTTTCCCCCCGGGATTCATAAAAAATGTCCCACCTAACACAGTCTCCCCCGGCCGGGGGAGATGGTTTGTTTTTATTACCATATCAGTATTACTACTTCCAACTACCAATATGTTATGTTTCCGCAAGTTTCTTTCACTCATATCTTAATTATTTAATAATAACCGGGATTCTGTTTTAACTTCACATTCGTATCAATCGCCCAATACGGAATAGGAAATAGTTTCGTAAAATCACCCTTCGCCTCTTTCTCATACCATGCATCATTCCATTTACCAAAACGAATCAGATCCTGACGACGACAACCTTCCCATGCTAACTCTCTACTCCGTTCATTTAAGATTTCCTCCAAAGTTAAATCTTTTTCTTGATATAATGGAGCCCCAGCTCTTGCTCTTACCTCATTAAAATATGATAAAGCCTCTGAAGCTCGACCTAAACGGACTAAAGCTTCCCCTTTCATCAATAAAATATCCGCATAACGATAAAAAGCATAATCATTGTTCATTCCATTCATTAAGCCTGATTCATATTCATATTTCGCAAAACGAACTCCATCATCTAATAATGCAGGATCATATTCATTATATAAAGCCTTTACTTGAGGACGATAAGTTAGCTGACGATTAGGTCCTAACATTAAAGGATTTCCTGATGAATCAAATTGAGGCCCTTCTAACCAAGATTTCTTTCGTACATCTTGATCCGTATATAATTTATAATGACTTTCCATCGCACAGAATCCATCCCAACAAAAGTCGACGATACCAAAAGTCTGCTGGCTCAGCGTATGTAAACACATTTGATGAAAAATCATCGCCGAGGATGTATAAATATTATCAACAGCTACCACAAATATGTTTTCTTTAGAATCTTCATTATTCACCTTGAAGTTAGAAAAGTAATCAGGTTCTAACGACAATTTACCAAACCCTATTACTTTATCGCACGCATCAGAAGTCTCTCTCCACATCTCTTTTCCAATCCATTCTTTTGCGTTTAAATAAAGTTTTGATAACATTGTATAAGCCATAGCCTGTGTCACACGTCCATAATTGTTAGCCGCCGGGACCTCATCCAACAAATCGATATTCCCTTTAATCTCTGATTCTATGAATTCAAACAAAGCAGGCCGTCCTACTTGATCCGGTAATTCTTTTTCTTTGAAATCAATTGCCAAAGGGACATTTCCATACATATCGATAGCATTCAAGTAAAGCCAAGCCCGCAATATTTTCACCTCAGCCACCAGATTTTTCTTTGTCGGAAAATCAACCTCCGATTCTTCCATCTGGTATAGAATCTGATTACAGAGAGTCACCCCATCAAAAATAAAACTCCAACAATTATTCAAATTACCAGATTGAGAATGGAAATTATGTCGGTGCAAATCTATCCATACCCCATTATCCCACCATAAATTTGTTTCACGGTAAGGGCATAGACCTTCATCTGATGTAATGACTAATGTACCCCAGATATTCCAGTGATTAAGATAAGAAGTCAAATGAGTATATGCCCTTCCTACATTCATTATCATTTCATCCTCATTCTTAAAAAATTCATCCGCAGGAATTGTCGAATAAATCTTCTCATCTAAATTCGTACAAGATTGCGCAAGAATACTAAAAATAGCAATCGCCAATATATGAATCTTATGTAATGTTTTCATGATAGAATCCTTTTAAAAGTTAATATTCAATCCCAATAAGAATGTCCGAGTTCTCGGATAATACTCATACCGATCCATTCCCGGCTCTAAGCCCGATAAATCAACTTCAGGATCAATACCTTTATAACCTGTAATCGTAAATAAATTTTGAGCGGTCAGATACAATTTCAATCTTGAGACCCATGAAGTATTCAGCCTAAAATTATATCCAATTGTAAGGTTATCTAGTTTCATATAAGAGCCATCTTCTACAAAACGATCAGAAAACACTGCAGATCCCTTATATTCAGGATGTTCCAATGTGGATACCAAGATATTCTTCCCTCCAAAGTAATTAAACCCCTCATAATACATTCGATGAACATTCAAAACATCATTTCCTATCGCTCCTCGCAATAAAAAACTTAACTCCCAATTCTTATAGGTAAACGTGTTTGTAAAACCACCCCAATAAGGTGCACGCGACAAACCGATATTCACGTAACTCAGCTCCCCGTTACCAAGCACGGCTTCCGACAGAGAACCCACGATATTCGTACTACCGTCTTCTTCCACCCGAGCATATTGAGCAAAACCGGTCTCCGGGTCAACTCCCGTAACTTTCACTTTCTTCAACTCGTCAATATTATCCCCTTCATAGAAGGTTTTGTAACCGCTACGAGTCAATTTTTCCTGATCCAATTTAGTCAACTCATTATTATTATAACTGAACGTCAATGTCGTAAACCAGTTAAATTCTTCCCCTTTCACCGTGTGCGTGTTCAACACCAATTCCACTCCCCGGTTCTCCATCTCTCCCACATTCTGGTACTGTCTTCCCACGCCATTTGCAGCCGGCAGAGTCGTACTCATAATCAAATCGCTATTCCGCCGTTTATACCAATCCGCAGACAATGAAATACGGTTATTCAATAACGCCACATCCACCCCAATATTCAGATTATATGCTGTTTCCCACGACAACTGATCATTCCCCAACTGGTTAATGGTTGCCCCGTAAGCCGATTGATAAACCGGATGATCCCGGTAATAGTCAAACGTCGTGTTACTTGTACTATAAAGCGTGTAGTTCAGATAATCCATTCCCGCCTCTTTACCTGACGTACCATAACTCATTCTCAATTTCAGGTTAGACACCACGTCCTGACGTGCCATAAAAGCTTCCCGAGAAACAAGCCATGATCCACTAAATGAATAGAACGTTCCATAACGATTGTCCTTACCGAAATTCGTTGAACCGTCTGTACGGAAAGAAGCCGAAGCCATGTATTTACCTGCATAATTATAGTTTACCTCCGAGAATACAGAGAAACTACCGGACTCCCGCTCTGCACCTGTCGGAATCACAGCCGGATTCGTTTTATCCCCTTGTTTCGAAAAACCACCTACGTTACGTTCTCCGGCAATCATCTGGTCATACATTTCAATATGTGACGAACGAGTGTGACGTTCATACCATTCCTGACCTACCAAACCACTCAGGTTATGCTCACCGAAACTATGTTGCAAACGTAAAATATTTGATGTCAAAAAAGTCCAGCTCCGTTCATCATCCACCTTCAAAACACCGTTACTCATCTCATTACGGCTATGATTACCACTATAAGTACGACTATCCAAATAATCATTTGTATTGACATTCGTCAAAGTCAATGTATTTGTCGAAGAAAAAGACAACCATTTGAAAGGCTTCAATGTTGCAGAGAACGAACCGAACAGATTATTCTTCAAATCCGTCACGTTATTATATTTATTATCTTGCAACGGATTACTCAACGGAGTCGGGTCCATCGTGTAATTCTTCCAAGATTTGATGTTGTACTTCAACGTTCCATCCTCATTATAGGGAGTCACCCAAGGATGGTAACTTTCCATGGAATCATCATCGGAATTGGCTGTAATATTTTTCTCAAACGTACCGCTCAGATTCACCCCAAACGATAAATATTTCATCACATCAAAATCCAACCGTAACTTGAACAAATGGCGTGTCAGATCATATCCAATCTGTGTACCCTCTTCATCATAATAGTTATATGAAAAATAATACTGGATCTTATCTCCACCACCGCGGATACTCATTGCCACATCCTTACTTAAACCGTTACGATAAACCAGATCTCTCCAATTAGTCGTTTTCGTTACGTCAAAATTATTATATAACGTTCCCAATGTATCCTGTATGAAAGTTTCCTGATTGGCATATTTTGCACGTAAACTCTCATTCGTATTCCACCAATTACGTAATGCCATCTTTCCATAATCCAGCAACTCCTGTGAATTCATATACTCCAATTTTCCAAAATTCGGAGTACTGATACCTAATTTCATATCCAGTGCTACTGTCATACGATCTTTTGCACCTTTTTTCGTTGTCACCACGATCACTCCCGTTGCGGCCCGGGAACCGTAAATAGCGGTAGAAGCAGCATCCTTCAACACTGTAATATCTGCAATATCCGATGGAGATACCACCCCGTTAATACTCGTGTAATCGGTGATCACACCATCTATCACGATCAATGGGAAAGAAGACGTCGTGGATAAAGAATTGGAACTATATAACGTTCCTGTACCGCGTAACAGCAAATCTCCGTCACTTCCCGGAACACCGCTACTACCCGTAATCTGCAATCCAGTCGTGTGTCCTTTTAACGCATTCATCAAACTACCGCCCGTGGCCGATTGAGCGATATTCTTTCCCCGGAATTGTTGTACCGCACCGGTCATCTCGCTCACCTTTCGAGTCGAATACCCCGTAACGATCACCTCTTCCATCTGTTCCACGTCCTCCAAAAGAACCACATTAAGCACTTTCTGGCCTGAAAACTTCATCTCTTGCGATTTCATCCCCACGAAGGAGAACACGATCACCACGCCTTCTTTTGCCGGTACTTTGATCTCATATTTCCCGTCAATATTCGTGGCTGTACCCACTGACGTACCTTTTAACATCACCGTCACACCCGGTAAAGGCTTACCGCTTGCATCCTTTACCTGCCCTTTCACCACTTCCACGGTAGGTACAACAGGAACCGCTTTTGCACGTGTAACCACAACTACCTTATCCACCACCTCGTAGTTGTACCCATTCTCCCGCAACACGGCATCCAGAATTTTTTCAACCGTCGCATCCTTTAATTTTAACGTCACCACATCATCTACCCGAACAACACCTTTCCGGTAAACAAAATCATACCCAGCCTTCTCTTTCAGGTAATCCAACACGGCCCCAATCGTGCTGTTCGTGAAATCCACATCCAATTTCTTCCCTTGCGAGAAACCCGCTGCGCTGACCGTATTTATCACGCAAACGAGTAAAAATACCCTTAAACCCATAGCAATCAATTTTTGCGGCAATCTTATCCAATAGGGATTGCCCGTTCGTCGATTTTTTTTCATAACTTTGTAAAGCATTTAATTAAACATTCATCTGAGCCAACAGATGTTTATTTATGACGAGGAGAATCTTGCCGGATTCCCCTCTTTTTTATTTGAAAACGATCACCGTCCTTTCTTCTATATCAAATTTCACCTCATTTGTTTTTTCCAAAATATTCAGCACCTCTCTCAACTCTGTATACCGCGGCACGACCCCTTTAAAGATAATGTTTTTCAACTCATCATCCCGGTACACAACCTCCATATCATACCACCTTGCAAATTTCTGCATGATCTGCTCCAAAGTTTGCTCCTCAAGAATAAACATTCCCTTTTTCCAAGCAATCACTTTCTCTACATCCACCTCCCGTTTGTCAAGATGCCCGTCCCGACAATCCAACATACTCTGTTCCCCAGGTGCAAGTACCATATTTTCCCCGCTATCAGTTGCCACCTTTACTTTTCCGGTCACCAAGGTCGTGTAAATCGCCGCCTCATCCATATACCCGGACACGTTAAATTCGGTTCCCAACACCTCTACCGTCTGTTGCAATATCTCCACCCGAAACGGCATACCCGCATCCTTAGTCACCGAAAAATAGGCCTCACCCTCCAAGAACACCCGTCGTTCTTTGCCTACGAACTCCACCGGATAACGCAACTTACTCCCTGCATTCAACCACACGGTAGTCCCGTCCGCCAAGATCAAATCGAACTCTCCTCCCCTCGGTACTTCCACCTCATTATACACTAATTTCTTTCTTTTCTCTCCCTCAACCTTTCCTTGTCCCGCGTACGATAATCGCCGCTCATCAATCTTCACGGCATCCATACCTCCCACTTTCACTCCTTCTGCCAAAGTCTCCAAATCGACCACCCGTCCATCTTCCAATCTCAAAACAGCACGTACACCCCCGGCTTTAATGGGTTGTTCCGCCTTTGCCAAAGGCATGGACTCCTGTCTATCATCGACCGGGAACAAATAAAAACACCCCACGAACACGGCCACAACAGCTGCGGCAGCCATTGCCATCTTCTCTGTCTCAATCGTCGTTCTTCCTCACGAATACGCAGGTGCATCCCTTCCAATGGACGTATCACCTCCACTCCCTCCAACTGTTTCACCTCACCCATCACTCTCTGTCCATCCTTCAACTCACGATACAACCGCTCGTTATCCGGATTCCTTCCCCGCCACCATTCCAGATAGCGTTGCTCTTCATCCGAAATCGTCCCCGTCACCTCCTTGAAGATCAACCGTGAAATTTTAAAGACCTGTTCTTCTAATTTTTCCATTATATCACACTTTATATCCTGTTTCTTAATTGAATCATCCATAGAACGCAATCACTTAAAAAAAGGGTAAAAAATTCACATTTATTTTTAGAAAAAATTATCTATCGAACAAAAATACATCGTAAGTAATACATATTCAGAAAGATAACGACACGAAAATTTCAACTGACAAAATAGAAATCAGCTTTTTAAAACAAAAAAGAATAAAAATAACTCTCTCGGCAACTTTTCCCGTAAAATATCCAACGCTTTGGCCTTCGTCTTCTTCACCGTACTCTCCGACACGTTCAATTATTCAGCAATATCCGTAATTTTCAACCCTTCAATAAAACTCAATTCAAAAATTTGTCGCTCCCTTTCCGGTAAACTCCGGATAGCATAATATAATAATAATTGAGTCTCCTGGTCAATCACGCTATTCTGAAAAAACACGTCCTCTTCCAGTTGTGACAAATAACGCTCACTCGCTTTCGCCTTCCGGTGAAGACTAACAATTTCATTCTTGATAGAAATATAAAGGAAAGATTTCAATGACTCCACCGACTCAAATTGCAGCCGTCTTTTCCAAGCGTTGAACACCGCATTCTGCACGCAATCCTCGGCCAGAAAACTATTTTGTTCTCCCGCATACCGCACGGCATACAACAATAGTGCTGGATACAGACGCCTGTACAACATCTCCAAACGCCCTTGCTTGAACTCGTTCAACATCTGAACATCAATATCTTCTGACACTTTCATATATGCAGCCGGATATAATAGCCAATAAACAAAATTCAAACAAAGATAATCTTTTTTTTATTTTATCCTGCATCTTCCCGTTTTCTTCCAAATTCCACAGACACGGGAATAAAATCAATTTTCGACAACAAAAGAAATGGAGTGAAAAATCTCCCCTTATATTCGAGGAAATTCTTCACTCCATTCAGAATGACAAAATCAATGACTTACATATTATTCTTGATTTTCTTTTCTTTCCGGTCTAGGACCTCTGTCGCGATGGGGACGATCTCCCCGATCTTGTCTAGGCCCGCGATCTTGACGTTCGCCTCTATCTTGGCGTTCGCCGCGATTTTGACGATCGTTTTGCTCCATACCTTCCGGTTTAGGCAACAACACCTTACGGGAAAGTTTGAATTTTCCGGTTTTCGGATCAATATCGATCAATTTCACACGTACCCGATCTCCCTCTTTCAATACATCCTCCACTTTCTCTACGCGTTTGTGATCGATCTCGGACACGTGCAACAAACCGTCTTTACCCGGCAAGAACTCCACGAAAGCACCGAAAGCGGTGATTGTCTTTACAACTCCCTCGTAAATCTCTCCGACTTCAGGTTTGCAAGCAATAGCCTTGATGCGGGCAACGGCAATCTCGATAGATTCTGCATTGGTGGCAGCAATATCCACGATACCCTGATTACCCACTTCTTCAATAATGATAACCGCTCCGGATTTCTCCTGTATATCCTGAATAATCTTTCCTCCGGGGCCAATGATCGCTCCGATCTGATCCTTATCCACCGTAAGCGTAACCATACGCGGTGCGTGCGGTTTCAAGTCAGGACGAGGTTCAGGTAAGGTTTCCTTAATAATATTCATGATGTGTAAACGACCTCTCCGGGCTTGATCCAGAGCTTTCTCCAGAATCTCGTAAGGAAGACCGTCTACTTTAATATCCATCTGGGTGGCGGTGATACCGTCTACCGTTCCGGTTACCTTGAAGTCCATATCTCCCAAGTGATCCTCGTCACCCAAGATGTCAGACAACACGGCATATTTCTCGTTATCGGTGATCAATCCCATAGCGATACCCGTTACCGGTTTCTTGATCGGAATACCGGCATCCATCAATGCCAAAGTTCCGGCGCATACCGTTGCCATGGAAGATGAACCGTTAGATTCCAAAATATCAGAAACAACACGTACCGTGTAAGGATAGTTATCCGGCAACATACGTTTCAACGCACGATGAGCCAAATTACCGTGTCCCACTTCACGACGACCTACACCGCGACTGGCTTTTGCCTCTCCCGTTGAGAACGGCGGGAAGTTATAGTGCAACAAAAATTTTTCTTTTCCTTGTTCAGTAGCCTCATCTATAATCTTTTCATCCAGCTTGGTTCCTAAAGTTACCGTGGACAATGATTGCGTTTCACCGCGGGTAAAGATAGAAGAACCATGAGGTCCCGGAAGAGGTCCGGCCTCACACCAGATCGGGCGAATTTGTTCGGTCGTACGTCCATCCAGACGTAACCCCTCATCCAAAATCATTCTCCGGACAGCCTCTTTCTCCACGTCATGATAATAACGGGCAACCATATTCTTCTTCGCCTCTCTCTCTTCTTCCGGAAGTGATTCCAAGTATCCTTCTTTCACTTCGGTAAATAACTTTTCGCGTAAATGCTTGTCTGCATTACATTGACGGGCAACAGCATACGCTTTATCGTAACATTTAGCCCAGATGTCTTTACGCAACTCTTCATCATTCACTTCATGACAATAAGCCCGTTTTTCTTTATTCACGGCTTTTGCCAATTCCATTTGAACCAAACAATGATCTTTAATAGCTTCATGAGCAAATTTAATAGCGTCGAGCATTTCTTTCTCGGAAACCTCGTTCATCTCACCCTCAACCATCATGATATTCTCGTAGGTTGCAGCAACCATAATATCCAAATCGGCAGTTGCCAACTCGCTCTTGGTAGGGTTAATCATAAATTCCCCATTCACACGAGCTACACGTACCTCGGAAATAGGACCGTGGAAAGGAATATCACTCACGGCAATAGCTGCAGAGGCAGCCAATCCGGCCAAACAATCCGGCATAGACTCTTCATCAGCCGAGTACAACGTTACCTGCACGAAAGTTTCCGCATGGTAATCATCCGGGAACAAAGGTCTCAGAGCCCGGTCAATCAGACGGGATACCAAAATCTCGTAATCGGAAGCCCTTCCCTCTCTACGGGTGAAACCACCGGGGAAACGTCCTACCGCTGAAAATTTTTCTTTATAATCTACCGACAAAGGCATGAAGTCCACGTCCGGACCTGCCTCTTGTGCGGAACAAACCGTAGCCAACAACATCGTGTTGCCCATTTTCAGCATGACAGCACCGTCCGCTTGTTTGGCTAATTTTCCGGTTTCCAATGTTATTACCCGACCATCTTTCAGGGTAATGCTTTTTTCAATAATGTTCATAGAAATAATAAAACTGTTAAAATACTAAACATTTTAACGGAATTCTTTTTAGATAAAAGGAGGAGGAGGGGAGGATTAAAAGTAAAACGACCCGGACGACCCGGGTCGTTTTTATGTAATTATTTACGTAAATTCAATGCTTTAACGATAGCACGATATCTATCGATATCTCTCTTCTTCATGTAATCAAGCAACGCTCTACGTTTTCCAACCAATTTAATCAAAGATCTTTGAGTAGCGAAATCTTTGTGGTTTTTCTTTAAATGCTCAGTTAAATGAGCGATACGGTAGGAAAATAAAGCTACTTGTGACTCAACAGAGCCGGTATCTTTATTAGACTTCCCGTACTGTGAAAAAAGTTCTTCTTTCTTTTCTGATGTCAAATACATGATGTACAGTCTTTTATATTTAATAATAATTTTAACGCCGCAAAGATACGTTTTATTCCGACATAAACCAATCTTTTCCAACCCTTTTTGTATTTTTGTATTCCAATTTTCCACAAACAAAAAGAAATACAGATGAAGATATTTATATATGTAATATTACTTTTCATCCCCACGCTATCATTCGCCCAGCGGGCCAAGATCGCATTCGAAAAGACCACGTTCAACATGGGACTCGTGCAGGAAAACGGGGGAAAAGTAACTCACGAATTTAAATTTACAAACAAAGGGAAAGCACCCCTGTTGATAAAATTTATCGAAACCACGTGTGGTTGCACTACTCCCAAATGGAACAGGAAACCCATTCCTCCCGGAGACA
>ENA-OPRW01001282-OPRW01001282.1-human-gut-metagenome-genome-assembly--contig:-NODE-1282-length-18262-cov-4.994068_pt1 | contig 18262 bp, 16 predicted proteins | sample MGYA00241898_ERZ501890 | MGnify/ENA primary metagenome ERZ501890 (study PRJEB25962, sample SAMEA2042216) | human gut metagenome | biome: human gut; feature: human-associated habitat; material: faeces... | reverse complement strand
CTCTGCGTATGAGCATGCTGAGCAAAGCACGAGAAGTGCATGCAGTCCATCCGGAACTGAAAATGCCGGAAGAATCAATGCGCAAGCTAATTACCCAGCTTCAGTGCATGCAGGCTTATAAGCATCGGACGACCAACGCCTTTGTACTTGGCACTGTCGCAAAACGCCATCGAGATCTGCTGGCTCTGCTGGGGATAACAAAACTCCCGAAGACTGTTTTCCGTTTTAGTTAGGATCTAGTCATTCGGGAGTTCAGGATTTAGCCGTCGGCAAGGTGACTGAGCCCGTCAAAGCCAGCAGCCGGAAATGCCTTAAACCGGAAGTTCCGCTGCTGCTACAGAGAGCCACTTTTGAGCACGGGGAGACACAAGCGGCATCAGCTTATTCCGCCGCTCTGCATTAAATGCATTGAGCAGCTCTACGCCTTCGCCAAAAGGCTCTTTGAACATTCGCACATCAATAGGCAGCATCGTCAGCGCACGGAACTTAAGAAATTCTCCAAATTCCGTGGTCTGTTCCTGTTCGCAAACCATCAGGATTTCAACACGGATACCCCACCGCCCTGGTCGATACACGCCAGGTTCATCCGAGAGGACATTCCCTGGTTGGATGGCTACAGGCTGAGCGCGCGGCGAAATTGCCACCGGCCCTTCATGAACATTGAGAACGTAACCGACACCGTGACCAGTTCCATGCCCGAAGTCCAGACCGTGCGCCCAAAGATCAATGCGTGCAGCAGCATCGATTTGCGCCCCAGTAGCCCCAGCAGGGAACTTTAAATGGAGCAAGCGCAGCATCGCGCGCGTAACAATTGCTGCATCGCGGCGCATCGCAGGCGACGGATTGCCAATCGGCGTCATACGGGTAATGTCGGTCGTGCCGCATTCATACTGTCCGCCGGAATCGATGAGCAGCAGCCCATCGGGCTCGAGCACCGCACCTCCGTGAATAGGGGGCGTGTAGTGAGGCAACGCTGCATTGGGGCCATAAGCCGCTATGGTTGTGAAACTCTCTTCAAAAAATTCGGGATCTTTCGCGCGCCAAGCATGCAGCATCTGCGCAGCATCAGATTCGGTCAAAACATCGCCTGCCGCAAGACGTTCGTCAAGTTCGGCATAAAACTCCGCCAGTGCAACAGCATCCTTGAGATGTGCCTCCTCGATGGCCCGAATCTCTTCGGCCGACTTCACGCATTTGAGCATCATGGCGGGCGACGCGGAGCGCACCTGCGACTCGGGCGGCACAAGCGCTGCAAGCAAACTGTTGGTGTGGTCAGGATCGAGCATCACCTGCCCACGGAGCGCAGCCGCCGCCAGCGCTTCGTGGAGCGTAGAGGGCGATACGGTCGCAATACCCGCATCGGCGATCGCCCGCGCGGCTTCTGCTGAAAGTCTTTCGGCGTCAACGAAGAGCTCTGCGCTGTCCCGTTCGACTAGCAAATAAGCCAGAAACACCGGATTGCACGGTACGTCACTGCCGCGCAGATTTGTCATCCAGGCAACATCATCAAGCGCAGAAAAAAACACGCTTTGCGCACCCTTGTCCGCCATCATGCTGCGAACAGCTTCAAGCTTCTCGACAATACTTCTGCCGGGACGCTTCATGAGTCGGATGGGACTCATGCTAAGCGGAGGACGATCGGGCCAGATATCGGCCAACGGAAGCGAGCGCTCACCTGCAAGCGCATCCGCCTCAAAGCCTAAATCCTCCAAAAGCGATCTGAGCTTTTCCGCCAAATTCAAACTCACGAGCTCCGGGTCATAACCCACGATCGAACCTTGCGGCAGGTTTTCTTCGCACCATGCCGTAACGTGATCGAGAAAAGACCCAGTCAGCCGAATCAAGGCAATTTCCGCCGGCAACTGCTTTTCAGCCTGCTCCCAATAACGGCTGTCAGCAATCAGTGCAGCATCCTCGGCCGATACGAGCAGCATGCCGGCACTTCCGGTGAAGCCAGAGAGTGCGGCACGCAGCGACCAATGGGCCGGAACATATTCACTCAGATGCGGATCAGCAGTGGGAATAATCACTGCGTCAATGCCCAGATTTTCCATGGCAGCCCGAAGCTTTGCCAAACGATCAAGTGCCTGCATGAATAGCATCCTTTAAAAGAGCTTTCGAACGATCACCGTCACAGGGAACCCCACGTGCTTTTCGCTCTCAGTGTCAGCCCCAATGCTGAGTGTGACCACTCGCCAACCTGCATCACGCATTTCACTGAGCGTCGTTGTAACACCCAGATCATCGCAGACGAGGGGCGTCTCACTCATGCGTGAGAGCACTGTCACCGGACGATCGGTTGTACAAGTAGTTTCGGAATGGTGAGGCGCGTCAAGCAGCGGGTCTCTTGTCTGCGTCGAAGATGACCCGGAATGGTCGGAGCGGCTGCCGCTGCCCGTATTCGGAACAACAGCGCAGCCCGCAAGCACCAGTGCGGACAAAAGAACCGCGGCAAGCGCCAGTCGACGCTTGCAAGAGGGAACTGTGAAATACATCGAGAGACTGCTTCTTGATGATAGAAATGGTCTCTCGATTCTAGCTTCGCAGCGGACTGCGCTCATGCTTTAGTTAAACATACTTACTCGTCTGAGCCGGGCGATTCACCGCCATCGTTGCCCTCAGGCTTGCGGCCGCCGCTCTTTTTGCGGAATTTTTGATATTTCCCGAATTTCTTCTGACCGTAATTTTTGGGGCCGCCAGCGAAGCCCCCCTTGCGGTTATTGAATTTCCCCTTTCGGTTTCGCTGACTGCCGTTTTCACTGCCAAAAACAGTATGCAGCCCCGTACGATCAGCCGATTCAGGCATCATCTGCGCAAATGAAAGCGTTGTGGGACGATCTTCAGCGCCGTAGGTTGAAGTCGTCTGCCATGGCATGGCCTGCGTCTTGCGCTCACTTTTCATCCGATAGTGGATGGAATTGCCGAAGTTGTCGTCATCGATATCCTCACGCGGCACACGAGACGCTTGAGTTTTGCGTGGCATGCGCGGGCCTTCGTTATCGGCTCGATTAAAGCGATCCGTCTCTCCAGCACCCGCATCTCCAGCTTCGCGGAATTTCTGCGTTTTTTTCTTGAAAGGCTTCTTGAACTTCTTATTCGGCCAAGACTTCTTGCGCTTTTCCTGACGCGGAGCATCAGCTTGAAAGCCGCCGACCCCTTCTGCAGCATCCCCAGAACGCTGAGTAAAGAACTCTTCGGCTTCACCGTCTATCTTCTCGGGCGGAATGTTGGTCGACGCATCACTCTCACTGCGCTCACCCATTGCCGGAATCTGCCCCTCACGCGACTCAGCTTCGCGAGCTTCACGAGCCTCACGTGCTTCGCGACGCTTCATCATTGCTGAACGCAGGCCGCGGCCCTTGCGGAATTCCTTCCGAGGCTTTTGCTGCTTTTGTTCATTCGGGCGATCATCACCCTGCAGAACGGCTGATGAAAGAGCAACCTCCTCTTTGGGCATCCCCTCAGGATTTACAGGCTCCGTTATGCCATCGGCAACCGGAGGCGTTGTCATTGGGAGCAGCAGCAAATCACGGTTTTCTTCTGCAGGCAAAACGGGCGGTTGTTCACCTCCCATCTGCTTTCTTTTCTTGAAAGTTTTTTGCAGTCCCTGCTTTTTAGATTTCTTAAATTTGCTGCCTTCTTTAGTACGTGCCTGACCGTTTTGCGTGTTTTTCTTTGAGTAAGCACCCGCCTTCTTTTTCTTCCCTGGCTGAGCGACGGAGAGAATGCCTTCAATCTCATTCAAGGGTTGATCGGCACGTTGTTTTTGACGGCGAATGGTGCCGCGCTTGCCGACCATCTGATGGGTCATGCGGCCGCCGGATTTCATTTCACGCCGCATGCGGGCCTGCGCAGCCCGAAGCTCTACTGTATTGGAGGAAAGCGGCTCAGTAATGGTTACTGCCGGGCCTTCAACAGCATGCGGTACATAACCCGCACGGATTGTAAGAGTACGGCGATGCGGAGCTTCACTATCGTCATCGAAATGCGCCTCGTAGTCGTCGTCATCTTCCTCATCATCGAAAGATTCGTTCTCATCCGTCTCATCGCCGAGATCCTCGGCTTCGTCCGTACCGTCTTCTGCTCCGTAGGCCTCTTCAATCCATGAAAAGTCCTCATCTGTGTTATCAGCCTTCAAAACAGGCTCGACTTCTTCATGATCTTCCTGCGCGAAGAGGTCATCCTCTTCGCCCACCTCTTGCGCCGTTTCTTTTTCAAAAGCATCTTCCGCTTTCTCGGCTGCAGAAAGCGTTTCCGGCACGTCGGCCGGCAGATCTCCCGTCACAACAATAGAGGATGCTGGCAGCGCTTGAGCCGCCAAAGCCGTCTCTACGGGCGTTTCTTCAATGACCGGCTCTGCCGTTTTCTGAGCCTCTGTCTGTGTTTCAACAGGCGTCGACTTTCTCGTTTTCCGGCGGACTGACTTCTTTTGAGGTTTCTTTTCAATGAGTTCTTCCGTATCAGCGCGGCTAGACTCTGCCGATACAGAAACCGGCACTGCTTGCGACAGCTCCTGGGTGACGGCCGCCGAGGGCGTGCCGCATTGAATCGCTTCAGGATAGCCCGGGATCTCCGTTGTCGGCAGTCGATCCCTCAATGCAGTCCAGCAGGCGCGTTCGCGAAGCTGTTGGTTTTCACCGTTGTCAAGGTACTGCACATCTTCGTCCGCGAGCTTGGCACCGGTTTCATTGAGGAGTCCCCAGTTTTCGCTGCCTACGTCGTTGCGCAGCTGCACAAAATCTGCAATCTGCGAAGCGAGAAAAATGGTCGACACGCGACCAAAACGCGGTCGTTCCGGAGAGGGTGGAAATGCGGCTTTGGCTGCACATTCTTCATATCTAGCAGCACTGGTCGGCAGATCACCGAAGATTACATGATCAAAAAAACCGTCCGGGAAAAGCTTGGCCAGAACCTCAGTGGCCGCGATGACTTTAGGGTTCCCATTCGTCCAATACTGTTCGGCATCCGCGGGCGTATAAATTTCAAAAACGCCGGGCGCCATCCATTTTTCTTCTAGAAAAACCTCCGCAAACTCCGCCGCTCGCTTTCGGCCGGCAATGACGAGAATGCGTTCACCGTCAGGCACCGCCTTGATCAGCTTCATGACTTCTGCCAGACGTCCGCGTCGTTTCACCAGACGAAACGCTTCAAGAATATCCGGTTCACGCCATCGTCCGAGAAGCCGCACAACATTGGTGGATGGGAAGAGCGCACGTACGAGACGCTCGGTATCCGTGCTGCGGCTTCCCATGGTGAAAATGATGCCGCAGCGTGCAGTCTTGCTCATTTCCGTTGCGGCATCTACCAACCGGCGCCATAACGCAGGCTTCGCTGCAAATTCATCCACCCGATAAACGGCCGCCGTTTTCAGCGCTGAGAGCTTCAGGCCGCTGCGTTCGAATTCAGCTTCCAAATAGTCCAACGGGCCGGCTGCAAAATCGATGCCAGTTTCAATTTCGCGCATGCGCGGAACATTTCGCCCAATGCTGACACCCGCCGCCTTAAGCCCCGAACCATGCGTGAGCCGCTCAAAAAGTGCTGCAGCAACAATCGCATCTTCCGGATGATTCGTTATGAGAAGTCCTTCGGGCAGGCGGCCTGTCTCCAACGAACGACGAGAAGCAAGCGCTTTCGCAGCAAAACCAATGACCAGCGCAGTGAGTTTGCCCGCACCGTCATGCCCGGAAACGAGCGTTCGCTCACCGGCAAGGAAGCGCCGAATAATTTCGCATTGATCGACCGTAAGATCAGCAAGGCCGGCGGCCTCAAGATTCTTTTGCAGTTGTTCGGGGAGATTGTCTAAAGTCATAGACGTATTTTGAGCATAGGAAACTGTCCACACCGAGCGTTGCCTTCTTGGCAACTGGACTTCAGGAGGCGCGGCTCAACGCGCTGAACCTCTTGCGAACAGAAAGGAGGCTCCGAAGTGCTCTGAACGGGCAGCTTGCAAAAACGCTGGCGGAGACCGCTCGCGGCTTCACATATAGTGTTTGAGTCTTTTTGATGGCGCCGCGGCGCAAGAGCGCGAGCAGATCATCCGTTCTCGTCACATGCAGCCTTAAGGAGCGAGCGACCTGATTTCAATGTCTAAACAGATGACCGCAGACTCGGAAATCGTCGCGGCTGACGGACTCAGAAGTCCGCCTCAATTTGGAATGTCCAACAGCCGAGCGAACTCGATGCGGATGGAGTGCGGCTGTTCTTTGCGGCTTCAATACCGCGTTCCTCATTTTAATGGCGACGGCCGCGTGCGCAAGAGCTTATATGCGCTTCATCTTCAGCCGTTATGATTTCATCCGTATGAAATGCCAGCTGAAGACCATTCGAAGACAGTTCGGCAATCCTCTCCAACCCTAATTTTGCAAGGAATACCATCATGGCACTCGAAAAACTCATTATTGAAGATATTGTCGAAGGCACTGGCCCCGGCGTTGCAACCGGTGATCGCATCTCCGTGCACTATACGGGTAAATTCGAGGACGGCACCGTTTTCGATTCCAGCGTGGAACGCGGTGAACCCATCGATTTCACTTGCGGCGTCGGCATGGTTATCCCGGGCTGGGATCAGGGCCTCATCGGCCTCAAGAAGGGCGGCAAACGCCGCCTTTCGATCCCCTATGCTCTGGCCTACGGCGAGGCCGGCTATCCAGGCGCCATTCCGCCCAAGGCTGATCTCTACTTTGATGTGGAGCTTGTCGGCATCAAGTGATCTGAGTGCTCACGCTGATCCTAAGGCCGCCGAAACTTCGACGGCCTTTGTTTGGGTTGGATATTGCTTTGAAGGCTGAAGCGGTTTTCAGAGTCCCAGAATCGGCGCCTTGGCCCCGAATCGAGCCAGCAATTCCCCTGATTCGCACACGGGCAGACCCATGATTGCGGAATAACTGCCTGAAATGCGGTAAATGAAAAGTCCTGCTGCGCCTTGAATGCCGTAGCCGCCTGCTTTGTCATACGGTTCAGCCGTAGCCGCATAGGCCGCAATTTCAGCATCAGAAAGCTCACGCATTTCAACGGTTGACGTCACCACCACCGAATCCCATTCGGCGCGGCTAACCCCCACCGCCACTGCGGTACGCACTTCGTGCGTGCGTCCCAACATGCTTCGCAAAAAAGCTTCCGCCTCCGCACGATCGCGAGGCTTTCCGAGAACCCGACCGTCAAGGCTCACTACTGTATCAGCCGCCAAAACCGGACGGTCCTCTCTGGCATCGGGCAGTTCATTGCGTGCGCAAAGCCCATCCATAAGCTTCACAACGGCAGTGCGCAGTACATAGTCCTCAGGCGTTTCGCCCGGCTTTTCCTCTTCATCGCCGGCAAACCAACCACGAGGCGCCTTCGGGTCAGCGAGCACAACGGGTTCCCAGCCGAGATTGGAGAGAATTTCGCGGCGGCGCGGACTTTTGCTGGCCAAATAGATAAGCGTATCCATCTCTCTTCCTCAGGCGCGGTGGTAAGGGTGCCCGGCTTCAATTGACCAAACGCGATAGAGCTGCTCGGCAAGAAGCACGCGTGCTAGTGCATGGGGCAGCGTCATTGCCGAGAGACGAACCGTCGCTCGCGAAGCAGCCTTCACCTCGGGTGCAAGGCCATCCGGTCCGCCGATGACGAAAACCACACGATCGCCTTCGCCGCCCCACGCATGCATTTGCCGCGCAAGATCGACCGTTGTCAGATCTTTGCCGTGCTCATCGAGCACCACTACAAAATCACCTGGTTCGATCGCAGCAAGAAGGCGCTCAGCCTCAAGCTGCATCAGCTTCGCTGGCGTTTGTCCGGCGCGATGCTCCGTGCGAATTTCCTTCAGATCCACACTCCAGCTGCGAGGAAAACGAGCAAGGTACCCCCGCACGGCTTCCTGCGCCCAATCGGCAATGTGCTGACCAACGGCAAGAATGCGCACTCGCATTATTCGGCGCTCTGCTCGGGCTTATGCGCACGATGCGGCATCAGATGCGGAGCGCATTCCGTCTGAGCCTTGAGGAAAAGCTCCTTGCCGCCCCAGATTTCTTCAAGGTTGTAATAGTCGCGAACATTGGGCTGCAGCACGTGGCAAACAACCTGACCGCAGTCAACCAGCACCCATTCGCCCGTGTCGTCACCCTCCATGCCAATCACGCTGCCGCCGGCTTCCTTGACAGCATGCGAAACTGCATACGCGAGGGCCCGAGTCTGACGGCCGGAAGTGCCCGAGGCGATCACGACACATTCAAACTGATCTGTAAGTTCTTCCGTATTGAAGACCTTGATATCGCGCGCTTTGACGTCTTCAAGAGCGTTGATGATGGTTTGAGTAAGCGTTTCGAGTTCCATTGATTTCTCTTTAAAACTAAATTCCTTCTGCCTCCAAAGGCAGTCGGTTAAATAAATTTTTTAATCGTGCGCACCGTAAAGTCCGCGGCCGCGCATATAGGCAGCCACTTCAAGCGGCAGCCATCCGTCCACGCATTTCATGGCGACCGCAAAAGGCAACTTCCGTATCAGGCGCCGCACTTCGGTGGCACTAGCCTCATGTGGGACCATTTCGAACTGCGCAATGCGTCCAAAAGTCGTGGTTGTCAGCAATTCAGGCGCCGTCCACCGATCTGCGCTCCAGGCTTCGACCTCTGCAGACGCTGAAAGCGGTGCACCGGCGCGCCGGCAAATGCCGAGCGAAGCATAGTCAAGAAGATTGCGCCAGTGTTTCCAGGTATGAAGGTTTGTCCATTGATCACCCCCCAGAATAAGAACCAGCGGAATCGCAAAGCCCAACCGTCGACGCAATGCCATCAGCGTATCAATCGTATAGGTGGGACCAAGCCTCATGAGCTCAATTGTCTCAATCCCAATGCCTGCATCTCGGTCTGTTCCGACAGCGAGCTGGAGCATTTCCAAGCGCTCTTGTGCCGGCGTGACTAAATCCTTCTGCCATGGCGCTCCTGCCGGCAGCAAATCCACCCGCACCAGACCCAGTGCCCTGCGCGCTGCGCGTGCAAGTTCCAGATGACCGCAGTGCACCGGATCAAATGTGCCGCCAAGCAGGCCGATACCGCGAGGAATCATGATGGATTCTTCACAAGCGAAGCAAAACCGCGAACGGCCCGACCATTCTGAAATTCCACACCAAGCCAATCGAGCTCCAGCTCCTGCAGTCCGCGGGCATTTTTGAGAAAGCGCTGGCTAAACCAGAACTGCCAGCCGAACCCATCGTTATAAGACGGAATGCCGACAGCCTCTGCCGATTGTTTAGGCGTCATGTCAAGACCGACGCGACCGAGGCGTACGGGGAGGTCAGTACCAACAAGTTTTCCGCAGTGAGCTGGAATTCGCTCGGACGTTACGCGTTCAATCTGAGCTTCTGTAACGGTTTTCAGATCCGACGAAATGAGCCAGAGCAATATGGGTTTGCCGCTCTCCGTTCCCTCAAAGCACGCATAGTCGCGCTCAAAAAGACCGGTTCCTTCCCGCAGACGGGCTGCACCCCAACGAAGCGCAGCCGTTTCGAGTTCGGCTTCGCCCAGCTGCAGCCGCTCGCGCCCTATCTGCACATAGGCTGCCGGCGGCTCAGCCAAAGTCGCCGGCGCATTCAGTGCCGTCGACGGATAACCAAAAGGAGCAGCATGCGCACCATTATCCCCAAGTGAACCGGCAGAAGCGCCGGACACGGGCAGAACTAAAGTGAGCGCAGCAAGCGCAAAGAAGCGGAACGTTCCTGATTTTGTCATAAGGTCCAGAAATAGCATTCCGGCAAAGACCGGGACTGAGAACGACATTAGCATTCTCAGTCCCTCTCTGCGGGGAGATTTGCACACAAAGGCTCATCATCCCGAAACAGTTTGTTGGCTGGCAATCAGCGGTTGATCGCTCGCCAGCCAATGTCTCGGCGCATCTGCATACCGTCGAACTTAACACCGTCGGCAAGCTTGTAGGCCATCATTTGCGCCTGCGCCAAAGGTGAGCCCAGTCCCACGGCACAAAGCACGCGGCCGCCCGATACGACCACACGTCCCTGCTCATCGGTCTTCGTACCCGCATGAAAAATACGCGAATCAGCAGTATTTTCAGGCAATGTGATCACGGCCCCTTTTTCCGGAGAAGTCGGGTAGCCCTTCGCGGCCAGCACGACACCCAATGCACTGCGCGGATCCCAGTCGATCTCAGCCGTATCGAGCTTGCCGTCGATGGCCGCCTCAACCGTTTCGGCGAAGTTGCTGCGAATACGCATCATGATAGGCTGCGTCTCCGGGTCACCCATGCGGCAGTTGAATTCAAGCGTGCGAACGTCATTGGTCCCATCAGCACGGCGCTTGATCATCAGGCCGGCATAGAGGAAACCCGTGTAACGGATGCCGTCGCGAGCCATGCCTTCCACCGTCGGGCGAATGATTTCACGCATCACCTGATCATGAATTTCTGGCGTCACTACCGGTGCGGGGGAATACGCACCCATGCCGCCCGTGTTGGGACCCTGATCGTGATCGAGCAGACGCTTATGATCCTGGCTCGTCGCGAGCGGGAGAATATGTTCACCGTCGACCATTACGATGAAGGAAGCCTCTTCACCTTCAAGGAAATCCTCAATGACCACGCGAGCACCGGCAGCACCAAACTGATGCCCTTCAAGCATGGAATCAATGGCTGAGACAGCTTCTTCAACGGTCATGGCCACGACCACCCCTTTGCCCGCAGCCAGCCCGTCTGCCTTAACGACAATCGGCGCGCCCTTCTTTTCCACATAGGCTCGAGCCGCAGCCGGATCCGTGAAAGTTTCGTAGTCAGCAGTCGGGATGTGGTGACGCTTCATGAAAGCCTTGGCAAAATCCTTCGAACTTTCGAGCTGAGCAGCCGCTTTGGTCGGCCCGAAGATCTTGAGGCCAGCAGCGCGAAAGTCGTCCACTACGCCAGCGGCAAGCGGCGCCTCAGGACCAACAACCGTAAAGGCCACACCTTCACGACGCACAAACTCGATCAGTTCGGCGTTGCTCTTAAGCGCAATGTTTTCAAGCGCGGGTTCCAGAGCCGTGCCAGCATTGCCCGGCGCAACAAAGACCTTTTCAACGCCGGCACTCTGGGAGAGGCGCCAGGCCAGGGCGTGTTCGCGGCCGCCGCTGCCGATAACAAGAAGCTTCATGAAAAAAATTCTCTCTTAGGAAGGAAGATAAAAAGGAATACTGTGGGGTACTTGATGCGCGATCGGCCGAGCCGCTCATTCAAAGCGCTCGGCCGATCAGATTCTGACGCGACGCGGACTGCCGCTGGCGCAGTTTTATTCTTCGTCCGGAAGATCAAGCTCTGCCGAGCAGTAAACCTGCTGAACGTCGTCGAGCTCGTCGAGGGCGTCAATCAGGCGCTGCATGCGGGCGGCCTCTTCACCGGCAAGATGCGTTTCATTGGTCGGCTTCCAGGTGATTTCTGCCATTTCAGGCTTGAGACCAGCCGCTTCAAAAGCTTTCGAAACCGCGTCGAACGCTTCAGGAGCGCAGGTCACCTCAATGGAGCCGTCTTCGTCAGAAATCACGTCTTCGGCACCCGCATCAAGCGCGACTTCCATCACCTGGTCTTCTGTCGCTACACCGGGAGCAAAGAAGAAATCACCAACATGGTTGAACATAAAGGCTACGGAACCTTCCGTGCCGAGATTGCCGCCATTCTTGGAAAGAATATGACGCACATCGGCCACCGTACGCACGCGATTGTCTGTCGTGCAATCGATAATGAGCGCTGCGCCGCCGACGCCGTAGCCTTCGTAGCGAACGTCTTCGTAGGAGACTCCTTCGAGCTGACCCGTGCCCTTGAGAATAGCGTTCTGAATCGTGTCCTTCGGGACATTGCCGCCGCGCGCCTTGATAAGCGCGAGACGCAGACGGGAATTCGTGTCAGGATCGCCCCCGCCCATTCGAGCGGCTACGATGATTTCACGGACGAGCTTCGTCCAGAGATTGGAGCGCTTGGCGTCCTGGCGACCCTTGCGGTGCTGAATATTGGCCCACTTGGAATGACCCGACATCTTCTTATCAACCTTAAAGGAGTAGTTGTGCGCGGTCACCCGACGCCGGCATCAAGCACCGACTCATCCGCGTAGACCGCCCGCTGCATACTGAATGAAGTGCAGCTGATGAAATTTGTCCGCCTGCGAAACCTCCAGTCCATCCGAGAGGTGCGGAGGATGCGCACGGGAGGGCGTATTTTAAAGCATGCGGCAGAAAAATTCTTTGGAAATGAATGAAGCCGTCCAGTTTTCTATGAAAACGGACGGCTTCACAGCACTTGCAAGGCACTCAAATCCTTGCAGCAATCCTCAAGACTTTTTTATTTCTTGAGCAAAATCGACACGGCATTCGCCCAGACAGCGAGTCCTTTGTCGAGTGCCTTTTCGTCAATATCGAAGCGAGCCGTATGGTGACCAGACGGGCGATCAGCGCCAAGCACAAAGAACGCTGCCTTACCACCGTGCGCCTGAACGCGGCGAGCCAGAATTGTGGCGTCTTCAGATCCGCCGAAGTTCATCGGATCCTTGCGGACGTTCATACCTTCGACGGCATTACCAGCCTGCGTAAGGACGTCAACAAGCGTCTGATCGTTCGTCAAGTCGACTGCTTCACCCATTTTTTCGATGGTGTATTCGCAACCCTGACTCAGTGCGCAGCCCTTGATGATCTGAACAGCGCTGTCATACATATACTGATTGATTTCGCCGGTTTCGCCGCGCACTTCCATCTTCATGACGGCGTGGGACGGAATGACGTTGCGGCCTTCACCCGCGTTGAGCTGCCCCACATTGATGCGAGTCATGCCAGAACCATGACGAGCAATGCCCAGCAGCTGCACAAACGCATTGCAGGCCGCAGCCATCGCGTTGCGTCCAGCGTTGGGTTCTACGCCGGCATGTGCCGGACGACCCGTATACGTCACATCCATCTTCGTCGTGCAAAGGAATCCATAAGGATTCACGGAAATCTCGCCCGACTTGCACATCATGGCAATGTGAGCACCGAGGAAGAAGTCTGCATCATCAACAATGCCTGAGGCTGCCATAGCAGCAGCACCGCGCACACCTTCTTCGGCCGGCTGGAAAAGGAATTTAATGCGGCCCTTCAGCTCGTCCTTATGGTCTGCAACCCAATGCGCCAAAGCCAGCCCCGTCGACATATGAGCATCATGACCACAAGCATGCATCAGACCCGGTCGAGTTGACTCAAAGCCTTCCGACTGCGGAATGTGATCCTGCTCCGTCGATTCCGTCACCGGCACACAGTCGATGTCAAAGCGCACCGCAAGCGTGGGACCAGGGCGTCCCGTATCCAGAATGCCGCAGCAGCCCGTATAGCCCTCAGTTGCTTTCAGAAAATCTTCGCTCACACCGTTTTTGCGTGCATAGGCGATGCCGGCATCAACAACCTTCTGGCTGCGTCCAAGACAATTTTCAGGATTAATTACTTTGGTGCCGAGCAGCACCTGATAGCCGTACTCCTTGAGCTTTTCCACGATGAAGTTCGTCGTTGTGAATTCGCTCCAACCTTCTTCGGGCATCGTATGCAGATGACGACGAATTGAAATCAGTTGGTCATGGTACTTGGCAACACAAACGGACATTTTCTTCTCTTCTCCTTTTGGGGTGGGTCTTTAAGAGCGGGAGACTCAGCCGCGAGCCGAATCTTTCCTCTCCTGCCTGCGATTATGGTCATCCTAACCATTTCGTGACAGTAGGTGAAATATCCTACCTACTCACTTAATTCGGGCAGTTTCCGAAATATCAACTATTTTTTCTCGATTTATCAATACGAATAGCTGAAATGTAAAGGATATTTCAAATTTACCCACGATCAAGAATCTAGTATGTTCTGGCTACTCCTCTACCTTTTATGGGTATTTCGTTGGTAGTATTTTTTTTGATTTTTCAAAGGAGAGAAGTATCTCAGGGCGGTGCAGCGACACCTGCATCCCCAAGGATGCGGCTTCCTATTTATTCCCAGATCCTCGACCTGTTTGCGCAGGATACAGCCTTTGAAGGTTTTCATGACTGAGCAGTATTCACTTGACCTCGACGAAGCCCAGTTCACCAAAATGCTTTTCGACCATGTTCGGGAAATGAGCAAAGATGTGGCAGGCGTAACCCGCCAAGGCTACGGCCCGCTTGAAACCCAAGTGCTTGAATACCTGAAAGGCATCGGGGGAAAGCTTGACCTTGATATCCAAACCGACCTCGCCGGCAACATCTGGATGACCCTGCCGGGAACAGATCGAACCCTTCCCGCCTTCGTGTCCGGAAGTCATGCCGACAGCGTACCGCAGGGCGGTAATTACGACGGTCTTGCCGGCATTGTCGCAGCGCTCTGCGCCGCCCATTGGATGCGCCGCCATCATTACACGCCTAAGCGCGACTTCACCGTCCTGATGATGAGGTGCGAAGAGAGCTCTTTCTTCGGCAAAGCCTACGTAGGTTCGCTTGGCATGATGGGAAAACTCACCGCCGCAGATCTTGCACTTAAACACCGTTCTACAGGCGAGACGCTCGGTGAATGCATCCGCTCCTGCGGCGTCGATCCTGAGCGGTTAACGACAGGCGAACCTGTCATTGACCCAAAGCGTATTGCAGCTTTTGTCGAACTTCATATCGAACAGGGGCCCACGCTCACCAGTCAGACCTTGACACGTACAGGCATCGTCACCGGCATTCGCGGCAATATTCGCCATAAAAACGTTAAAGTGCTCGGCGAAACGGCGCACTCTGGAGCCGTCAATAAAGAATATCGTCACGACGCGGTTATGGCTGCCGCCCGTCTCATCTCCCGTATGGAGGACCGCTGGCAAGCTCGACTGGATGCGGGGGACGACCTCGTCTTCACCGTAGGCGTTATCAAAACCGCACCTACAGCCGCCATTTCAGTTATTCCCGGCGAAGTGTCCTTCACGGTTGACATGCGGAGTCTTTCGATGGATACCGTTAAGGCCTTCCATGAAGACCTGCTTGCAACTGCCCGCAGCCTTGCTGCAGAGCGCGGGGTTCGTTTTGAGTTCGATACACCCCTATATACGCAGCCTGCGCATGTGGACGCCTCTCTTGCCAACCGTCTTGAAGCAAGCGCCAAACGAGCCGGCATTCCTGTAATGCGCCTGGCGTCAGGAGCAGGACATGATTCTGCAGTTCTTGGCAACTGCGGTATTCCTGTCGCAATGATATTCATCGCGAATCAGAAAGGTTCACACAACCCTCACGAAGCCATGGAGCTCGAAGACTTTATAAAGGGCGCAGAACTGCTGCGCCATGCCGTTGAAGACTTCGATCTTTAAATACTTTCTCCGGCGGGATCGCTCGGCAGTCTCTCTGCGGTTCCGGTGTATTAGATAAATAGAATGGAAAATAGACAAATCCGAGTTCTGGTGGTGGATGAATATCCGCTCTTTCGAAAGGGAATCACAGATGTCCTTGCCAGCCACCCGGACTTTCAGGTGATAGGGGCAACGGCTGATGACAAGACGGCTCTCTCCTTGTTGAGCCTTAAGCCGGATCTTCTTGTGCTCGACTTGGATGCCCAAGGCTTTTCGCCGACGGACCTCTTGAGCGAAGTTAAGTACCGTCTGCCGTCCTGCCGCACTCTGATGCTTCTCAATAAAGCGGAAAGCTCGCAAGTTCTGATGCAGGCAATTCGTCTCGACGCCAACGGTTTCATTCTGCGAACCGTTTCCACCGACGAATTCATCGATCAGCTCAAACTTGTGCACTCTGGAGGCATGGCCGCATCAGACAAGATCACTGCGGCGCTGGCGGATCATCTGCGCACGAGAGTACAGAAGAAACCAGCAAAAGACCCTTCCATTACGCAGCTCCTTACCAATCGTGAGTACGAAGTGCTCTGCTGCGTTGCCTCTGGCCTGGCCAACCGTGAAATTGCACAGGTTCTCAAAATCACGGACGGCACAGTCAAAGTCCACGTGAAACACCTGCTGAAGAAACTCAAATTCCGCTCACGTGTTGAAGCGGCAGTTTGGGCTTCTGAACATGACTTCCGCCTCTCTCCAGATCAGTTGACTCAATATGGCTTTGACCGTCCGTCATCAAATCCTGAATTTGATGACGAGTAATTTCGGGCAAGTTTTTTTGAGTTACAAGGCCGTCGATCTCTAAACGAGATGGACGGCTTTTTTCTGCACCCTTGGAGCACAGACGCATCAAAAACAAAACGGGAACGTATCCCGAAGGAGCGTTCCCGCTTTGTTTTGCTCGTCTGAGCCGGTCGAGTCAGAGCATGTTCATCGACCGACGCGAACTACATCTAATGTCCTCACGAATAGTCGTTTTTTAGATGTAGCCGTAGAGCTTGCCGAACACCCAGCCCATGGCCGTGGCGGTCAGAACACCAATAAGACCCGGGATGATGAACGAGTGGTTGATCACGAAGCGGCCGATGTGGGTCGTGCCGGAGCGGTCAAACTGAAGAGCCGCCAAGTCGGACGGATACGTCGGCAGAATGTAGTAGCCGTAGCAAGCGGACGAGAAGGCAACCACGAGTCCCGGAGGCGTACCGATCTGCAGAGCAACCGGAACGATTGTGGCAATAGCAGCTGCTTGCGAATTCACGAGCTTCGACACAAGGAGAAGTACCAATGCATACGTCCACGGAGCAGCCTTCACCCACTCAATCAGAATCACCTTCAGATCAGCCAAGTGGGCCATGAACATCGTATCGGCCATCCAAGCCACGCCGTACACAGCCACGATTGCAACGCAACCAGCATGGAACACCGTGGTCTTACTGATGAGCGCAGCGCGAACGCCGCAGAACATCACCATCAAGGCACCAGCGGTCAGCATGCACATCTGAATAAGCTGCGTCATGCCGAGGGGCTTCTTGCCGACAACCGGACGCAGGCTCGGTTCAGAACCAAGGAGCGCAACGAAAGCAATCGTGGCGAGGAAGATCCAGAGGGAGGCCCAAGCCGTCTTCGGGAAGACCTTACCGATCAGCGTCGTGGTTTCACCGTAGACGTACTTCTTCTGTTCCGGATCGGAAATCAGCTTCTGGAAATCCGGATCCTTGTCGAGATCCTTGCCGCGGAAGGACGAATACGTGCATTCAGCGAACAGACCGACGATAGCGGCCGGAATCACGATGGAGAAGAGCTGGACAAAGCCGAAAGGATGTCCGCCGACCTGATAACCGTCCAACAGGGCAATCATCGACACGGCAGCAACTGCAGCCGGCGAGCAGATCACACCCATCTGAGCAGCAATGGTCGAAGCGGCCATCGGACGTTCAGGACGAATGTTGTTCTTGATCGCTACGTCGTAAATAATCGGCAGCATCGTGTAGACGACGTGGCCGGTACCGCAGAGCACCGTCAGGAACCAGCAGATGTACGGGGCCACATAAACCACCGCACGGGGGTGACGACGCAGAACGCGTTCTGCGATCTGAAGCAGGCAGTCAAGACCGCCCGCAGCCTGAAGCGCTGCAGAACCGCAGACCACAGCCAAAATCGTCAGAATAACGTCAACAGGCGGCTTGCCAGGCTTCACACCGAAACCGAAGACCAGCACGAGCAGACCGATACCACCGATCAGGCCGAGAGCCATACCGCCCTTGCGAGCGCCGTAGAACAGGGCAATCAGAACGACTACCAACTGTATCCAAAAATCATATCCGAGCATGTCTTTTCTCTCTTTGGAGTGAGGACGATCGAATTATCGGCGCCTCTGCTCAAAAAGGGGTACGAATTCATTCGACCTTTGACTAAGTACAAAGATTTACAAAGACTGAGGTTTCGATTTACATTTCTGCATACAGCTTCTAAGTAAAACACCTTAGGTGCGCATGTTTTCTATGATTTTTATAGAAATGAGCAAGAAATACCCTGTCTATTCATTGAATAATTTAGGGGTGGGCGATATCGCTGAGATTTTTGCACAATCGAGGATGCTTACGAAGGGAGTACCTCTATCGAATTCGTCGTTTTCACCTTCTCCAACATCCAATTTCCTCACAAAACGCTCAGCCTCCTTCTCTAAGATGAACGGGTGTTCTCATCTTTTCGCTTCTTTGCGTGTCTGAGGTGGTGCTCTGCTGCAGCCTTCGTTATCCTCGTGCGCAAAGTTGTCTGAACCATCCTTTCCTGACCCAATCATGAACCGCACCCTCGTCTGCTGCGCCGCCATGAGCATGTTCTGCTCGCTGATGCTTGCCGGCTGCAAGACCCAAAGCTCCGCTCCCGCCCCACGCGAACCGCTCCCGGTAGATATTGTCGCCGTCAAGGCTGCCGATGAAGCGCATTGGCTTGAAACCATCGG
>ENA-OPRW01001274-OPRW01001274.1-human-gut-metagenome-genome-assembly--contig:-NODE-1274-length-18318-cov-4.225867_pt1 | contig 18318 bp, 13 predicted proteins | sample MGYA00241898_ERZ501890 | MGnify/ENA primary metagenome ERZ501890 (study PRJEB25962, sample SAMEA2042216) | human gut metagenome | biome: human gut; feature: human-associated habitat; material: faeces... | reverse complement strand
AAGAACTGGAACTTGTAACTTTAAGCCCGTATGCCTCTTTTTCTGCAAAAACAAAGGGCAGAGACAGGCAGGAACCTCTCTGTGATATCCGGCCGGAATACCAGCGGGACAGGGACCGTATTCTGCATTGTAAGGCATTTCGCCGTATGAAACATAAGACCCAGGTATTTCTTGCGCCTGAGGGAGATCATTACCGCACAAGACTTACCCATACTTTGGAAGTGTCACAGATCGCAAGGACCATTGCGAAAGCCCTGCGATTAAATGAAAGTCTCACCGAAGCTATTGCATTAGGGCATGATCTGGGGCATACGCCCTTTGGACATTCCGGGGAAGCTATTTTAAATGTGATCTGCGAGGATGGTTTTACCCACTATGAACAAAGCGTCCGAGTAGTTGAAAAGCTGGAAAAAAATGGAAAAGGTTTAAATCTTACCTGGGAAGTGCGGGATGGGATACGAAATCACCGTACAGCCGGTCATCCTTCTACCTTAGAAGGCGGCGTGGTCCGTCTCTCTGATAAGATCGCCTACATCAACCACGATATAGATGATGCCATCCGGGCGAAGATGTTTGAGGAGAAAGACCTTCCTGTCTGCTATACAGATGTGTTAGGCCACAGCGTCCGGGAGCGTTTAAATATCATGATCCACGATATTATCTTAAACAGTCTGGATAAGCCGGGGATCTTTATGTCAGAAGGCATGGAAGAGGCCATGATGGGTCTTCGTCAGTGGATGTTTGACCATGTATATAAAAATGAGATCCCAAAAGCAGAAGAGGGAAGAGCCCAGCAGATGCTTTCCCAGCTTTATTTCTACTATATGGATCATGTAGATGAGCTGCCACAGGAGTATTTAAACTTTTTAGATGCGGGAGAAAAAGTCTCGCGGGTGGTTTGCGATTACATAGCAGGCATGAGTGATATTTATGCCATAGACCAGTTTGAAAAATTATTTGTTCCAAAACGCTGGAGTGTATATTAAAACAGGGGCAATGTTTTTGTGCCCGATATTACTTTAACAGAAGGGAGAAAAAAGCATGTACTATCCGGATGAAGTCATAGAGGAAGTAAGAATGAAGAATGACATCGTAGATGTGATTTCAGGATATGTAAAGCTGCAGAAAAAAGGAGCCAATTATTTTGGCCTTTGTCCTTTCCATAATGAAAAATCACCTTCTTTTTCCGTTTCTCCGGGAAAACAGATGTATTACTGCTTTGGCTGCGGAGCTGGAGGAAATGTTCTTACCTTTGTAATGGAATATGAAAACTATACTTTTCAGGAGGCCCTGCAGTCTTTAGCTGACCGGGCGGGAGTTACCTTGCCGAAGATGGAATACAGCAAAGAAGCCAGAGAACAGGCAGAGCTTCGCAGCAGGCTGTTAGAGGTAAATAAGCTGGCAGCCAACTATTTTTATTACCAGATGAAGCAGCCGCAGGGAGAAATGGCATACGAATATTTCCATGACAAACGAAAGCTTACTGATGAGACTATGCTGCGTTTCGGACTTGGTTATTCCAATAAGACAAGTGACGATCTGTACCGCTTTCTGAAGGACAAGGGCTATGATGATGCATTTTTAAGCCAGACGGGTCTTGTGACCATTGAAGAGAGAGGTGGAAGAGATAAATTCTGGAACCGTGTCATGTTTCCAATCATGGATGTGAATAACCGCGTCATCGGTTTTGGCGGCCGTGTAATGGGGGATGGAGAGCCAAAATATTTAAACTCTCCGGAAACAAGATTATTTGATAAAAGCCGGAATCTGTATGGACTGAATTATGCAAGGACTACCAGGGAAAAATACATGCTGGTGTGCGAAGGCTATCTGGATGTGATCTCCATGCACCAGGCGGGATTTACCAATGCAGTGGCATCTTTGGGAACTGCATTTACAAGCCAGCATGCAGGGGTTTTAAAACGCTATACAGATCAGGTGATCTTAACTTATGATAGTGATGGCGCCGGTGTAAAAGCTGCGCTGCGGGCTATTCCTATATTAAGGGATGCAGGTATTTCTGCCAGAGTGTTGAACATGAAGCCGTATAAGGATCCGGATGAATTTATTAAAAATATGGGGTCAGAGGCTTTTAAAGAGAGGATCGCCCAGGCAAAAAACAGCTTCTTATTTGAGATAGATGTATTAAAACGAAACTATCAATTAGAAGACCCGGAGCAGAAGACGAGATTTTATCAGGAAACGGCAAAGAAGCTATTACAGTTTGGAGAACCTTTGGAACGGGATAATTATATCCAGGCAGTATCCAGGGAACAGATGATAAAAGAAGAAGAGCTTCGCCAGTTAGTAAACCGTTTGGGAATGCAGATGGGCTTAAAGGCTGGTGACAGCTACAGGGAAGATGCTTCCGGAAGAAGTGTTATTTCCAGGGAAAATGAAAATAGCCCAGGCAATAATACAGGACGGCTGGAGTATGGCGGTGATCCATATGTGGGACAGGCAGTTGGGCAGAACCAGATGCCCATAAAGAAAGCCGGAAGAAAGCAGGAACGGGAAGATGGCATACGAAGATCCCAAAGATTATTGCTTACCTGGCTGATCGAGAACCCGGAATTATTTGACAAGATAAATGGCATTATAACGGCTGATGATTTTGTGGAAGACCTGTATCATCAGGTGGCAGCCATGGTATTTGAAGGCCATGAAGCAGGAAATGTAAATCCGGCAGGTATTTTAAGCAGGTTCATCAATGATGAAGACCAGTACAAGGAAGTAGCGGCATTATTTAATGCCAGTTTAAAAGAATCCTTAAACAATGAGGAGCAGAAAAAGGCATTTGCGGAAACTGTGATGAAAGTGAGAAAGAACAGTTTGGATACCGCAAGCCGGAATGCGAAAGATATAGCCCAGCTGCAGGAGATCATAAAGCAGCAGGCAGCGTTAAAACAGCTGCATATATCTTTGGATTGATTTAAGGAGGAACACTATGGAAAGAACGCGCAGAGAGGAATCTTTAAGCTTTAAGGAAAAAATGGGACGGCTTTTAGCAGATGCCCGTGCCGGGAAACGGCAGTTGGAATATCGTGATATTTTCCGGTATTTCAGACCAAAAGAGCTGAAAGAGGAAGAACTGGACCGCGTTCTTGACATATTAGCGGAAAACCAGGTTCAGATCCTGGATGAAGGGGAAGAGCAGGATGCAGGGGAAAGTGAACCTGTATCTGAGGAAAAAACGGGGCAGGCGGATCCGGTCTGCCTGTATTTAAAAGAAATTGGAAAAATTTCCCTTTTAACCCCGGAAGAAGAATTAATGCTGGCAAAGGAAGTAAGGGCCGGAAGCAGAGAGGCAAAAGAGAAACTGGCAAGGGCAAATCTGCGTCTGGTAGTCAGTATTGCCAAGCACTATGCAGGCAGGGGAATGGCATTTTTAGATTTGGTCCAGGAAGGAAACCTGGGGCTTATGCGGGCGGTAGAAAAGTTTAATTATGAAAAAGGCTATCGTTTCAGCACCTATGCCACCTGGTGGATCCGCCAGTCCATTACAAGGGCGATCGCAGATCAGGCAAGGACTATCCGCATCCCGGTGCATATGGTAGAGGTCATCAACCGGGTGATGCGAAGTTCCAGAAGGATGCTTCAGGAACTGGGACGGGAACCTACTACTCAGGAAATTGCAGAACGCTTACATATGACCAGCAAAAAAGTAGAAGAAGTGCTGAATATGGCCCAGGAGCCGGTTTCTTTGGAAACACCGGTGGGAGAGGAAGAGGACAGTCATCTGGTGGATTTTATCCAGGATGAAAAAATGTCTTTTTTGCAGGATGAGGCTTCTTTTGTGTTTTTACATGAGCAGCTGATGGAAGTATTAAAAACGTTGACTCCGAGAGAACAGCAGGTACTGTCATTGCGGTTTGGGCTTTATGACGGGCAGCCAAGAACATTGGAAGAAGTGGGAAAGCAGTTTCATGTGACCAGGGAACGGATCCGTCAGATCGAGGATAAAGCCCTGCGCAAACTGCGCCACCCCAGCAGAAGCCGGAAATTAAAGGACTATTTAGAAAGTTGAAGGACAAATATGACAGAAAAGATACAGGAAACAGAGATAAAGAAGACAAGGCTTCGCCTTTCAGAACGTTTAAAGCTGGTTGCTTCTTTTGTACCGGAAGGCAGCCGGATCGCAGATATCGGTACAGATCATGGATATGTGCCTATTTATCTGGCAGAAATTGGAAAAATTAAAAGTGCTCTGGCTATGGATGTGAGAAAAGGTCCTTTGGCAAGGGCAGATGAACACATAGAAGAATACAGACATGACGTGGGGGATGCAGCTATTTCCATAGAGACCCGTTTAAGCAACGGACTGGAAAAATTACAGGCCAAAGAAGCCGATACAGTCATCATTGCGGGAATGGGCGGTGAACTAGAGATCAGCATTTTAGAGGCTGGAAAGCAGTTATGGAGCAGTATCCGCCACTGGATCTTTTCACCGCAGTCGGATCTGGAAAAATTCCGTCGTTATCTGAAGGAAAATGGCTTCTTTATTGAAAACGAGGCAATGATACTGGATGAGGGAAAGTTTTATACAGTGATAAAAGCTGGTTTTGGAACAAATGAAAAAGACGCTTGTGTCTGTGAAACGGTCCCTGAGTATCGCTTCGGGGCGGTTTTGATCAAACGCAGGGATGCCGTTTTAAAGCAGTATCTTTTAAAAGAAGAAAAAAGAGTGGAAGGGATCTTAAAAGGATTTGCAGGAAAGAGCGAGGAAGAGCTGACCGCAGGACAGGCAGCTGCCTGCAAGGCTTTAAAAGAAGAACTTTCATGTATCAGGGAGGCACAAGATGAAATGCAGTGAAGTGATCGAAATATTGGGAAAACTGGCTCCTGAAAGCTGTGCCTGTGATTGGGATAATCCGGGGCTGTTAGCAGGACGCAGTGATAAAGAGGTAAAAAAAATCTATATTGCTTTAGATGCAACGGACCAGGTGGTGGATGCAGCCATTAAGGCAGAAGCAGATATGCTTTTAACTCATCATCCCCTTATTTTTAAGGCTATTAAAAAAGTGAATGACCAGAATTTTATTACCAGACGTCTGGTAAAGCTGATCCAGGCAGATATTTCCTACTATGCCATGCACACCAATTTTGATGCAGCACCAGGCTGTATGGCAGATCTGGCAGCAGAACGTCTTTCTTTAAAGGATACGGAGCCGTTGGAAGCTATGGGGGATATGGAAATAAATGGAAATTCTGTGGCATATGGTATCGGAAAAACAGGAAACCTGGCGGAAAAGCTGACTGTAAAAGCACTGGCAAAAAAAGTAAAGCAGGCTTTTGATCTTCCTTTTGTTCTGGTGTATGGGGAAGAACTGATGGATATGGAAGTAGAAAAAGTGGCACTTTGTCCTGGGGCTGGCGGAAGTGTGATCGAAGAAGCCATCCATGCAGGCGCAAAGGCGCTGGTAACAGGTGATATCAGCCATCACCAGGGAATTGACGCAGCAGCCAGGAATATGGCAGTGATCGATGCAGGCCATTACGGAATGGAGCATATTTTTATCCAGTATATGGCTGGATATCTGAAGGAAAATCTGCCGGCAGAGATGGAGATCGTTACAGCGCCACCTGCATGGCCTACAGTTCTTTTATAATTGTTTTCTATGTACAGCAATACATTTTTGAAAAGGAGGATGCCTATGGTCCAACTGAAAATAAATACCCAGATAAAGGAATATCCGGATGATATTACCTGGCAGGTGATAGCAGATGAGTATCAAAGCGGGTATTCCGATGAAATATTATTAGTCCAGGTAAATGGAAAACTCCAGGAACTTCAGGAAAAGATAAGAGAAGGAGAAGTACAGTTCATTACTGCAAGACAAAAGCCGGGAATTTCCGCATATCAGCGAAGTGCCACCCTTCTGATGCTGAAGGCATTTTACGCAGTGGCAGGTCCTGAAAATGTGGAAAAGGTTATTGTGGATTTTTCTATTGGAAAAGGGTTTTTTGTAGAAGCAAGAGGAAGTTTCACATTGAACCAGGAGCTTCTTGACCAGGTGAAAGCCAAAATGCAGGAATACGTAGATCAGGAGATCCCGATTTTAAAGCGCAGTATTTCTACGGATGATGCCATAGAGCGTTTTCACAAACACCGGATGTACGATAAGGAGCGTCTGTTCCACTACCGCCGTGTATCCAGAGTCAATGTTTACAGTATTGATGGATTTGAGGATTATTTCTACGGATATATGGTTCCCAATACAAAATATATCCGTTATTTCAATCTGAAGTTGTATGAATATGGCTTTGTGCTCATGCTGCCGTCTATGTTGGCACCGACGGTGCTGCCGGAGTTTGCGCCGCTGCCAAAGCTGTTCCATACACTTGCGGACTCTTCAGAGTGGGGGAAACGTCTGGATCTGGAGACAGTAGGCGCATTAAATGACAAGATCGCAGCTGGAGATATGTCCCATTTGATTCTGATCCAGGAGGCGCTGCAGGAGAAACGGATCGCAGAGATCGCGGCCCAGATCGCAGAGCGCAAAACTGCCAAGATCGTTATGATCGCAGGTCCTTCTTCCTCTGGAAAGACAACATTTTCCCATCGGTTGTCCGTACAGTTGGAGGCTATTGGCTTAAAGCCGCATCCAATCGCGGTAGATAACTATTTTGTCAACCGTGTGGACAGTCCAAGGGATGAAAATGGTAATTATAATTATGAGATCCTGGAATGTCTGGATGTAGAACAGTTTAATCAGGATATGCAGGCTCTTTTAAGAGGAGAGCGTGTGGAACTGCCTTATTATAACTTCAAAAAAGGAGAACGGGAATACAAGGGAGATTTCCTGAAACTGGGAAAAGATGATATCCTGGTGATCGAGGGGATCCATTGCTTAAATGACCGTTTATCCTATTCTCTTCCAAGAGAGAGCAAGTTTAAGATCTATATCAGTGCTCTGACCCAGTTAAATATTGACGAGCACAACCGTATCCCGACTACAGATGGCCGTCTGCTGCGCCGTATGATCCGTGATGCAAGGACAAGAGGGGCGTCAGCCCAGGATACTATCCGTATGTGGCCATCTGTGCGAAAGGGAGAAGAGGAAAATATTTTCCCCTATCAGGAAGAGGCAGATGCTATGTTTAACTCTGCTCTCATTTATGAGCTGGCAGTGTTAAAACAGTATGTGGAGCCGCTGCTTTTTGGAATTCCAAAGGATTGTCCGGAATATACAGAAGCAAAGCGACTTCTTAAATTCCTGGATTATTTTATTGGGGTCAGCAGCGAGGATATACCGAAAAACTCTATTTTAAGGGAATTTATCGGCGGAAGCTGTCTGGATGTGTAGGATGGCAAGTGTCCACATATGATATTTTTAATATGGTATTTTTGGATTTACCCATGGACATGGCAAAGAAACTATGCTAAAATAAACAAGTTGTGAGTAAGACAGATGGTCGCTGCTGCGACACCGAGAGGACGCAGGAGAGGAAAGTCCGGGCTTCACAGGGCAGGATGCCAGATAACGTCTGGCGGGGGCGACCCTAGGGACAGTGCAACAGAAATATACCGCCCGCTGCATCTGCAGCAGGTAAGGGTGGAATGGCAGTGTAAGAGACTACCGCCCGGCTGGTAACAGGCGGGGCACATGTAAACCCCATCCGAAGCAAGACCAAACAGAGAGCATATGGCGGCCCGTCAGCTTTCGGGTAGGTTGCTTGATGCTGCTGGTGACAGCAGTACTAGATAGATGACCATCCAACGACATAACCCGGCTTATCGTTTTACTCACAACCTTTGCAGCAATGAAGTGCGTCTCCTTGAATTAAAGGGGACGTTTTTTCGCATAAAGGCAAACGTATGCAGTATACAAGGAGTGGACATTATACTTAAACTGTTTTTTGGCAAAGATTAGGGAAAAAAATCCATACAATGCTGGAATTAGATGATAAGTTCATTGAACACCGGCTTTTGAGGGAGTAGATATCTTGGTGAAAGCAAAAATTTTAATAGAGAAAAGAGCGTGGATTTTATTATGACAGAAGGTGGAAAAAGAAGGGAAGGCATTCTTTCGCTGTTAGAGGATACAAATATGCCGCTGTCCGGAACGGAGCTGGCAAGGCATTTTAATGTGAGCCGTCAGGTGATCGTTCAGGATATTGCCCTTTTGCGGGCAGAGGACCAGAAGATCCTTTCTACTTACAGAGGATATGTTCTTGAAAAGGATCAGGTAAAAAAGAAAAAATATATCCGGGTATTCTGCGTTTGTCATTCTACAGAAGATACAAGAGATGAATTGCAGACTATTGTAGATTATGGCGGTCATGTTTTAGATGTGGCAGTGGATCATCCGCTATATGGACAGATCCGGGCAGATCTTATTATCAATAACCGACTGGATGTAGAAGAATTTGTAGAGCGCATGGATCGTTATAAAGCTCAGCCTTTAAAGGTTTTGACCGGAGATTATCATTATCATACAGTCACTGCAGAATCTGAAAAAAACCTGGATTTTATTGAGCAGGAGCTGCGTAAAAAGGGATATTTAAAAGAAGAGTAAAGGTAATAAAAAAGAGTACGGATATAGTGCGGATATTAAGAAGGCGCCCGATCTCACATTACATTGTGGGGCGGGCGCCTTTTTTTAATCAGGTGCAGCACAACTGGTCAAACTTAAGAATGTTGTTGACGCACTGAACTGTCTGCCTACGCAGATAATTCAGTGATGTTTATTATTTCACAACATCCAGATCAAATCCGAAATACTGAACTGCGTTGTTGTAGCTGATACCCTTGATAATGGATTCCAGGGATTTCATATCTGCCGGATATTCACCGTTTTCTACCCAGCCGCCAACCAGTGCGCAGAGAACGCGGCGGAAATATTCATGTCTGGTGTAGGATAAGAAGCTTCTGGAGTCAGTCAGCATACCGATGAAGTTGCCCAGGCAGCCTAAGTTAGCCAGGGATACCATCTGATCGGTCATACCTACCTTGTGATCATTGAACCACCAAGCGGAACCCTGCTGGATCTTTCCTGGGAATTTCTCCTGGAAGCAGCCAAGGATGGTACCGATGGAAGCATTGTCGTTAGGATTTAAGGAGTAAATGATAGTCTTAGGAATATCATTGGTTGCACTTAATGCATTTAAGAAATCTGCCATCTGTGCGCTTGGAGCGTAGTTGTTGATGCAGTCGTAACCGGTATCTGCGCCTAACTTGTCGAACATGTAAGCGTTGTTGTCACGCTTGCATCCGTAGTGAAGCTGCATAACCCAGTTTCTCTTAGCATATTCTTTTGCAGCAAAGAGCATGAACTCGGTCTTGTATTTTAATTCCTCTTCTTTGGAAACTGCTTCGCCCTTTAAGCCCTTAGTGATGATAGCGTTTACTTCATCCTCAGTAGCTGGAGCGTACATAACGTACTCTAATGCATGGTCAGATACGCAGCATTTCATGGAAGTGAAGAAATCCATACGGTTCTTTAAAGCTTCCTTTAAGGATGCGAAATCTTTTACTTCAACACCGCTGACCTTGGATAACTGATCCATGTAAGCAGCAAAAGTTGGCTTCTCTACGTTCATAGCCTTGTCTGGACGCCATGCTGGCAGAACCTGTACATCAAAAGTAGTATCTTCAGCCAGTTTCTTGTGCCATTCCAGAGAGTCAACAGGATCATCAGTGGTGCAGATCAGAGTAACGTTAGACTGCTTGATCAGGTTACGGACAGTCATGGAGTCTTCCTGTAACTTAGCGTTGCACAGGTTCCATACTTCCTCAGCAGTATCGCCGTTTAAGTAGCCTTCGTATCCAAAGTATCTTCTTAACTCTAAGTGGCTCCAGTGATACAGTGGGTTGCCGATCAGTTTAGGCATTGTCTCAGCCCATGCCTGGAATTTCTCTCTGTCTGTGCCGTCGCCGGTAATGTATTTCTCATCAACACCGTTAGAACGCATCTGACGCCATTTGTAATGGTCGCCGCCCAGCCATACCTGGGTAATGTTTTCAAACTTGCGGTCTTCATAGATCTCCTGTGGATTGATGTGGCAGTGATAGTCTAAGATCGGCATATTTTCTGCATAATCATGATAGATTGTCTTTGCCATCTCTGTGGATAATAAGAAGTCCTTGTCCAAAAACTGTTTCATAGTGATAGATCCTCCTTTAAAATTGAAAATTTAAAAGTTTGTGGTTTTTCTTTTTATAAGAGCAGAGGCGATGGTTGTCCGGTTGGGGACGTTAGCGCCGCTGAAAACCCCCATAAGGGTATTGACGGTAGTAGTGCAAAGTGCTTCTACTTTGCTGTCAATAGATGTGATCTCCGGGTCCGTACAACGGGACAGGATGGAGTTATTATATCCGATGATGCTTAAATCTTCCGGGATGGAAATACCAGCTAAATGGGCATATTTTACAGCTCCTACAGCCAGTGAATCATCAGATGCTAAAACTGCGTCAAATACGAGTCCTTCTTCTTTCAGCTTTAAAAGCAGGTTTCTTGAAGTTTCAATACTCTTGGAACACTGATGGATCATAGAAGCATCCACAGGAAGATCACTTTCTTTTAATGCAGCCTTGTAGCCTTCCATTTTATTTACACCGCTGTAAGATATGCTGGTATAAAGATAAAGAATACGGCTGTGGCCGGAATGGATCAGCTGTAATGTGGCATCATACATAGAGGCATAGTCATCACAGACAGTGCTGTAAATATTTTTTTCTTCCAGATAACCATTTACCAGCATTACCGGTAGCCCGTTTGCAGCTGCTTCTGTAATATAATTATTATCTTTAGAGCGCATTTCCACAAATTTGGAACCTGTCAGTATAATGGCATCTACACGTTTAGAACGCAGCAGATTGAAATATTTCTGTTTTACATCCAGGTCGTAACCGGTACAGCAGAGGATAGAATCATAATTATGACTGCGCAGTTCCCGCTCCAGATAGTAGATCGCCTCAGCAAGATAAGGATCAGAAGAGTCAGAACACATGATACCGATGGTCTGCATGGTATCAAGTCCCAGTCCCCTGGCAAAAACATTGGGGGTATAACCCAACTCATCCATTACAGCCAGAACCTTCTTGCGGGTGCGTTCACTTACGTTGGGATTGCCGTTGAGTACACGGGAAACCGTAGCAATGGAAACGCCTGCGCGCTCAGAAACGTCATATATATTCATTCAGTAATCCACCTCACATTCTGTAAGCGCTTACACGCTAAGTCTATTATACATACTACTAATAAAGATTGCAACAGTTTTCTATTGACTTCTGTGTAGAAAATAGGTAGAATGATTGTAAGCACTTACAAAGTGATCTGTAGTTAAAATAAATCAAATGTATTCCGGAATCTTTTGCAACAGATTTTATTTTGGGAAGGTTTCCTGAGTACAAAAACAAAGATAGGAGATTAAAGACCATGCAGGACATTGTCAAGATCAATCAGAATGATAACGTTGCCGTTGCTCTTCGTCCTTTAAATGAAGGAGAGACCCTGGATGTAGCAGGAGAAAAGGTAACTCTGGTCCAGGATATCCCACAGGGACATAAATTTGCGCTGCGCGCCATTGCCCAGGGAGAGGAAGTAGTAAAATACGGTTTCCGCATCGGTTACGCAAAAGAAGCCATTGAAAAAGGTGCATGGGTACATGTTCATAATGTAAAGACCGCTTTAGGCGATGTTCTTTCTTATGAGTATAAACCAGAAGGAAGCAAGGACGTAGAGCCATCTGGGCATGTATACTTTGACGGCTACCGCAGAGCAGACGGAAAAGTCGGTATCCGTAATGAGATCTGGATCGTTCCAACTGTTGGCTGTGTAAACTCTATTGCAAAGGCTCTTGAGACTGCTGCAAAGAAGTTTGTAGGCGGAAATGTAGAAGATATCATTGCATTCCAGCATCCATATGGATGTTCCCAGATGGGTGATGACCAGGAAAACACCAGAAAAGTTCTGGCAGACATGATCCATCATCCAAATGCAGCAGGTGTTCTGGTATTAGGACTTGGCTGCGAGAACAGCAATATTCCTGTATTAATGGATTACATTGGCGAGTATGATGAGCAGCGTGTTAAATTCTTACAGTGCCAGGATGTAGAAGATGAGATGGAGACCGCTATGGGTATCCTGGAAGAACTGGCAACCTATGCAAACGCATTCTCCAGAGAGAAGATCGACGCAAGCGAACTGATCATCGGTATGAAGTGCGGTGGTTCTGACGGACTTTCCGGTATCACTGCAAACCCTGTAGTTGGTGCTTTCTCTGATCTGTTAGTAAGCAAGGGCGGAACTACTATTTTAACAGAGGTTCCGGAAATGTTTGGTGCAGAGACTCTGTTAATGAACCGCTGCGCAACTCCGGAGCTTTTTGACAAGACCGTAGCTCTGATCAACAACTTCAAGAACTACTTTACCAGCCACAACCAGACTATTTATGAGAACCCATCCCCAGGTAACAAGAAGGGCGGTATCTCTACTCTGGAGGATAAATCCTTAGGATGCACCCAGAAGTCAGGAAGTTCTTTAGTAAAGGGTGTATTAGAGTATGCGGAGCCAGTTAAGGTTAAGGGATTAAACCTCTTAAGCGCACCTGGAAATGACCTGGTAGCAGCAACTGCGCTGGCAGTATCCGGCGCTCATATGGTATTGTTTACTACCGGCCGCGGCACTCCGTTTGCTTCCCCTGTTCCAACTGTAAAGATCTCCAGTAACTCCAAGCTTGCAGGACACAAGTCCAACTGGATCGATTTCAATGCGGGACAGATGGTAGAGGATAAGACCAAAGAAGAACTGGCACAGGATCTGTTAAACTATGTATTGGAAGTTGCTTCCGGACGCAAGGTTAAATCAGAAGCAGCCGGTTTTCATGATATGGCAATCTTCAAACAGGGTGTAACTCTGTAAGTATTAGTGAACAAAACAGTTACGGTTCATGCGTTGCATGACCGGCAACGGAATTTGATCTGACTGTGCCAGGAAAACAAAAGCGCATCTTGTAATCTGTTTCAGGATGCGCTATACTAAAAGAAGAAAATCGTATATGCGTATAAGAAACATATATACGACCAAATACAAAAGACATATATGATCGACAGAACCTGATGCAGGAGGAACATAAATGAAATTAAACCGGACAACGCTGCGCACAGTGGATATACTGAAAATGGTTTCCAAAAAGCCGGATGGTATTACACTGGATGAGATCTGTGAGAAGTTAGAACTTCCAAAGACCAGCGCCTATGACATTATCACAACACTGGCACATACAGGTATGGTCCATGTGGTAAAGGGGCAGAAGCAGCGTTATACCATCGGACTTACTGCTTATCGTGTAGGAATTAATTATACAAATAACCTGGATTTTATCGGTACCATTGATCCTGTATTAAAAGCTTTTGCGAAAGAAGTGGGAAAGACCGTATTCTTTGGAGTGCGTTCAGATGACTCTATTGTTTACATCTGTAAATTTGAGCCGGAAAATCCCATTATCACAACAGCGACTGTAGGAACCAAGAACCCATTGTACTGTACTTCCCTTGGAAAGGCCATTATGGCAAATATGGAGCAGGAAGAGCGGGATGCCTTAGCAGACCGGATCAATTTCCGTCCCCATACCCAGCGTACCATTCAGGACAAGACTCATTTCATAGAAGAACTGGATCGGGTCCGGGAAAATGGATACGCCTTTGACGCAAGGGAGTTGGAGGAACATATGGAATGTGTAGGTTCCCCTGTTTTCGGCCCGGATGGGAATGTGATCGGGGCCATCAGTGTGTCCAGTCTTTACAAGCCTACAGAGGATTATGACGCCTTAGGAAGGCTGGTTTGCGAGAAGGCAAAAGCGCTTTCAAGACTTTTGGGATTTTTGGGTAAATAAAACAGGATAAAAGATAATAATTTATCTGTTTTGCTGTTGACAAATCAGTTGGTAACTATTAAAATTTAAGTATAAATCGTAAATATGAAATTAATTCGTATTTACGAACCTCATCGAAAGAAGGAGAAGAAAAATGAAAAAAGAACATGTTTTAGCAAGACTGAAAGAAGACTGCCTGGTTGCTGTAATCCGTGCAAAGAATTATGAGCAGGGTGAGAAGGTAGTAGATGCTATTATTGAAGGTGGCATCAACTTTATCGAGCTGACCATGACTATGGATGACGGTGATCCAGTAGGCTTCATCAAGAAGATGGCTGACAAGTATAAAGACAATGACAAGATCGTGATCGGTGCTGGTACCGTTCTGGATCCAGAGACTGCAAGAGCTTGCATCTTAGCAGGTGCTAACTACATCGTAAGCCCAGGCTTAAATGTAGAGACCATCAAGCTTTGCAACCGTTACAGAGTACCAATGCTGCCAGGCGTTATGACCCCAAGCGAAGCTATTACCGCTATGGAAGCTGGATGCGATGTAATCAAGATCTTCCCAGGAAATATCGTAGGACCTGCAGCTATCAGCTCCTTCAAGGGACCTCTGCCACAGGGTGAGTTCATGCCATCCGGCGGTGTTGACGTAGACAACGTTGATAAGTGGATCCATGCTGGTGCATACGCAGTTGGTACCGGAAGCAGCCTTACAAAGGGCGCTAAGACTGGTGATTTCGCAGCTGTAACTGCAAAGGCTCAGGAATTCGTTAAGGCTGTAGCAGCAGCAAGAGCATAATTGTTAATAAATTTCTTACAGTTCAGCCATGCGCTGAACTGTAAGATCAATTTTCACATATCTTAAGGAGAATATTAAAATGGCAAAGATTGTTACCATGGGCGAGATCATGTTAAGATTATCTACCCCAAATAATGAAAAATTTATCCAGGCAGATGAGTTTGATGTAAACTACGGCGGCGGCGAAGCTAACGTAGCAGTATCTTTAGCTAACTATGGTCATGACGTACAGTTCGTTACTGCAGTACCAGCTAACCCAATCGGTGAGTGCGCAGTAGCAGCTTTAAGAAAATACAATGTAGGTACAAAGTACATCGCAAGAAGCGGTGAGAGACTGGGAATTTACTACTTAGAGACCGGTTCTGCAATGAGAGCTTCCAACGTAGTTTATGACCGTGCACACAGCTCTATCTCTACTGCAACTGCAGATGAGTTCAACTTCGATGAAATCTTTGCTGATGCTGACTGGTTCCACTTTACCGGTATTACTCCAGCTGTCAGCGATGCAGCTATCGAACTGACTGAAGCAGCTTTAAAGGCAGCTAAGGCTCACGGTGTAACTGTTTCTGTAGACTTAAACTTCCGTAAGAAACTGTGGTCTTCTGAAAAGGCTCAGAAGGTTATGACCAACCTGATGCAGTATGTTGATGTTTGCATCGGTAACGAAGAGGATGCAGAGAAGGTTCTTGGCTTCAAGCCAGGCAACACTGATGTTACTTCCGGAGAACTGGAATTAGCTGGATACGTTGACATCTTCAATCAGATGGCTGACAAGTTCGGATTTAAGTACATCATCAGCTCCTTACGTGAAAGCCACAGCGCTTCCAACAATGACTGGTCTGCTTGCATCATGGATGGACAGACCCGTGAATTCTATCATTCCAGAAAGTACCACATCGCTCCGATCGTTGACCGTGTAGGCGGCGGCGACTCCTTCGCAGGTGGTCTGATCTGTGGTCTGGCTGATGGCAAGGATATGAAGGCAGCTCTGGAATTTGCAGTAGCAGCTTCCGCATTAAAGCACACAATCCCTGGCGACTTCAACTTGGTAACCCGTGCAGAAGTTGAGACTTTAGCAGGTGGCGATGGCTCAGGTCGTGTACAGAGATAATTACTCTTTTTAAGAGTTAAAAAATAAGAGACCGAAAGGCCTGTTTGGAAATATCGTTCCTGGAATGTATTTTCAGACAGGCTTTTTCTTTAAAATGTTCTTTCGGAGTCTTTCCTGTACCTGCCTTTGTGACCGGTTTTTCGCCAGTCGCACCCGAACTTCATTGATGTACGTACCCCGTATGCCTCAGAAATTTGGGCACAACTGGCAAAAAATCTTCTTACAAAATCAGGCACAGAAAGATTGCGGGAGAACATTAAAAACATCAGGAGGATATGACAATGGGTGAGATAAAAGGAAGAACTTTTGACCTGCTTACATTAGGACAGGTTCTTTTAAGACTGTCACCACCAGATAATGACCGTCTTTCCAGAGGAGATACCTTTGTAAAGCAGGTTGGCGGTGCAGAACTGAACGTAGCAGTAGGTGCATCTCTTTTAGGATTGCGTACAGGCGTTATCTCCAAGCTTCCGTCACATGATATCGGCAGCTTTATGAAAGGTAAGATCCGTTCATTTGGTGTCAGCGATGACTTTTTTATGTATGACCATTCTCCATCAGCCCGTGTGGGAATTTATTACTATGAAAACGGTGCATATCCGAGAAAACCAAAGGTTATTTATGACCGTGTGAACAGTTCCTTCTTTACTCTGGATATTAATGAGATCCCGGAGGAGGTATACACAGCTCCAAAATGTTTCCATACTACAGGTATTACTCTGGCGCTCAGTGAGAAGATCAGAGAGACTACAATTGAGATGATCAAGCGTTTTAAGGAAGCAGGAACTCTTGTTTCTTTTGATGTAAACTTCCGTGGAAATCTGTGGAGTGGTGATGAAGCAAGAGAATGTATTGAGCGTATTCTTCCTTATGTAGATATTTTCTTCTGCTCAGAAGATACTGCACGGCTGACCTTCTTAAAAAATGGCAGTGCGAAAGAGATGATGAAGAGCTTTACAAAAGAATATCCTATCTCTATAGTAGCTTCCACCCAGCGTATCGTACATAGCCCGAAACGCCATACATTCGGTTCTGTGATCTACGATGCTGCAAGAGACACATTCTATGAAGAAGAGCCATATCGTGATATTGAAGTAGTAGATCGTATCGGCAGTGGTGATGCCTATATTTCCGGCGCTCTTTATGGCTTGTTAAGCAGCGGTGGTGACTGCCAGAAGGCAGTTGCTTTCGGAAACGCTACCGCAGCTGTGAAAAACACTATTCCTGGCGATCTCCCATCCTCTAACCTGGATGAGATCGAGACCATTATCAAGGCCCATAACCAGACTGGACCACAGAGTGAGATGGCGAGATAGTAAAAAGCCTGTTGAAAGGTTTTAAAAGCATAGTGTAATAAAAAAGGAGTTTTCCTGTAATCATATGGGAAGGCTCTTTTTTGTTGTATATATTATTTAAATAATACTTAAGAAAAGCTTTATTGGATATATGGATAATATAAGATATAATGAGCGTAGTGAAAAACAAGCGGCTGCGTAGCAGACATTTGTTTTTCGCAAGCCATTAACGAACGAATCGCCTGCGTAAGCAGGCAGTAGAGCGCGAATGCGCGGGATTCGTGAGTTTACGATATAATAAGTCCAGAAGAAAACTTTGAATGTGTCAGCACATTAAAAAATAATCTTTGGTATTAGAAAAGGAGAAGTCATATTGAGAAAATATTATTTATATGCAGCAGTATTATGCAGCGCGGCAGTTTTAGGTCTTGGAGGATGTTCCAATAAAGCAGATGAAGCAACGACGTTGCCACTTGTAAGTGAGTCAAAACCAGTAGTAAGTGAATCTCAGGAGCCTACATCTTCTCCAGAAGAAACTACTGTTGTAGAGACCGTAAGCGGCACTATTGAAGGTACAGAAGAACAGCCGGAGCAGGCAGAAGACTCTGTACGCCTGTATGGACCGACTACCCATATGGAAGATGGAAGATTATCCATTGATAGTCAGGCAGATCAGGGATATCAGGGAGAAGTGATCTTAAATGTATCTCAGGAGTCCACCTATGTATTAGATGCTGTTTCCGGTATTCCAACAGAGCTATCTGATATTAAGGACGGGGATACCATTTATGCCTATATCGGTCCGGCAATGACCATGAGCCTTCCGCCAATGACAAACGCAACAATGATCTTTACTAATGTCCCGGCAGACTTTAAAGTTCCGGATTATGTAACTGTTAAATCTGTAGTGACAGATGCAGCATCTTCCCAGTCTGTACTGACTGCTATGGACGGTACAAAATATACACTGGCAGATGACTGTGCAATAGTACCATATCTCACCAGAAATATTGTTACATTAGATGACCTTACCCAGGGGAGAAAAGCAGTGGTATGGTCTGATGAAGAAAATACAGCTATGCGGATCATGGTATTTGCAGAATAAAAGAATATATAAATATATATATAAAATATATAAAAAAGACTGGCATTCCAGATTTTGGAAATTGCCAGCCTTTTTACTTTATTTCTACATTCAATACTGATCTTTTAGTTTCCACACTCAATACTGATCTCATTAAATTTCTTTAGGATATGATCAATAGTAGTAGCTTCCTTTTCTTCACCTG
>ENA-OPRW01001248-OPRW01001248.1-human-gut-metagenome-genome-assembly--contig:-NODE-1248-length-18700-cov-59.949102_pt1 | contig 18700 bp, 10 predicted proteins | sample MGYA00241898_ERZ501890 | MGnify/ENA primary metagenome ERZ501890 (study PRJEB25962, sample SAMEA2042216) | human gut metagenome | biome: human gut; feature: human-associated habitat; material: faeces... | reverse complement strand
GGTGACTTTGCCGAAAAGGCGGAGGGACAACACATTGGAGGTATGGTGGGAGCAGGTTTGATAGAAATGACAAAGAATTCAGAAGGAATTTGGACTTATACTACCAAGCCGTTGGATTCAGAACTTTATAGCTATGAATTCATGGTAGATGGTGTGCCGACTATAGACCCTAACAATGTTTATGTCTATCGTGACTTTGCTACCACAAGCAATGTGTTTATTGTAGGGAATGGTAAGGCAGATTTATATAAGGTAAATAAAGTACCTCATGGAACATTGGCCCATCGTTGGTATCACTCTGATGGTATGAAAATGGATCGCCGTATCAATATCTACACGCCGGCAGGTTATGAACAATCCGGTGATAGGAAGTATCCGGTACTCTATTTATTGCATGGTATGGGAGGGGATGAAGATGAGTGGACAACTTTTGGACGTGCTGCACAGATTCTCGATAATTTGATTGCACAAGGCAAGGCTGAACCGATGATTGTCGTGATGCCCAATGGGCATGCTGCCATGGAGGCTGCACCGGGTGAGAGTAGTCTGGGATACTATAAACCTTACCATATGAAGAATGGAACCATGGACGGTGCTTTTGAAGCCTATTTCCCTGAGATTATCACGTTTGTAGAAAGTAATTATCGTGTACAAGCGGACAAAGCTCATCGTGCTATTGCGGGGCTTTCAATGGGTGGTTTTCATTCTGCCAATATTTCTTTGAACTATCCTGATATGTTCGACTATGTAGGTTTATTCTCTGCGGCCCTTAATGTCCAGAGTGCAGGTCAGAAAAATAGTCCGGTTTATCAGGATATGGATAAAAAGTTAGCTGTTCAGTTTGATAAGGCTCCCAAACTTTACTGGTTGGGTATCGGTAAAGACGATTTTCTTTATAGAAACAATGCAGCTTATCGCGCTGATTTGGATAAAAAAGGATATAAATATGAGTTTATGGAAACTCCTGGTGGACATGTATGGACCTGCTGGCGTATTTATCTCTCTGTATTTGCTCCCAAGTTGTTTAAATAAATCTGACTAGGCTATGAAAAAACAACTGTTTTATTTGCTGTTGGCTGCAGGCGTGTTGAGCGCTTGTGGCCCTGCGGCTCCTCAATTGGGTAAAGATTCTGTTGAGGATGTTATTGGTGCCATGACTTTGGAAGAAAAGGCACATTTGGTTATCGGTACCGGAATGGTGGGTACTTCGGGTGACAGTACGGTGATTGGCACTACAAAGAAGTTGGTTCCCGGTGCAGCAGGTACTACTTATCCGATACCCCGTTTGGGAATTCCTGCCATTGTGTTGGCTGATGGACCTGCAGGTTTACGTATAGATCCTATCCGCGAAGGGGATTCTGCTACTTATTATTGTACACATTTTCCTATCGGTACGTTACTTGCTTCTACTTGGAATCAGGATTTGGTAGAGGAAGTTGGAAAATCAATTGGTAATGAAGTGTTGGAATATGGTGCGGATGTTTTACTGGCTCCTGCTTTGAATATCCATCGGAATCCTTTGTGCGGGCGTAATTTTGAATATTATTCCGAAGACCCGTTGGTGTCTGGCAAGATAGCTGCTGCATATGTTAGAGGGATACAGAGCAACGGAGTGGGAACTTCCATCAAACATTTTGCTGTTAACAACCAGGAAACCAATCGGAATGCTAATGATGCTCGTATCACTCCTCGTGCCTTACGGGAAATCTATTTGAAGGGGTTCGAAATTGCAGTGAAGGAATCGGCACCATGGACAGTAATGTCCTCTTACAATCATATTAATGGCACCTATGCTTCTGAGAATACAGACTTGCTGTCCACTTTATTGCGTGATGAGTGGAATTTCGAGGGTATGGTGGTAACTGACTGGTTTGGAGGGAAGGATGCCGTGGCTCAGATGATAGCAGGTAATGATATGCTCCAACCGGGAAGGGCTAACCAGTATGATATGATTATCGAAGGGGTGAAATCCGGAAAATTGGATGAATCCATACTGAATCGTAATGTGAAGCGTGTTCTTGAACTTATTCTCCAAACTCCTCATTTTAAAGAATACAAATATTCCAATAAACCTGATTTGAAGGCGCACGCAGCAGTTACCCGCCAGTCAGCGACTGAAGGAATGGTTTTGTTGAAGAATAATAACGAAACCTTGCCATTTGAAAGGAAGGTCAGAAATATAGCTCTTTTCGGGTGTACTTCCTATGATTTCATAGCAGGAGGTACCGGCTCAGGTAATGTGAATCGTGCCTATACAGTCTCATTATTGGATGGTTTGAAGAATGCTGGATACCAGATAGATGAAGCATTGAAGGCCGATTATGAACAGTATATTGAGGCCGAGAATAAGAAAAATACTCCTGACTCGTCTCAGCCTTTCTCCAGATTTATGCCGGTACCTCGTCCGACAGAACTTATCCCTACTACAAAGGTGTTGTCAGAACAAGTTGCTAAAGCGGATGTTGCATTGGTTACGCTGGGACGTACTTCCGGTGAATTTGTAGACCGTAATGTCAGTGATTTTGAACTGAGTGAGGAAGAATTGCAACTGCTGAAGTCCGTCAGCCAAGCTTTCCATGCTGCTGGGAAGAAAGTGGTGGTGGTATTGAATATCGGAGGTGTAATCGAAACTGCTTCTTGGAAAAAACTACCGGATGCTATTTTGCTGGCTTGGCAGGCAGGACAGGAGGGTGGAAATAGTGTGACGGATGTGTTGAGCGGTAAGGTATCTCCATCGGGTAAGTTGACAATGACTTTCCCGAACAAGTTGATGGACGTTGCTTCTTCGACCAATTTTCCTATGGATGCTAGGGCTAATACAGATGTGAGGAATAAGGAGGACAAAAGCTCTTCAGTGAAGAATGTAGACTATACGGATTATGAAGAAGATATTTTTGTCGGTTATCGCTATTTCGATAGTTTCGGAAAGCAAGTGTCTTATCCTTTCGGCTATGGTCTTTCGTATACAACATTCGAGTATGTCAATCCGTCTGTCAAAGTTGATAATGGTATATATTCTGTTTCTATTGATGTGAAGAATGTTGGTAAGTTTGCAGGGAAAGAGGTTGTTCAGCTTTATGTCTCCGCTCCCAATAGGTTTCAGATGAACAAACCGGAAAAAGAACTTAAAGCTTTTACCAAAACTAAGGAATTGAGGCCAGGTGAGACTGTTACTGCCACTTTGAAACTGAACACTACGGATTTGGCTTCTTATGATGAAGCTTCTTCTTCATGGGTAGTGGATGCTGGAAATTATAAGTTTTTGATTGGAACCTCTTCCAAGGATATTAAGGCTGTACTTGATGTTGATGTGGTATCAGTTGTGGAAAAAACAAATGACATATTGAAACCACAAGAGACTGTTAATACGATAAAACGCTGAAGGTGAGTATAATATTATTCTTGGTTGTGATTAGGTTGATTTGTAGTGCTTAGGTAAATTAATTGTAATTGGGTAAAATTGGGAAAGAAGCTGCCTCGGAGTTATGAGGTAGCTTCTTCTTTTATTTGGTAATAAGATAAATTAATACCCTCCGTGTCCTACTTACGATATAAATCCCTATCTTTGTGGCGCTTTTTAGCTGAAAATAAGATTCAAATTAATTTAGATACAACAGAAAATGGCACAAGAAGACGTTTTTAAGAAACTCGTATCACACTGTAAGGAATATGGTTTTGTGTTCCCTTCCAGCGAGATTTATGATGGACTGGGAGCTGTGTATGACTATGGTCAGATGGGTGTGGAACTGAAAAATAACATCAAGCAATACTGGTGGCAGAGTATGGTGCTGCTGCACGAAAATATTGTCGGTATCGACTCAGCAATCTTTATGCACCCCACCATCTGGAAAGCCAGCGGACACGTAGATGCTTTCAATGACCCTTTGATTGACAACCGCGATTCCAAGAAACGTTATCGTGCCGATGTGTTGATAGAGGACCAGCTTGCTAAGTACGATGACAAGATAAACAAAGAAGTGGCCAAAGCTGCCAAGCGTTTTGGTGAGGCTTTCGATGAGGCTCAGTTCCGCAGTACCAACGGTCGTGTGCTGGAACACCAGGCCAAACGTGATGCCTTGCATGAACGTTTTTCCAAGGCTTTGAACGATAATAATCTGGACGAACTCCGTCAGATTATCCTTGACGAAGAAATCGTTTGCCCTATCAGTGGCACAAAGAACTGGACAGAGGTACGCCAGTTCAATCTGATGTTCTCAACTGAAATGGGCTCTACCGCCGATGGTGCCATGAAGATATACCTTCGCCCGGAAACGGCACAAGGTATCTTCGTAAATTACCTTAATGTACAGAAAACCGGTCGCATGAAGATTCCTTTCGGTATCGCCCAGATTGGTAAGGCTTTCCGTAACGAAATTGTAGCCCGCCAGTTCATCTTCCGTATGCGCGAGTTCGAGCAGATGGAAATGCAGTTCTTTGTGAAGCCGGGTACAGAGCTTGACTGGTTCAAGAGTTGGAAGGCTACTCGCCTGAAATGGCACAAGGCGCTGGGCTTCGGTGATGACCATTACCGTTATCACGACCACGACAAACTGGCCCACTACGCTAATGCTGCTACAGACATTGAGTTCTTGATGCCTTTCGGTTTCAAGGAAGTAGAGGGTATTCACAGCCGTACAAATTTCGACTTGTCCCAGCATGAGAAGTTCTCCGGCAAGAACATCAAGTATTTCGATCCGGAAACCAACGAAAGCTATACCCCGTATGTCATCGAGACTAGTATCGGTGTAGACCGCATGTTCCTTAGCATCATGTCGGCTTCCTACTGTGAAGAGACGTTGGATAGCGGTGAATCCCGTGTTGTCTTGAAGTTGCCTGCTGCACTGGCACCGGTGAAACTGGCCGTAATGCCGTTGGTAAAGAAAGATGGTCTGCCCGAAAAAGCGCGCGAAATCATTGACAATCTGAAGTTCCACTTCCATTGTCAGTATGATGAGAAAGATTCTATTGGTAAGCGTTACCGCCGCCAGGATGCCATTGGTACTCCGTACTGTGTCACCGTGGATCATCAGACTTTGGAAGATAACTGTGTGACACTGCGTAATCGTGACACCATGCAGCAAGAGCGCGTGGCTATCTCTGAACTGAATAATATTATTGCAGACCGTGTAAGCATCACATCGTTGCTGAAAACCTTGCAATAAAGCGGTTATGGAATAGACCGGTGCGTGAACAAACTGAAATAGTAAATAGTAAAATAGTAAAATAGTAAATGAAAAAGTCCCTTTTGTTTTTGCCTTTCTTGCTGTTGCTGGTGGGTGCTTTTATCTCTTGTGAAGAAGTGGAAGAGGCTGGAAAGTATGATAATTGGAGAGAACGCGGCGAGGCTTTTGTTGACTCGATAAAAAGGCTGACTGGCGAGAATTATGTCGCCACAGCAGAGCAGGCCGATGCTATGGAACTCGGGAAACTGTATGCCATACAGACGACTGCAAGCACTTCTGAAGGTGCTCAGTATGTCTATTGCAAGAAGCTTGTGAAGAATGAGACGGGTGAACGCCCGTTGTATACGGGTTATCATTCAAAGGTGAATGCTTATTATTATGGGACTTATGTGAATGGCGAAGAATTCGACGGTTGCTTTGACGGTTATAGTGCTATTGACCGCGATATACCTATTCCTCCGGTAAAAGAACCTACGGTTTTTGATTCATTCGTGGATTTTGAAGTTTCGGGTGTCGTTGCCGGTTGGGCAGCTGCCTTGCAGCTTATGCGGATGGGTGAGCGGTGGATGTTGTATATCCCTTATCAAAGCGGATATGGTATAAATGATTATACTGCTCCTTATTCTACAAATACAATCCCCGGAGGCTCTCTGTTGACGTTTGACTTGCAACTGGTTAGCTTTGCCGAATGAGATAAAAGAGGGTGTGTGCCGAAACGCCCCGAATATAAGAATTCCCCCTGCTATAGATGTCTATGGCAGGGGGAATCTAGTTAATGGAGAGATGTCTTCTTTAGCCTGTTGGTAGTGTGGCAGACGTTCGGAGACTGGTTCGTTTTATATTTTCTTCTTAATGGCCTTTACCCAGATTTTGTATCCATCCTCATTCAAATGCAGTCCGTCGCCGGTCAACTCACTGCGTAGTACATTTGTTCCCTTCTCTGTAAATAGTGGAAAAAGATTGATATAGGCAATGCCTTCCTCTTTGGCAAACGCCTCCAGACGGGAGTTGATTTCAGGAACCATATCTGTCTTTCCAGTCAGTTTTTTGTATCGGCCGAAACTTTCATTGAAAGGGAGTAGGCTTTGTAGGTAGAGTTTTGTGTCGGGAGATTCTTTCCGGATGCGTTCCACCGTCATGCGAATCATGTCTACAATACTGTCTGGTGCCAAGTCATGGGAAATGTCATTGACTCCGATAAGCAGGAACAGCTTGGCGGGATGTCCGGGAAGTATCTGATGCAGGCGGTCATAGATACCCATCACTTCATCACCGATGATGCCGCGATTACGTACATTCTTCTTACCAAGACGGGCAGACCAGTCACCGCCACCTTCAGTCAGGCTATTGCCAAGCATGACGATGTCCTTGCTTGTAATGGCAGGCTCATCCATAAACTGTAGGAAACGTTTGTAGTAATGGTCTGTATAAATACGCGGAATGGGGTAGATGGAAGCCGCCACAGCGTTGGCAACCAATGAACGCAGGCGAACTACGCTGTGTCCGTCTTCCGGATGTACGGCGTTGATAAGGAGTATGACGGAAGTGTCATTGTCCGGATCGATAATGATGGAGGTACCCGTGTAGCCGGTATGCCCATAGGTATTAGGACCAAACAAATCTCCATTGTTGGAGGCATAGGCTGTAAAATTATCCCAACCGAGAGTGCGTCCCAGACTGGCGGTAGTGCGTGGCACAGTACGCATGGCTTTTACACCCAGCGGACTCAGGATGCGGCGTCCGTTCCATTCACCTCCGTTTTGCAGGGCTGCGCAGAGTATGGCAATATCATCAGCACAAGAGAATACTCCTGCATTACCGCTGATACCTCCGTTCATGACACGTGCCAGCGGGTCATGAACTTGTCCGCAGAGAACTTGTCCATTAGGTTGCTTTTCAGTGGGGGCAATGTTATTCAATTGAGAATTGCGAATTGAAAATTGAGAATTGGCTACGTTGTTTTCCTTGTGTCCTTGTTTTCTCGTTCCTTTGTCAACTATCGTAATCCAGTTACCATCCTTATCACGTTGGCAAGGCAGATAGTCGGTATGCTCCATGCCGAGTACATCAAATAGGTTTTCACGTGCAAAGTCACGCAGGCTCTGTCCGCTTATAGTCTCGATAATGTGCTGCAAAGTGATGAAGTTGAGGCAACTGTATTGAAAATCAGTCTGCGGCTTGAAGTCGCGTTTACAAGTAGCAATATATTCCATAAGCCCATCAGGATTGGGAGAACCGTACTGCTTTTCTAGCTCGGCTACCGGTGCATAGGGAGGAAGACCGGAAGTGTGTGTCATCAAATCGGCAATGCGGATTACCTTTTTCTCTTTGCCGTCTTCGCTTTCCCAATTCTTGAAATGGGGTATGTAGAGGCTGACGGGGTCCAGCATACGGAGCTTGCCGCGTTCTGCCAGTATCATCGTACATACGGCGGTCGACATGGATTTGCTGCAAGATGCCATATCAAAGATAGTATTGGCAGTCATAGGCTCCACATTGGGATAAATACGCTTGTTGCCGTAAGCTTTCAGATAGGCCATCTTGCCGTTACGTACTACAGCAAGTACGGCACCGGGAATATCCTTGTTGGAGATGGCTGTTTCAATCGCTTCGTCAGCATACATCAACTTGCGTGAGTCCATTCCCACTTGTTCAGGGGCTACGCGTTGCAAGGGTTGCGCGGTGGCAGCTTGCAGACAAAGAGAAAAGAGAAAAAAATATATTGCTTTCATAATAAAGGAATTTAAGAGTGAGTAATAGCTAAATCCGGTACGCATCCACTGCCTTTTTCACCGAACCGTGCATCAACAGCAGCGCCTTGGCTTTGCCATAGTCCAGTCCGAGTTCCTCTACAATCATACGGGTACCACGGTCCACAAGCTTTTTGTTACTGAGCTGCATATTCACCATTTTGTTGCCTTTCACGCGTCCCAACTGTATCATGACGGAAGTAGTAATCATATTCAGTATCATTTTCTGTCCTGTTCCCGATTTCATGCGTGAGCTTCCCGTCACATATTCAGGCCCTACAATCATTTCGATGGCTACATCTGCCTCTGCTGCCATTGGAGAGTCCGGGTTGCTGGTAATACAGCCGGTCAGTATGCCGTGTTCGCGTGCCTCGTGCATGGCACCAATCACGTAGGGGGTGGTACCGGATGCAGCAATACCGATGACCGTATCCTTATCTGTAATATTGCGTTCCGTCAGTTCTTCCCAACCGCGGTGAATGTCATCTTCGGCATTCTCTACCGGATTTCTCAACGCAGTGTCACCACCGGCAATCAAGCCGATAACCAGCGTGGGGGGCATACCGAAAGTCGGTGGAATTTCCGAAGCGTCGAGTACGCCCAGACGTCCACTGGTACCCGCACCCATGTAGAAGATGCGTCCGCCTTGTTTCATGCGGGGCACAATCTGGGTTACCAACTTTTCTATTTGAGGGATTGCCCTCTGTACGGCAAGCGCCACTTTCTGGTCTTCGGTATTGATGTCTTCCAGAATTTCACGGACTGATTTCTTTTCCAAGTCATTGTAGAGCGATGGTTGCTCTGAGATTTTTACGAACATAAGGCTATTTACTATTTGACGATTTACTATTTACGATTTGTCACTTTCAGTTGTGATATTTGATGAGTCCTTCCATGGGGCTCTTGATGATTGCACCCAGTTGGATACCCATTTCTTTGGCAGCTTCTGCCAGAACTTCCTTGTAATAGAAGGCTACGGAACCGATGAAATGTACTTTTTGATGCTGATAGTCTTCATATTGCATGACATTGCGTTTAAGGAATGCCTTAAAGCTGTTCAGTACCAGAGCGCGTACACAAGGTTCACCCAGATTCTGTGCAAGAAATGGTGACAAGCTTGCCAGGAAACGGTTGGGGAAAGGTTTACGGTAGACACGGTCGATGATATCAGCAGGTGTCAGGTCGAACTGTTTGAGGAATTTCTCTTTCAGCTCGGGTGTCATCTGATTTTTCAAGATATCGCCTACCAACAGTTTGCCCAAGCAGGCTCCGCTGCCTTCGTCTCCCAAGATGAATCCCAGAGGAGATACATTGGTGACAATGCTTTTTCCGTCATAATAACATGAGTTGGAGCCGGTCCCCATGATGCAGGCAATGCCTGAGTCATGTCCGCAGAGGCCACGTGCGGCAGCCAGCATATCGGTATTGACTTCCACTTCATTTTTCACACTGAGGTGTTTGGTTATGGCACGGTGCACCATACTTATCTTGTCGGGAAATCCGCATCCTGCACCATAAAAGTATACGGCATCCAGCTCACTTGTCTTCAGCTGAGGTAATAGCGCTGTTGCTATTTCATTACTGATTTCCTCTTCCGACTGAAAGAAAGGGTTCGTCCCTTTCGTGAATATCTGTTGGAGAAGTACTCCATTCTCTACAACACACCAATCGGTCTTTGTAGAGCCACTGTCTGCTATTAGAATCATATAAATAATGTTTAATGATTAGGGATTAGGGGTTAGTGATTAAGGATTAGTGATTAATGGTAGGTGATACTGTTTCTTAATTATAGGCAACGTATTAATCACTAATCCTTAATCACTAACCCCTAATCCTTATATTTTGATATATATTTTTCGTTTGTACAACTGGTAGCCGATACACCAGTTAATGGCGATAAACAGCAGGGCAAAGGCAAGGGAACCGGCGGTTTCACCGAAAACGGGCATGAGGACTATATTGTATAAGAATCCGTGTATGCTGATGCTGCCGTCTCCCCACGGGAAACTGATACTACCGAAAAGTATGCTAAGTACGCCGCCCAATACATACATGAACAGCGGATTCACACCGAATGCCTCGAAAAACATGCTCCACTTCTTATAGCCTTTCACATCAATAATCCAGATAAGCAATGCCAGAAAACTGGATGCCAGTCCGCAAGTGACGAGTACGTAGGTAGGAGACCATATTTTCTTGTTGATGGGGCAACCGTAGCTTAGCAGGAAACCGGAGAAAGTAAGGATAACACCTACCAGAAACAGTGTGATAAGCTGCGAATTGAGAAATGAGGCACGGTCTTCCGACTTGTTGCCATCCAGCATCAGCCGCCCTACACAGAAGCCCAGCAACACATGTGCAATGGCAGGAATGGTGCTTAACAAACCTTCGGGATCTATGCCGTTATCCTTGTACATGTGTGCAGGGGTCAGGATGGCACGGTCTACCACGGAAAGAATGTTTGTTTCATTATAGGCGAAACCGTTGCCGCACATCAACAGTATGAAGTAGCCTGTCAATAGGCCGGCTATCAGATAAGGTATATGTTTATGCTTCATGGTTAGTGCAATGATGGAGGCTGCTCCGTAGCAAAGGGCCAGCCGTTGCATGACACCCAGAATACGGATACGGTCGAATGTCCAGACGGAAGCCCATAGCTTCTCTCCGAAACTGAGGTCGTCCGGAGCGGAGGCCCAGTAATAGCAGAAACGCGAGAACCAGCCGATAGCCATGCCTATAAGGAAAATGACGATGGTGCGTTTCAGTATCTTCATGCCGGCGGCGTGGCTGAACTCGAAGTTGTATTTCTTCAGGGAAATGTATGTGGAAATTCCCATGATAAACATGAAGAAGGGAAAGACGAGGTCGGTGGGGGGCAGACCGTTCCACTCTGCATGCCGCAAGGGGGCATAGATATGTCCCCACGAACCGGGGTTGTTTACCATAATCATACCTGCGATGGTGACACCACGGAGAATGTCGAGTGCAAGGATGCGTTTACTTACTTTTGTACTGTTCATTGTAATATTTGTGTGTTAAGTTAATTATCAATCCTAATTATCAGCTGCCTTTGTACATTCGTCTACCAGATAGGCAATGGATACATAGGGGATACCTGAGTTTGTTGTCAATCCGATTTCACAAGTACGGCTGTTAGAGTAGCCTATATTCACTCCGGACGCTTCTATTTGCGGGCGGAGTTTGCGTAGGGCGTACGAGTTCAGCTCAGGATAGGTGAATCCCCGGTCTCCGGCAAAACCGCAGCAACCTACTTCTTCCGGCACGATGACTTTACTGGAGCAAAGGCGTGCAAGGGCTATAATGGTATCTGCCAGTCCCATTTTCCGCATGGAGCAGGTGATGTGGATTGCTACGGGGCGGTTAATAGGTGTGAAAATCAGCTTCTCACGTAAGAATGTATAGATGAATTCTGCAGGTTCATACAGTTTCATCTTCTTGATACATTCGCGCATGCGGTGCAGACAAGGGCTTTGGTCACAGAGGACGGGGTATTTGCCTTGTTCGCTGGCTTCCCAAAGTGCGGCCTCCAGTTCGGCTGTCTTGCGATCGGCAATGTCCAGCATCCCTTTACTTTCCCAAATGGTGCCACAGCAAAGCTTGTCCATATCTTTCGGGAAGATGATTTCGTAACCGGCTTTTTGCAACAAGGACACCATTTTATTTACCAATGACTGCTCTACGGGAGACTTCTTTGCCAGACCCATAGTCTGGTTGATGCAGCTGGGGAAGTAGACGACTTTGTAGTTACGAGTTACAGAGCTACGAGCTACAAGTGCTGCGCTATTATGCTGCATAGTGCTTGTAGCTTGTAACTCCGTAGCTTGTAACTGATAACTTTTCGGCATAGCCGGCGTCCATAGAGGTATGCCTAATGCATTGTGCAGCCCCTTGGTAATGCCGCTCATCGCCTTTGTCCCTAATAGTGAATGTCCGAAGTTGGCTAAGGACAATACGGGACGCAGTGCACTCTTGACACCAGCGAAATGATTGGCGACAAAGTCTCCGGCTCTGTATCCCAGACTGCCTTTGGGTAATGCTTCCTGGCGGATTATATGGGTAAGGTCGCCCGTATTGATACCCATCGGGCACGACATGGAGCAGAGGCCGTCTCCGGCACAAGTCTGGTTGCCGGGATAGCGGTATTGTTTTTCGAGCAGTGCAAGGCGTGTCGGGTCCTCGCCGCTTTGTTTCAGCCGGGATATTTCGCGCTGCAACACGATACGCTGGCGCGAGGAAAGGGTAAAGCCGCAGGAGAGACAGTTGACTTCGCAGAAACCGCACTCGATGCATTTGTCAGCTACGAGTGACGTAGCTTGTCTCTTGTCACTCATCACTAATAAAGGCAGCGGCTTGAAGTTCTTGATATGGCATTGCGGGTCATCATTGAAAATGACACCGGGGTTTAGCAATCCTTGTGGGTCAAACAGCTCTTTGACGGCTTTCATGGCTTTGTAGGCGTCATCTCCCCATTCATGGCGGACAAAGGGAGCCATATTCCGGCCCGTGCCATGCTCGGCTTTTAGGGAACCGTCATATTTATCTACTACTAAGGTCTTGATGTCATTCATCAAGTCTTCGTAGCGTTTCACTTCCGCTTGGGTACTGAAGGACTGGTTGATGATGAAGTGGTAGTTGCCTTCGAGAGCATGGCCGTAGATGCAGGCGTCATTATATCCGTGGCGGGCTATGAGCTGTTGCAGTTCTGCCGTTGCCTCCGGAAGGTCTTCAATGTGGAAGGCGATGTCTTCGATGAGGCAAGTGGTTCCCGGCTGGCGCGTACCTCCCACAGAGGGGAAGATGCCGGAACGGATGGCCCAGTATTTGGAATATTCCTCCGGACGGTCGGTGAAGCGTACCGGAATATAGGTGGTGAAGGCTTGCAGGCAAGCTTCAATGGCAGATATGTTCTGTTGCAGTTCTTCCGGGGTACGGGCTTTGGTTTCGGTCAGCACTGCTGTCAACCCGGTTTCGTCGCCGGGCTCCACGCCGGGGAGGGCAGAGGAGGCAACTTCGCCTTTGTATTTTAGGAATACGGGGTCGTTGACGGAAGAAAGGCTCTTATAGTCTAGCATTTCAGCCCCTTTTACTGTCCATTCGCCGGTTTCGTCGACCAGCTTCTTCATGGCTACCACAGCGCGGCTCGCTTCTTTGATGGTCTTGAAGTAGAGCATAGCGCTGGCCTTGTAGGGATAATCATATTCAGTCTTCATCGTCACTTCCGAAAGGAACGCCAGTGTACCTTCGGAACCTACCATGAGGTGGGCAATGATTTCGAATGGGTCGTCGAAACGGACGAAGGGCAACAGATTGAGCCCGGTTACATTTTTGATGGAATATTTGTAACGGATGCGTTCGGCCAGTTTTTCGTTGGTACGTATTTCATCGCGCAGTTCGCAGATGCGGCGAATGAAGTCACGGTGACTCACTTCGAAGGAGGCGCGGCTGACGGGATTTCCGGTATCCAGCAGGGTACCGTCCATTAGGATGATACGGGCGGAAACAAGCACCTTGTCGCTATTGGCGTGCGTACCGCAGTTCATGCCGGAAGCATTGTTCATGACAATACCGCCTACCATGGCGCTTTTCACCGAGGCGGGGTCCGGTGCAAACTTACGGCCGTAGGGAGCCAACAGTTCGTTCACACGTTGTCCGATGATGCCCGGTTGGAGGGTTATCTGTTCGTAGTCGGCGGATATGCTGTATTTTTCCCAATTCTTGCCGGCTACGATGAGGATGGAGTCGCTAATGGCTTGACCCGACAAACTGGTCCCTGCCGCTCGGAAGGTGACGGGCAGCCCGTGGCGGCTCGCCAGTTTCAACAGTTGTGAAACTTCATCTTCGTCTTTCGAACGGATTACAATCTGGGGAATCAGTCGGTAAAAACCGGCATCCGTACCCCAAGCCAGCCGGCGAAGTTCGTCGGTGTAAATCCTTTCCTGCGGAATGAATTGTTTTGCTTCCTGCAGGAAAGCCATGTAACTATGCTCTTTCATGTTCACTTTTTTTTATTGCATCACTTCGCTTCAAAGTGCTCTGTAAACGTGTCTTACGAGGGGGTACATTCAGTCGTATACTGAATATATTTAAGTATACGACTGAATGTGGTTCTGTATACGACTGAAATAGTCTCCGTATCAGGCTCTTTTCCCTTCCTTATTTATCTGTAAATTTATTTATATAAATAATACTTTTTCGACAGCTTACGGAAGTCTTCGGCATCTTTATACCAGTAGTCGCGTATGTCCTCCCAACGGTTCCGTTTCGAGAAGCGCTCGCGTATCTGCCGCGAACCGCTTACTTTGTCGAACATGTTGAAACGTCCCTTGTCGGCATGGTCAAACACGGCACGGTCAGGATAGAGGGCGGCGACTTCCTGCATGACCAGGAATTGCAGGTCGCTCAACGGTGCTTTGCCGAAATCCATGATGTGCACTTGCACACCTTGCAGCAACTCGCCTTTGCCTACGCTATAGAACGGCTTCAGGTACATCGGTCTGAAGATGACCCCCGGTACGTTCAGACGGTTCAGGTTTCCGGCCAGCTTTTCCGCTTCCATCCATGGTGCGGCAAACATCTGGAACGGAATGGTATACCCCACGCCGATAGACATATATCCTAGTTCACCCAGAATGCCGCTGACGGGGTAGAAGAATGCAGAATGAGGATGTGGAATGTGTGGAGAGGAGGGAACCCATTGCAGTCCGGTTTGGGTATAATCCATCTTGCGTTTCCAGCCTTTCATCTTCACTATGTGGAGATTACATTGTTCCCCATCCTTCAACATCTTCTCGCCATTGAGCATCAGTGCCAGCTCACCGCAAGTGAGGGCGTAAAGGTACGGAATTTTAAACTGGCTTACAAAAGAAATGCAATCATCTTCAACCAAGTTGCCTTCAATCTTCAATCCGCCTACGGGATTGGGCCGGTCCAGCACAATGAATTCCTTGCCGTTTTCGGCAGCGGCTTCCATGGCCAGTCCCATGGTGCTGATGTAGGTAAAGGAACGGCAACCGATGTCTTGGATATCATACACTAATACATCCACATCTTTCAGCATGTCCGGCGTGGCCTTGCGGGTCTTTCCGTAAAGCGAATAGACGGGCAGTCCGGTAGTCGCGTCTTTGATGTCCGTCACATGGTCGCCTGCGTGCACATCGCCGCGCACACCGTGTTCGGGGCCGTAGAGTGCCACAAGGTTCACGTTGGGCGCCTCGTGCAGGATGTCAATGGTGGACCTCATCCGGTTGTCCACCCCCGTCGGGTTGGTAATCAATCCTACACGCTTACCTTCCAGGCATCGGAAATTCTGTTCTTTCAGTACCTCGATACCGGTCTTTATTCTGATCTTCTGTGCTTGCATCGCACCTCCGCAAAGGAGGCAGAGCAAGGATATAATAATAGTCCTCTTCATAACCAATCACTAAATATTACTCACAAAACATTAATCATTAACCATTAATCATTTTTTTCCATATTCCGGGTCTATCCTTCTGTCTGCAAAAATGGTGACAACAACCGTGGCGAAACAGCATATCATTACCAACCAGAAGAAGTCCGTATATCCGATAGCCTCCTGGATATATCCCGCAAACATACCTGGTATCATCATGCTTAGTGCCATGAATGCGGTACAGATGGCATAGTGGGATGTTTTGAATTCACCTTCGGAGAAGTACATCATGTAGAGCATGTAGGCCGTGAAACCGAAGCCGTAGCCGAATTGCTCGATGGCGATGGCGGTGGAGATGGCAAACAGATTGTCGGGCTGGGCAATGGCAAGATAGACAAACGTCAGGCATGGCAGAGTCATGCATCCTGCCATCCACCAGATGGATTTTTTCAAGCCAATGCGTGATGCGAACAATCCTCCGAGGATACCGCCCAGGGTGAGGAATATGACTCCGATGGTGCCGTATACGATACCTACTTCTGCTGTCGATAGTTCCAGACCTCCCGATTCTTTGGAGGCAACCAGGAAAGGCATACACATTTTGATGAGGAATGCTTCAGGCAGGCGGTACAGCAACATGAACACGATGGCCAGCAATGCGCCCGGTTTGGTGAAATAGGTGGCGAATGTTCGTCCGAATTCTCTGAATATGGCTCCTGCAGTGGCGGCATCGGCAGCCAGTGTTGACTTATCTGAGGTGGGTTTGGGGACTGCAAAGAGGTGATAGAACGTCACCAGGCTGAACAGAACGGCTGTAACCAGCATCGTGATGGTCCATGACAGCGGAATGTTTTCGGTTCTCAGTTCGATGGCGCCGGCAATGGCTACGAGCACGCCTTGTCCGAAGATAGAGGCGAGCCGGTAAAACGTGCTTCGGATGCCAACGAAGGCTGCCTGGTCACTCTGTTTCAGTGCCAGCATGTAGAAGCCGTCGGCGGCAATGTCGTGTGTGGCAGAGGCAAAAGCCGTGATGATGAACAGCATTAGCGTGATGCTGAACATGCTGATGGGGGTTGTTCCGGCCGCCATAGTCGCCTCGTCCGGCCGTGGAATGGACAGCGTCAGCAGGATGAATGCCACAGACATCAGAATCTGCATGGAAAGGGTCCACCATCTTTTGGTCTTGATGATGTCGACAAACGGGCTCCAGAAGGGTTTGATAGTCCATGGCAGATAGAGCAGGCTTGTGAACAAGGCCATTTCTCCGTTCGGTACGCCCATTTTAGTAAACATCATCACGGAGATGTTGTTTACGATAAAATATGGAATGCCTTGTGCAAAGTACAAGGTGGGTACCCATGCCCATGGCGATATGTTTTTTGTATGGTTCATGATATTGATTTATTGTGTTCTATTCGATTATTCATACAGCTTGTCAATGCTGGCACCTATATAGTAGTGCAGCAGTATTGCATCATACTTATACCCTTGCTCGCCCATCACGGCTGCACCTATTTGGCAAAGTCCCACACCATGCCCCCAACCGGCGCCGGTGAGGATGAAGCGTCCGGGAATGCCTTCGGAGGACAACTCCTCCTTGTCCACCACGAAGGCAGAGCTGTAGAGGTGTGAAGTAGAGAGCGTACGGCGAATTTCCAGCTCCTTGCCGATGGTGAGCGTGCGCTTGGTTCCCACAATCTTCAGTTTCCAGAGGCGTCCGCTGGTTCCGCGGGCTATGGGGATAAGGTCGATGATTTGTCCGTAGTCAATGCCTGAACGTTTCAGAATGAGGGCTGAAAGCTCTTCTTGGGTATATTCCACTTTCCAGCGATAGAAGTCCGTAGTCTCCTGGTCATAGTTATTGAGTACCTGCGAGAGGATTTTCTTGTCGGTGGTGTTGCAGAATGCTTCGGGGGAGGTACGAATCCAGCGGTCCGCTTCGACTTCCTGCGTCAAATCGGGCAGTGTGGCGTGCGTTTTGCTGTCTCGTTGTTGGGCAAGATAGGGATATTTGATGTCTTCCCAGCAGTATTGGAACTCCTCGAAAGCACCGCCGCAGCATTTGGAGAAACGGGCGTCGCAAATCTTACCATCAGATGTCAGTACCTGGCCGCGGGTAGCGGAGATGGCTTGTTTCACAATATCGGTAGAGGCACGTGTAATGCCCTGGTAGCGTTGACAATGGTCGTCGGCGCATACATCGAAACGTGTGTGGTCTTCTCGGTCGTACCAGCGAATCAGCTCTTCGTCGGTCTGCGTAAAGGCCGAGTAGTTAGCTTGGGCTTCGGTGATTTCCTTATTCTTTTGTATTTGTGCCAGTAGCCAGCTTCGGGAGATGACAGCGTGTGCCTTGAGCAGCTCCAGAGAAGCGGTGGCACTCATCTCGGAGGAGATGACGCTGGTCAGATAATCTTCTACATGGATGACGTTGATGCCGGTGAGCTTTCCATTCTCAACGATGATTTTGAGAGCACCCAGAAAACGCTGGTCTTCCTTGCGCTCCCAATGGAAATTGATGCCGATGGTAACGTCCAATAGTTCGAAGGCATCGGTCTGCTCGTGTTGCGGTTCAAACAGCAGTTCGTCATACCGGCGTCCATTCCAGAGAATCTTGCCTTCGTCGTAGGTCACTACCTGCTTTCCGCTGACTTCCGTTCCGTCCATGCGATACGGATTCAGCAAAACGAATTCTATCTGCGGTTCAAACAGAATGCCTACTTGTACTTTGGGCTCTTTCATAATGGTATTTCTTTAAAATTAGAGTTCTTGGATTTCAGAAGTCATATTTTTTCCCTGATACGCTGCCGTACCTTGTGGAAATCTGTGGCAGAGAGGCATACTTCACTTAATATCTGCGCCACGTCTTCCGCAGTGATTTTCAAGAAATCCTTTTCTACGGGGGTGATAAAGACACCTCCCAAGTCGACGGATGCCGGGCTGCTCAACAGATTGGCTTCTCCTTCGGCAGTATAGCAGGCGGGGCGGTGTTTCTCGCGCGGGAAGACAAAGACCACCCAACGGTCGGCCTCGTATAGGACCAGTACGTTCATCATCGGCTCGTCTTCTTCGGGTTTCACGTCCAGAGAACGGTAAATGATGTCGAACAAGTCTGCCGCGTCCTCTTTGGAGGTGGATTCAATCACAAGTGTGGCACGGGGAGCGTCGTCAAGATACCACAGTGCTGCTTTCCTATAATCGGCTATTTTCCCGGCAGTCTGTCCGCGCCAGTCCTTTTCAATAGGCATGAACCCTTTGTTTCCTGCCTGGAAATGAGCATGGTCGGGGGCGGAAGCACCACATTTGGGACCGTTGTAGAAGATGGTGTAATCCGTCAGCGCCTCGGCCAGCTCCAGCAT
>ENA-OPRW01001245-OPRW01001245.1-human-gut-metagenome-genome-assembly--contig:-NODE-1245-length-18768-cov-2.909902_pt1 | contig 18768 bp, 10 predicted proteins | sample MGYA00241898_ERZ501890 | MGnify/ENA primary metagenome ERZ501890 (study PRJEB25962, sample SAMEA2042216) | human gut metagenome | biome: human gut; feature: human-associated habitat; material: faeces... | reverse complement strand
GGCTAGTGTTTATCCTGTTGACCGTGTTTAATATACGGGAGTTGATCGTGAATGCTATTCCCGAAACGTTGAGACATGCCATATCCGTTGGAATTGGTTTGTTTATTGCTTTTTTAGGATTACAAAAGGCCGGGTTGATCGTGGCTAATCCTGCAACATTTGTTTCTTTAGGCGAGTTTACTCCATCGACGTTGTTGGCCGTGGGAGGAATTATTATCGGGGGAGTGTTGGTTGCACGGAAAGTGAAGGGGGCTCTTTTCTACGCGATCGTGGCGGTCACGTTATTAAGTATTCCTTTGGGGATTACCCGGATACCGGAAGGCTTTTCTTTAGTATCGATGCCTCATTCTCTGGAGCCGGTCTTTTTCAAGCTGGATTTTCATTCTTTGTTGTCCCCGAATATGTTGATTGCGATTTTCTCGCTCGTGTTCATGGATATTTTTGATACTTTAGGAACATTAGTCGGTACGGCAAATAAAGTGGGAATGGTGAAACCTGATGGGAGTATCCCGAAGTTGAAACCTGCGATGATGGCGGATGCTGTGGGAACAACGGTCGGGGCTTTGCTCGGAACGTCAACCACCACGACTTACGCTGAGAGTACTGCCGGTATTGCCGAAGGTGGGCGTTCCGGTTTGACAGCTGCTGTTGTTAGCGGATTGTTCATTGTCGCTCTGTTCTTTGCCCCGTTCTTTTTGTTGGTTCCGGGCATCGCTACGGCAGGGGTATTGGTGATCGTGGGGAGTTTTATGTTTGATGCGGTGAAGAAAATTCGTTTTGATGATATGACCGAGGCTTTTCCTGCTTTCGTGACTATTATCATGATGCCGTTGACTTATTCGATTGCGGAGGGTATCGTGTTGGGGCTGTTGACTTACGTGTTGCTTAAATTGTTTGCGGGTAAATATCGAGAGTTAAATCTCACGATGTATATACTCTCGATATTGTGTATTTTGAAATACGTGTTTGTCTAGGTTATTCAATATCTTCCAGTTCCCGGTTTGCCACGTAGCCCCGCCATTTTTCAATGAGCTGTTGAATGTCCTGTGGTATTTCGGAATTGAAGTCCATCCATTTGCCTGTTCCCGGGTGTTCAAAACCAAGGGTTTTGGCATGTAATGCTTGTCGGGGACAGAGGGCGAAACAATTTTGCACGAATTGTTTATACTTCGTGAAAGTGGTCCCTTTCAGTATTTCATTACCACCATATTCCGGATCATTGAATAGCGGATGTCTGATTGATTTGAAATGAGCCCGGATTTGGTGGGTACGTCCGGTTTCCAGCACGCATTCCACGACATTCACGTAGCCCAAGCGTTCCAGCACGTGATAGTGAGTCACGGCGTGTTTGCCGTAGTCGCTACCTTCCGGGAATACACCCATGATTTTCCGGTTAGAGATACTCCTTCCGATGTTACCGATAATCGTTCCGTTGTCATTTTCCAAGTTCCCCCAGCATACGGCCACGTATTTCCGACTAGAGGTTTTATGAAAAAATTGGGAAGACAATTTGGTTTTAGCTTCTTCCGTTTTGGCAATGACCAGCAGGCCGGAAGTGTCCTTGTCTATCCGGTGAACCAACCCGGGGCGGGGATCGTTTTCTTTGAATAACGGATTCCCTTTCAAGTGCCATGCCAAAGCGTTCACGAGAGTCCCCGTGTAATGCCCGTAGGAAGGATGTACCACCATGCCCGGTTCTTTGTTAATGACTAGCAGGTAGTCGTCCTCGTACACGATGTTTAGAGGAATATCTTCCGGTATGACCCGTATTTCCCGTTTCGGGTGGGGGAGCATCAAGGTAACGATGTCTTTGGGTTTTACCCGGTAATTGGATTTTACCGGTTTATTATTGACCTGTACACATTGGGCCTCTGCAGCTTCTTGTATTTTTGTACGGGATACGTTGGGTAACCGATCGACCAGAAACCGATCAATGCGCAGTAAATTTTGGCCGGGATCAACTTCCAGACGGAAATGTTCATACATTTCTTGCTCTTGTTCCGGTTCGTCCTCGCCCAGTTCTTCTAAATCTTCTACTTCTTCTTCTATCATGGTTGTAGCTCCTCAATGGACAGGGAGTCCAGTGCCATTATTTTTTCTTTATCTTTCGTGAGGTAGAGCGTGATGTCTCCCCCCATCTTCATCGTCATGTTCTCTTCGAATTCAGGCTCTTGCTGGTATATAATTGCCGTGGATTGGTCCGCCTCGGTTTTGACCGTGTTGTCGGGTTGGATTTCACCCACGTTTAAGAATGCCCGCAATAGCATGGCTTTTGCCTCTGCCAGTGTCTTCCCCACTAACGATGGGATGGCTACTTGGTCATTGGACGTATTCCCGTTCCCGAGTACAATATCCACCGTTTCTCCTTTTTGTATCAAACTATTGGGTTCGATGATGTTGCCCTCGTATTTGAAATCAAGTACTAGGTTTTTGAAGTTGGAAGGAACGTATTCGATTCTTCCAACGTTGAGTCCCAAGTTCTTCAATCGTTGCAAGGATTGACGGAAGGCCACGTTGCGAAGGTTCGGGAAAATGATTTTTTCCGGGGCATTGGCGTTGATGGTCAGTTGAATGGCCCGGTTGTTCTTCACGTGAGCATTCGGTGACGGGAATTGTTCTACGATAGTTCCCGGTTTGGCATTATTGTCATAGATAGAATCGATGACAAGGATTTGCAAATTCTTCTCTTTGGCGAAAGGTTCCGCCTCGTCGGGAGTGAGTCCCCGGAGTTCGGGAACAGTAATATAGTAACCATGATTCGTGTATTTCTCCAATCGATTCAACACGATGTACCCGATCAGGAACAACACGATGCAGGCTACGGCTATGTTGATCAATAACACGATGATATGTCCTTTTTTAAAGAAACCCATAGAGTGTGTAACGTTTGTAAATTTATAAAACTTGCCGTGTTCATCACTACTGAACACGGGCAGTGCTGGTATTGAAATACCTTAACTTTGCAAAAATAGCAGAGATTTTTCAATTATCACTACTATTTTACTATTTTTGCTTTGAAAATAAGAAGTGATAAAGATGGTAAGATTCATTTTAGTATTCCTGTTGCTGGGTTTGACGGGTTATGTCGGGGCGCAGGAAATCAAGATAGAGAAATCGACAGAGAAAATCGTGTATCAGGGAAAGTCCTATTATCTCCATACGGTGAAAGCCAAGGAAACGCTTTTTTCCATATGTAAGGCTTACGGTGTCTCCGTGGATGAAGTGAAAGCATTAAATGATAAGAGTGACAATGCTCTTTCGATTGGGGACGTGTTGAGAATTCCTGTGGTCGAACCCTTTAAATCTATTGATGATAAGTTTTATTATCACCGGATGAAACCGAAAGAGACGCTATATTCTCTTTCCCGGAAGTTTAATATCAAGATGAAACGAATTCTGAAAGATAATCCGGAGTACGACGTGAGCCGACCGATCGCGGAAGGTGCTGTCGTGAAATTGGCATTGAGGCAGATTGATCGCACCGTGTTGGAGGCTGAATTACGTTGGGAAAAACGTCAGGCGAAAGAGGTTCAACAAGCTCGGCGTGAAGAGATGGAAAAACACGAGGAAAGTCATCCGAATACTTTCCCGCCTGCCCGCGATTCATTGGAAGGAATGGTGCAGCAGGTTGTGGGTGATACCGTGTTTATTATTCCTGAAGTTGCTCATGAGCAACGCCACGTGAAAGTTGCTCTTATGTTGCCTTTGTACGTGAAGGAAAACAAGTTGCCCTTATCTGAGGAGGAAATTCCGGTGGACACGCTGGGTGTGAATATACGGAACGAGCGTTGGCGTTTATCTTCTCGCACGGAACCTTTCCTGCAATTTTATCAGGGGGTATTGATGGCCGTGGATAGTTTGAAACGGCAGGGATACACGATCGATTTGCATGTTTATGACACGGAACGTGATCCCAATACCGTGCAACGTTTGGTAGGGGAATTGAATTTGTTATCTCCGGATTTGATTATTGGTCCCGTGTACGCGAACACGTATAAGGTGGTTGCCGAACAGCTAGGAAACCGGACGATTCCGATGATTTTCCCGCTTTCTTCACGGGGAGGAGATTTAGTCCGTTTCCCGAATTTCGTGCAGTTGAATACGTCTACGGTTTCTCTGGTAGAAGAGATGGCGGACTGGATTGTCGCGAACGGTACGCAGGCTCATCTGATAAATATCATTCCCGATGGGGGAGTTCGCACCGGGGAAGAGAGTCGTTTGACAGATCTGGTACGGAGTCGCTTACAGGCGAACGGGATGGAAGATATGACGAATTGTCAATGGCGACCTCAAATGCATTTGGATTCATTACGCAAGATTATGAGGCCGGGAATGGAAAATATGATCTTGTTTCCAACTATAAATGAAGCGGCGGCCAGTCGGACGTTGCCCGTGTTGTCTGCACTGGCAGATCAGTTCCGGATCACGGTAATTGGTTTCCCCGATTGGTTGAAATTTACTTCTATCGACGAGGAAGTGTTGTTTAAGTTGAACGTGAAGATGATGGCGAATAGTTACGTGGATTATCAAGGTGATGTGGCTAAAGAGTTTTCCGCGAAACACCGGGATTATTTTTATTCGGAGCCAAGTAATGTGGTGAACCGGGCGTTTGACATTGTTATGTGCTTTATCCCCTTGGTCGACATGGAACGTGGGAATACCTTGAACGTGTTGCGGGAAAAGGATATAAGCGGGGTATTTACCCGTTTCCGGTTTCATCCGGTGAATGGATTTGGTGGTTTGGAGAATCGGGGGCTGTTCTTGATTAACTATGGTCGGAATTTCGAGATTATCGTGAAACCGGTAGTCAAATAATTCAGATTTTTTCACGGTGATAGCATAAAAGAACGACAGTAACGATACGGTTTTATCCTGTGTAGCTTGAAATAAATTAATTTTAGGGGCTTGCGGGTAACCTTTGGCCGGGTATTGTCGTTGTCCTGCATAATTAGTTGTTATTACATCTTGAATAGAATGAAAATCGGGGAGTACGGCATTTTTTTTGATATGATTAATAGGAATTGGAATTTACTAAATTAACCTGTTATGGCAGAAACTACGACATACATTACTGTACAACAAAAATATAGATCTTTATTAAAGTCATGTAAGAACTTGATTTCAACCGAGGATATTCGTCTCGTGCGAAAAGCTTTCGACACGGCAATGAGCAGCGAGGCAAATTCACGAGCGGTTACCGAGAAAGATATTCATCGTTTGCTGGATACCGGATTAATTATCACGTCCGAGATCGGGTTGGGGAGGACTTCTATTATTTGTTTGATGTTGCATCGGGCAATAGAGTCCGGAACGTTGAAATTGGAACAGATAAAAACGGTATTTGGAGAGAAAGTAGCCCAGATATTAGCCGGTTTACGGGATATAAGCCATATCTACGCTACTCACCGGGTGGTGGATTCCGAAAATTTCCGGAAATTACTACTGAGTTTTGCTGAAGATGTACGGGTGCAGTTGATTTTTCTGGCGGAAAAATTGTATGATTTACGACATGCCGAGACTTTACTTCCGGAACAACAACGGGAGTTAGCCCGGGAAACCAGTTATATCTACATTCCTTTTGCCCATCGTTTAGGTTTGTATAATATCAAATCGGAGATGGAAGACCTCGCTTTGCGTTACGGGGAGCCTGAGGTGTACAAGGAGATTTCTTTGAAGCTGGAAGGAACACGGGAGGCCCGTGAAAAATATATCAACGAGTTTATTGCCCCTATCGTGGAAGAATTCAATAACCGGGGAATTAAATTCAAGGTGAAATGGCGTACCAAGACGATCGCTTCGATCTTGAACAAGATGCGGAAGAAACAGGTGGAGTTCGAGGAAATCTATGACATATTCGCGGTTCGTTTTATACTGGATAGCAGGGGGCCGGAAGAGAAGGCCGATTGTTGGAGGGCATATTCGATCGTGGCCGACAAGTACACGCCTAACCCGCAGCGATTGCGGGATTGGATTTCAGTGCCTAAATCCAATGGTTATGAATCATTGCAGACCACCGTTCTCGGACCTAATAACCGATGGGTGGAAGTGCAGATTCGTACGGAACGGATGGATGAGATTGCAGAAAAGGGATTCGCGGCTCACTGGAAGTACAAGGGGGGAACGGCGGATAAGGCTATAGAGGAGTGGCTGACTGAGTTACGAGAGATATTGGAGAGTTCGGAAGTCGGAGCCGTGGATATGCTGGACGATATTAAAATTAACCTGCAAGATAAGGAGGTACACGTGTTTACCCCGGCGGGAGATTTGAAGACTTTACCGGCGGGTGCGACGTTACTTGACTTTGCTTATGCTATCCACACGGCCGTGGGATCCCGTTGTGTAGGAGGAAAGGTAAACCAACGTAACGAGACCTTGCGCTATGTGTTGAAGAACGGGGATCAGGTATCCATCCTAACCTCGAATAATCAACAGCCGAATGCCGACTGGCTGAATATTGCCACGACTTCGAAAGCTCGTAACAAGATTCGTCAGTTTCTCACCGAAGATTCGCGGGCTCAGGCCACACTGGGTAAGGAAATGTTGGCTCGTCGGTTTAAGAATTGGAAGTTAGAGTTGACGGACGAGGTGATTCATCGTTTGCAACAACACTATAAGTATAAGTTTGCTATCGATCTTTACCAGGCGATTGCCGAGGAAAAGTTGGATATGGCGGAGATCAAGGAGTTCATTACTCGCCCGAAAGAGGAGGAACGTACGGTTGCTACCCCAAGAGAAGAGGTGCAGGTTACCCCGTCCCGCCCGATTAGTGAAGATGTGTTGTTGATCGACCGGAACGTGGATAACGTGGTGTACAAGTTCGCCCGTTGCTGTAACCCGGTATTCGGGGATGATATTCTGGGATTCGTTTCTATTGGTGAGGGAATTAAGATTCACCGGACCCAGTGTAAGAATGCTCTTGATTTGCAGCGTCGCTACCCGTACCGAATCGTGCAGGCGGCTTGGACGAATGCCGGGGCGACTTCCTACCAGACGGTGTTGAGTATTGTGGGGCGTGAAGATGCGGGAATGGTGACCAAGATTACCGAGGTGATAGCGAAGGACCCGAAGATCACGTTACGGGGATTGTCCATTAATTCGAGCGAGGGATTATTTGACGGGCAAATCACCGTGTTGGTTAGTGATACGGAACATTTGTCACAACTGATTTCCCGGTTGAAACGTATACAGGGGGTCATGCGGGTATATCGTCATGATTCTGTGAAAGAGTAGTTTTATGTTGATTTTTCCTATATTTGTATAGTTCTAAATGATGGGTTAACACGTGATAGTAATATGTCGGAACAGGATGAGGTAAAATGGTTACAGGGATTAAGAGTTGGGGATGACCGGGCTTTTAAAGTCCTGTTTGAAAAGTATTATGCCTCACTCTGTGCATTTGCCACTAATTTCGTGAATGACCCGGACGTGGCGGAAGATATTGTACAGGAGATATTTTTCAAATTATACACGGATAAACCGGCTTTTGATGTCGTGGTGGCCTTGAAATCTTACTTGTATCTGGTCACCAAGAATCAATGTCTGAATTATTTGAAACATGCCCGGATCGAGCAGGAGTATATGTCTTTCTTGAAGGAACGGGAAACAACGACCTTCTTTTTTAACCAGATCGTGGAGCAGGAGTTACTGGCCTTGTTGTCAGAGGCTATTCAGGATTTACCGGAACAGACGGGACAAGTGTTCCAACTGGTGATGGAAGGTTTCGATAATGCGGAAATTGCGGAGAAACTGAATCTCTCCATAGATTCGGTAAAGTCACATAAAAAGCGTGGAAAACAATTATTGAAGAGTCGGTTAGGAGATATAACGGCTATCCTTTTATTCCTGTCGAATTGTTAAATTTGCAAGAAAGTGTCATGCAAGTGACACTTTTTTTGTACTTGATTGTTTTTAGGTCGTAAAAGAAATCAAGATGAAAGAAGCATTTGAAATAGCACGAATTATTCAGAAGAGTTTGAAAGGACAACTTTCAGAATCAGAGGAAAGACAATTATCCGATTGGCGAAAGGCTTCTGGAGAGAATGAACGTGCTTTTCAACGAATGATTTCAGAAGATTTTTACACGGTTGGGATGGAGAGGTTGGAAACGTATGATTACCGGGTGGCCTACGGGCGTTTCTTGCAAAGGAAATACCAACAGCGTCGTAAAAGGAGATTTCTGATAAACGTGGCTCGGGTAGCTGCTGTTGTGTTACCGTTTATAATTGCACTCGTTCTTTATGTCGGGTTGAATCGAGATGAAGAACAAACGTTACGTCCTTCTTTGGCAACAAATATCCTTCCGGGGACGAGTAAAGCCGTGTTAACACTGGCGAACGGACAAATGATTCCTTTAGGCAAGGAGGCTGCGGATAGTACGATTATAACGGATGGGGCACAAATTAATGCTTCGGGTTCTGGGGTAACATATGCTAGTGGTGGAGAAAGTGAATCGATCGTTTATAATAAATTGGAAATACCTCGCGGGGGAGAGTTTTGTCTGACGCTTTCAGATGGAACAAGGGTGTGGTTGAACTCGGAAACTTCTATCCAGTATCCGGTGGCTTTCGGGGCAAAGGAACGGCGGGTTTTCGTGCAGGGAGAGGCTTATTTTGAAGTTGCGAAGGATGCGAATAAACCTTTTACCGTACAGTTTATGAGTTCGTCGGTAACGGTGTTGGGAACTTCCTTTAATATCCGGGCTTATCCGGAAGAGAAACAGTCGCAAACGACTCTTGCGGAAGGTTCCGTGAGAATATACAGCCCCGGTAGTTCAATGCTGTTGAAACCGGGAGAACAGGTGGAAGTGAACGCTTTGTCGGGAGAGATGGTAAAGAGGGAGGTTGAAGTAAAGAGTTTTACGAGTTGGAAAGACGGGCGTTTCGTGTTTGAACAACAACCGTTGGAAGATATAATGAGAACATTGGAACGATGGTACGATATTCGAGTGATATTCAAGGATGAGGGGGCGAAACGAATTTCTCTGTCGGGAAATATGAAGCGATACGGTGATTTCTCCCAGGTGATGAAAATGTTGCAGATGACGGGAGATGTGCGATTTGAATTACATGGAAATGATGTATATATAACTACAGAGTGAAACCCTCGATGGCCACGAGGGGAGGCAAGTGTGTAAAACTAACTAAATTAATTAATTACATTATGAAGAAGAACCGCAATAAGTCTCTTCCAGGAGGTTTATGGTTAATAAAGAACCGATTAATGATGAGAATGACGATCGTTTTATTATTGTTTTCGTCATTCACGGCAGTGGCTCAGAATGTCACTGTGAAGATGAAGAATAGTTCATTTATCCAAGTTGCTAAAGAAATTCAAAAGCAAACGGAGTTGACTTTTTTGTACAATGATGCAAAAGTAGGTAATATTACGGGATTGAATCCTGATTTCACGAATACGGATGTAAAAGCCGTTTTAGAGTATTGTTTAAAGAATTCAGGACTTACTTTCTCGATCGTGGATAACACGGTGGTGGTTAGTCCCGTGAAATCAACGAACCAACAGCAAGAGAATAAACTTACGGTGGCAGGTAAGATCACGGATCAACAAGGTCTGCCTCTTCCGGGAGTGAATATTATTATCAAAGGAACCACGCTAGGATTCGTGTCAGACGTGGAAGGAAAGTTCACTGCGATTTGTTCACGGGGTGATTCTTTGCTTTTCTCGATGGTCGGTTTCGAGATGCAGACCGTGGCAATTAATAGCGATTCCCCTTTAAACATCAAAATGAAGGAGGCCACGGAGGCATTGGATGAGGTTGTTGTTGTTTCAACAGGTTACACTCGTCTGCCGAAAGAGCGTGCTACCGGTTCATTTAGCGTGGTTACAGCTAAAGAATTGGAAAAACGTCCTAGTCCGAATATCATGAATCGTTTGGAAGGTGTTGTTCCGGGGGTTTACGTGGATGTCAAGAATTCGGATATGACTTTTTTGTATGGTTCCGATCGTACGGATGGTTATGTTGATGAGCAGACGAATATTTCCATGAATATCCGGGGAAAAAGTTCTCTTTTGAACACAACAAGGCCTTTACTGGTTGTTGACGGTTTCCCCACGGATATGGAAATGAAGAATATAAATCCCAGCGATGTTGAATCGATTACTTTTTTGAAAGATGCGGCAGCAGCCTCTATCTGGGGGGTACGTGCGGCCAATGGGGTTATTGTTATTGAGACAAAAAAAGGTAAAAAAGGTAAAGGGGGAACAACCGTAAATTTTGGAATGAATGTATCGACTTCCGGTTCCCCTCGTTTTAATACCTTACCGATCATGAATTCAGCCGAAATGATTGATTACGAAAAGGAAATGGTCGAGAAAGGTTATATCACGAGACCCGTGAATTCCGCCTATTCGGCAGGGGCCCCGATTTCACAAGCTGCTAAATTGATTTTGGACGCTAAGGACGGGCTTATTAACCAGGCGGATGCGGATGCCATGCTGAATGAATTAGCTGGTCGGGAGGCTTATCGTGATGTGAAAAAGTATCTGTTGCAACCTTCTTTTTCACAGCAATATAATTTATCTTTTAGTGGGGCGTCTGATCAGATGTCTTATTTCCTTTCCGCATCTTATGCAAACGAGAGATCTAACATGAAGGGTGAAGAAGGTGATCGTTTCACGTTGACTTCCAACATGAATTTTAAAATATTGAATTGGGCTACGTTGACCACGGGGTTAAGAGCTACTTTGTTTAATATTAAAAATAATGCTTTAGGACTTTCCATGATACAGGCATCCGGCGGTTTGATCTTGTTACCTTATAACCAATTCGTGGATGAGAATGGTAATCGGGTTGATTACTATAAGACGTACAATGAAGATTTTGTAACGGAAAAAGAAGCATTGGGATATAAAAATTGGAAGTATAATTATTTGGACGAACTGGATAACAAAGATGATACCCGTAAAGAGCAAACTTTCGCGATGACGGTGGGATTGAATATTCCAATTCCGGGAGTAAAAGGGTTGTCATTAGACGGACAATTCATGTTTGAAAGGAAGAATACCAAGAATCGTACTTTTGCTAACGAGAATACGTTCGAGGCTAGAGATCTTTATAACCTAGCCACGACTTATGATGCAAATACGGGTGCGCTGACCAATAATCTTCCGTGGGGAGGTATCTTGAACGTGACTAATGGTAATTCCCAGAATTACAGTATTCGGGGACAGATCAATTACGATGGGGTTATTGATGAAATTCATCAAATTACAGCATTGGCTGGAATGGAAATCCGTGAGACGAGAGATTGGGCGAATGGGGCTAGGTATTATGGTTATAACGAAAAAACACTGATTGCCGGCAGTCAGTTGCCGAATCCTTATATAAATATCTGGGGATATAATAGTTATTTGACAGATGCTAGTCCGGAAACTGATTATCAACGGCGATACTTGTCTTATTACGGAAATTTGTCTTATACTTTGATGAATAAATACGTATTATCTGGAAGTGTGCGTTATGATGATTACAATAATTTTGGTGTTGACCGGAAATACCGGGCGACTCCGATGTGGTCAACCGGATTTTCGTGGCATATTGGTCGGGAAGATTTTATCATGGATAATGTAGGATGGTTGAATCAATTGACATTTAGAACGACTTACGGGTATAATGGAAATATTGATCCGGGCCAGTATCCTTTCACGAACATATCGTTATCCACGAGTAATGATGGTTTTACTCAATTACCTTCATCAAGTATTACTGCCGCGGCCAATCCTTCAATTCGTTGGGAGAAGACAGGTGTGTTGAATTTTGGATTGGATTTTGCAGTATTGAATCATCGTCTTTCCGGTTCTATCGAAGTGTATCGTAAGTATTCGAGAGACTTGTTTGCAGAGTACACGATAAACCCGATATTCGGAGCGAATTCGACCCGATCTTACACGCTTACTCGTAATGCAGCTAAGGTGGATGGAAAAGGAGTGGACATCGCTTTGAATGGAATGATTGTACAGAAAAGCGATTTTAATTATAGAGCCAGTTTAACTTTCTCTTATAACACGAATGAAGTAAAATCTTCTCCTTATGAACTATATTCCAGTTTTGCATCTAGTGGAGGAGGAAGTGGTCGTATGATAGAAGGGTATAATATGAATAACTTCTGGGCTACTCGTTGGGCCGGTTTGGATGAAGAGGGAAATGCTCTGGTGTACAATGCGGACGGGGAGATTATAAAATCTACGGAAAATATTACGAATGATGATTTGGTGTATATGGGAACATTGACACCGAAGTACTTTGGTGGATTTTTTAATACGTTCACTTATAAAGGATTGTCTCTTTACGTGGGGATCACCTATAAGTTAGGGTATATTTTCCAGAAACCGACGATTTCACAACAGCCTGCAAGTAGATACGGTGGTGCTAATTATGAAATTAATGAAGATATGGCAAAACGTTGGAGAGAGGCGGGTGATGAGGCTAAAACCGATGTACCCCGTTTGGGAACGGATAACAATAGTTTTCAACGATATAGAGGTGCTGATATTCATGTCCAAAAAGGAGATCATATCCGTTTAAAAGAAATATCGTTGACTTATGAACTCCCGTCTAAATGGGTAAATAAAATCATGCTTGGTAGTGCTAATATCGGGTTTACTGCAACAAACCTGGGATTGATCTGGAAAAAGAATAATGTCGGTATAGATCCTGATTTTATTCCGAACACGAGAGATTTGCGGATGGCGCCGACACCTTCTTATAACTTCTCGTTAAATCTTAATTTCTAAAACGTGATAGATATGAACAAGAAAATATTTATTGTAATTATAGGACTTTCCTGTTGTTTCTCCGCTTGTTCCGATTGGGTGGATGTCAAGACTAAAGGATCATTGGTTCCGGAGGAGACGGAAAATTACCGTTACCTGATGAATAACACGGAAAATTTCCGCTGGACACTTTCTTACCATGATGTGGCATCGGATGATATTGATATTTCTGATCCGGCTCAACAAGAGGCGATCTATGAAACGAATAAATTTATCCCGGTATATACTTGGGCCGACGAAATTTATAGCCAGTCTGAAAATGACACGGAGATGAACAAAGTGTACCAGGTTATCTATAATTGTAACGTGGTGATTGATGAGGTGATGGATAGTAAGAACGGGACAAACGAGGAGAAGTTGGAGATTCGGGCTGAGGCTCTTGTACATAGAGCCGAGGCATATTTGACGTTAGTGAACGTGTATGGTGTTCCGTATAATGCAGCAACGGCATCCACGGATCAAGGAGTCCCCTTGTTAACTACCCCTCGTGTAGAAGGGGCTCTGCCACGTGCATCTGTCGAAAAAGTGTACGAGCAAATTTTTAAAGATTTGGATGATGCTTTCGAGTATTTGCCCGATGTGGCAGAATTTAATTTCTATCCGGGTAAATGTGCTATTTATGCATTGCGAGCAAGAGCCTATCTGTTGATGGGTAATTACACGGAGGCGAAAAAGAACGCTCAAGAGGCACTTAAATTAAAGAGTACATTGGAAAATCTGAATGACTATGTTGATCTGGCGAGTACAGAGGAAAGTGTGAGAAGGAAAAATTACGTGGAAACATTGAAAGATAAGGAAGTTATTTTTGCTAAAATGCCCGTAACTACATTTTCGATGGCATCATATTCCACGGCTGGCCTTGTGTTAAGTGATGATCTGCTGAATACTTTTGATCAGGAAAAAGATTTGCGTTATTTTTATTTTACTCGTTCCATGGTAGATGATTTAGGTATGACTTATTCCGGGCGGGTATATTTTAAGGACAATTATTATCCTTATGACTGGAAAAAGAACGAGGGACGTAACATGGGGCCTTGTGTGCCGGAAATGATGCTAATTGAGGCAGAATGTTGGGCTCGCGAGGGAAACACGACGGAATCCATGAATATTGTGAATAAATTGAGAGAGTATCGTTACGTTGCGGGTGAGGACTATTCGTTGAGTGCCGCAACAGCTAAAGAGGCTTTAGGAAATGTATTACAGGAGCGTCGTAGAGAATTAACGTGTCATGGTTTACGTTGGATGGATCAACGTCGTTTGGCAAATGATCCGGATTTTCCGACACAGACGGTGACTCGGGTATTCAAGGGAACGACTTATACATTAGAACTCGGTGCCGTGCGGTATACTTTCCCAATGGGAGAAAAATATTTGGAAGAAAATCCGGAGATCGGACAAATTAAATAAGAGTTCGTAAGGTTCATAAAGTTATAAGGTTTATAAGGTTCTTTATAAACTTTGTGAACCTTACCAACTTTATAAATTATTAAATCGTATTGTATGAAAAAAATCACGTTGTTAGGAAGTATCGTTGTACTTCTGTTATTTACTTGTATGGTTAAGGCACAGGATCGTAAACCTTTTCACATTATTCCATTGGTGCCGGTTGCCGGTCAGGATGTGAAGTTCACGTATGATAATTCGCTGACGTCACTGGCTGATGAGGAAACGATTTACGGAACGGTTTATTACTGGGAAAATTTGCGTTGGAGGGCGGAAGATTTGAAGTTGGTGAAGAATGATACGGCATGGGAGACCACTTGTCGTGTGCCTGAAAATTGTGCGTTGGTATCATGTAAATTTTACGCTGGGGACAAAAAGGATACAGGGGGACGGTCCACGTACACGACAATGACCTTTAACAAGAACGGGCAGAATTTACCGACTGCTTATATGGCGTGGGGAATGTTGCGGAACAAGACGTTGGAGTCTTTACCGGAATATTGTGACGAGGATGCGTATATTGATGATGAAGTTATGCGTTTTTGGCTGAACCAACAGCTTTTGAAAGATCCCGGAGCCCGGAAATACGTATTCTATTATGCGGCGAAGTTGTTGAATAAAATGATGCCGGGAGAAAAACATGAACAGATGTTAGGAGACGTGGATTTTATACTGAATTTACCGGATGTGGATGAAGAGACGTTGTTGAAGGCTCTTGAAGTTGCTAAGAATATCGTGAAAGACAGTACGAAAGCGGCGGCAGTAGAAACCCGGATTTTAAAAGATTATCCGAACGGGATTTTGGCTAGGGACCAAGAGATATGGCGGATTTTCAGAATCATGGATGCCGATGCGAAAGCTCCTGAATTAGACGCTTTCCTGAAACGTTTCCCGACGGAAAAGTTTAAAGATATAGAGACGGAAACATCATCCATGTATCTGGGTAAAATCTTTCAAGCGGTAGTTTATCAGCCCATCATCAAGAAAAATGATTATAGTTTCTTGTACAAGTACCTTCATGATGTTCCCCATCTTTATTTGCTGACTTTCTACTGGCACATGGTACAAGTGCCGTTGAACACGAATCAGAGAACCCCGGAACAGGTGTTACCTTTTGCTAAGGTTATTTACAATGAGGTGATGACTCGTCCTCAAGCAGGAACTGATCAAGTGTATTCAGAACGGGAGTGGAAGGATTATCTGCTAACGAGGGGAAAAGATATGATTCTGAAGCACGCGTTCGTGTTGGATGCTACCGGTTCTTCTGCCGAGGCATTGGAGTTGATGGAAGAAATTAAAGGGAAATATAATTTCAAATCGGCAGAATATAACAATCAATATGTTCGTTTGTTGGAGAAGAATGGCTATCAATCGATGGTAATTCCCACGATCGTGGCTAGTGTACGGGAAGATGCGGTTACTCCCGAAATGTTGGAAATCTTGCGGAAAGATTACGTGAAACAACATGAAAACGATAAAGATTTTGAGGCTTATGTCAGTTCGTTGAAATCACAAGAGAAACAACAAGAGTTGCAAAAACATTTGCAGGAGACGATGATTAACAAGGATATTGAACTTTTTGCTATGGAAGATCTGGACGGGAAAAAGGTTGATCTTTCGAAGATGAAGGGGAAGATTATCGTGTTGGATTTTTGGGCGACTTGGTGCGCTCCTTGTAAAGCCTCTTTACCGGGAATGCAAATGGCCGTAAATAAGTATAAAAATGATCCGAACGTGGTGTTTTTCTTTATTTCCACGATGGAGACGGCGGCTGATTTTAAAGAACAGATTCGGAAATTCATGAAGGAGCATAATTACACGCTGAAGGTGCTTTGTGATAACGTGAACCCGAAAACGAAAAAGCAGTCGGCTGTTTATGATACTTATTGTAAAGCTTTTAAGTTTTCCGGTATTCCTCATAAAATGATTATTGACGGGAACGGAAAATTGCGTTGGAGTATTGGTGGTTATATGGGAAGTCCTTCGGCTTTGGCAGAGGAAATGAACCTTATGATAGAGATGTTGAAAGCGGAATAATCGGCAAGATTCATTCGATGGGTTAGGATTTAGAACGGGGTGAATGAAGCCCTGTCTAAATCCTAATTTTATGTCCTTAATCTAACCGTTTTCAAACTCTGATAATACCCTGTTAATGGCTTACAGAGATAGTGTTTCAAAAAGTGTGTAAATACCTTCTTTTCTCATGCATGCAAAATTATAAATAGTTCAATAAAATAATCTTGATTCTAAAAAATTATAAATAGGATATTTATAAATATCTGCATTTTGGGCTACCGTTCCCATTAGGAGAATAACAGCTTGGGGGTTTGGCATGGCGCCCCTCATGTTGATGACCCTCTTGTAATCCCTGTTCAGCCTTTCGATCCAGTTTGTGGTGTAAATCATCCCCCTGATCTCTCTTTCATACTTGAAGTAGGTGAAATAGAACCTGTACCTGTCATGGCAATATCTTTTCAACACGGGATAACTCTTCTGCCACCTGGTAATAAACTCTTTAAATTTTTGGAATGCCTGTTCCGGGGAGATCTCCCACTGGTCGGGAGCACAGATCTGTTTAAGTTCTTCCATGACCTGTTTCTTGTCCCTGGGCTTGACTTTCCCAGCGATATTCCTCTTCAGGTGCACGGTACATAATTGTAAATCTGCTTTTGGAAAGGTTTCTGCCAGCACGTTTTCAATGCCGGGCAGTCCATCACACACCAGGAGATCAATCACGCCCACGCCTCTTTCCTTGAGGTCTTCAAACACGTCCTTCCAGTTCGTGGCACTTTCCGTGGGGAAGTTCACCACGGCCAGCACCTCGCGGGTTCGGTCTTCTTTCACCCCTAAAACCGTGTAGTAAGCCTCGTTGGAAACGGAATCATCACGACGGGTGAGGACATAGGTGGCATCAATGTAAATTATCGGGTAACGATTATCCAGTTCACGACCTAGCCAGGCATTTACATCCTCGCGGGCCGTGTTCAACAAGCGGCTAACCTGGCTTTTACTGTAATGTTTACCGTAAAATTGCTCGTAAATTTTACCCACCTGTTCCGTGGTTAAACCGCTGCAATAAAGGCTACTCACTAGCTTTTGAGCCTCTTCTTCCTGGTCTTTTAGCACCCCCAGTAACATCGGGTAAAAATGGTTGTTACGACTACGCGGGACCCGAAGTTCGAAGACCTTACCTCCATGACATACTCGACGACCACGAAAACCGTTACTCACGTCACCACGTGTCTCGTTATGAAGATCACGTTCCGATAACATTAAACTCTCTAAACCTTGTTTGACCAAGCCTTGTAAACCTAGTTCACCGTTTGTGATTTCGGAAATTATTTCCGAGATTTGTTCATGTGTAAATTCCATAATTATTCATTTTTGAAAATTGCATTACAAAAATAATCAATTCGGAATTTACACACTTTTGGAGACACTATCGTTTTCATTGAGGGCTTCTACCTATTTATTCGTGAGAAGTATCCATGTACACACAATACAGCCATGAAGTTTATATAGCGTTTCAGGACTGTTGTCCTGTTTGCCTATAACTTGGGACTGATTACCTTTAATCCATTCGGGGCATATAAACTGAAATTTGAATATGTGGAACGGGATTTTCTTGAATAGGCAGAATTAGACCGGATATATCAAAAGACGTTCGCCAGCAAACGGCTGGAGCAGGTTCGGGATATATTCATTTAGCTGCTATATTGGGCCTTCCTATGTTGATGTATGCGAATTGACACCTGAAAATATAAGACTGTCCTTTAACGGCAATTTGTGAATTATCAAGAAAAGACATAAGACAAGCGTAACGTCCAACATCCGATTACTGGATATACCCAAATCCATTTTGCAGAAATATGACGGGAAGCTACCCAATGGTAAACTGCTGCCAGTTATCAGCAATCAAAAGATGAATGATTATCTGAAAGAGGTTGCGACTGTTTGCGGGATAAACAAGAAAATCACGTTTCATATTGCCCACCACAACTTTGCGACCCTTAGTATAAGCTACGGCGTACCCATTGAAAGCGTTTCCAAGATGTTAGGACACACCAACATAAGAACGACCCAAATCTACGCAAAAATCATAGACACCAAACTTAGCGAGGACATGGATATTTTTGCTAACAAGCTAAATAACAGAAAAATATAAGTGGCATAGATATTAACTTTAAAGTAATGATTATGGACTTGCAGGTTATCCAAAACAAGATTTTTGAGGTACGGAGTTGCCGGGTGATGTTTGACTTGCATTTGGCGGAACTTTACCAAGTGTAAACACGAGCCTTGAAGCAGGCGGTCAAACGCAATATAGACCGCTTTCCCGGTGATTTTATGTTTGAGTTGAGCAAAGACGAGTGGCTAGAACTTATCACAAATTGTGATAGGTTCCCCGACAATATCCGTCATACGCCCACCCCGCCTATGGCTTTCACGGAACAGGGCGTAGCCATGCTGTCCTCTGTTCTCCGCTCCAAAGTAGCCATAGAGGTAAACATTTCAATCATGCGGGCTTTTGTCCTC
>ENA-OPRW01001238-OPRW01001238.1-human-gut-metagenome-genome-assembly--contig:-NODE-1238-length-18852-cov-2.459595_pt1 | contig 18852 bp, 13 predicted proteins | sample MGYA00241898_ERZ501890 | MGnify/ENA primary metagenome ERZ501890 (study PRJEB25962, sample SAMEA2042216) | human gut metagenome | biome: human gut; feature: human-associated habitat; material: faeces... | reverse complement strand
TTACCTGTAAAAGCCACCGGATATTTCAACGATGACTCCGAATTCAACCAAATCCGGGTACCGTCGGCCAGCACAAGAGCAAATTCCCCGCCCCGGGGCACGGTCAATGTGTTATACGCACCTTTCCGGTCTGCAGTGTCCACGCCCGAATATTTCACAACACCCACCTCCAAGGAAACATCTGTCCCCCCGACCTCCTTAAACGTTAAGCGTATAGTATCATCTAATTGCATTTTCCGCCCGTCAGCCAGGGTCAGCTGGGCTTTCCCTCCCCCGGGAGTCACGGCAGCTGTTTCAACATGGGTTATTGTTTCCGGACTTTCCTGTTTCGCAAAATAATAAATACCAACCGCCAGCATCAACACCACTATTGATGCATACCGATACCATACCACCCACCACTGCGAGCGTCTTTTCTCCTCCCACTGCAATTCCTGCCAACAAGCGGCTGCAACCAAATCCCCATCTTCCAGTTCTTTCCACGCCTCCTCTCCGGCAACCAAGAGTTGACGAATTTCTTCGTATTCCATCCGGTGCCTCTCGTCTTCCTGCAACCAGCATTCCAGTAAATTTTGCTCCCCTTTTTCTTGAATACCTAAAAACTCACGTGCAATCACGTGTGCGATATCTAACCGTCGTTTTAATAAATCCATGTACGCTTTCTCTATATTTCTATTATTAAAAAGCCTTTTAAGAGAAAAACGGGTGGTTAATTATTAAAAACAAATATTTAAATATATTTATTGCAAATTTATCCTTGGGTAAGCCATAACAAAAAAATAAAATAATCTTTTGACAACAACTTTCTCAAGACAACGTAAGCCGATTTCTTCAAATCCTTAACTGTGTTCAACGAAATTTGTAATAACTCGGCAACTTCAGCGTTACTTTTCCCTTCTAGATTCAAAAGGATGATCTGTTTGACCTTAGGGGGTAATTTATTAATTGCAACTCGTAAAACTTGAATCGTTTCTTGTCTAGTTATCTCTTTCAAAAGATTATAGTCATCCTCGTTATTTTCATTTAAGCGAGAAATATAATTTTCTTCAGCCTTTTGATGCCTACAATGATGCCAGTATAAACGACGGGCAACCGTGTATAAATAGGCCTTACCGTATTTTTCTAGAATAATCTCATCTCCATACTCCAATAAGCGGACGAAAGCTTCTTGTGTTAAATCTGCGGCTAATTCGCTATCACCCGTGTAATGTTTCATAAAAACATAGACGGAAGAAAAATTTGCTTTAAAGAATTTTTCAAAATTTCTATTTAATACTTTACCCATAATTGGACAAAGTTAATTTTTCCACCCCAAAAAACAAAACATAAGAATTATGAAAATAACACCTTGCACTATTTTCGATTATAAAAAAAATAAAAAAATACGTACCAAAAATTTAACTAGCAGGGATATTTATAGGTTTCCTCGATCTCGTTTCAATTCATTTCTTGTAAACGTACAGACGATTTCAGATCTCCGTAACAGACCATCCCGATCGTACCAAAACCCAACCTGATCTTTTGTAGGTTCTTTACCTAAAGTTTCCCGAAGAATTTTTCTGACATTATCCACACTTTGATAATATTTTCAACAAGGAGGGGTATCACGGGCTCTGCTGGTTCAAGAAATCCTGCAGGTTCATGCATATCACCTCCGCCAAGGCATAAAACGTCTAGGAGGCGTCAACCAGTATTTCAATCCTCCCCAACCGTTACGACCATACCCAATTGTAACGACATAACCAATCATCGTCACCGCATTTCCTCCCTTCATCCAAACAACAGCCATGCTCTCCTGCGTATTATTCACGTTACCGATCAAACAATTCCCACGGCAAAATATACTTTACATTTCCCGTTTTCTCGCAAATCCCAGCTTTTTCTATTCACGGTAGTATATAACTTACCATTCTCACCCCTGATGTTTCCCTGCGAAAATGGCATATCAGATTATTTTCCGATGTATGAAATGCGGTAACAACTAAATCTCGATCATAACGACTATAAAAATCGTGAATCTTTCAAGGATACCCAAACCTCTTCGAGAAACTTGAAGTTCCTCGCTTTTACCTTTCTTCTTCTCGTACAAGCCCGGGTAAAAATCATCTCACACACAACGATCAAACCATTTCCCGCTACTCAACTCTGTTATTGTTGCGACAGCATCTTTAACAACCAATGGTTCTACACTGTTTTCTATTATCTTCAAGGCGTTTCCCGCATCATGTCTGATAATAATCCCCAAAGGAAATTTGCAAAAATGTCACCATCCACTTCTCGACTTGAACAGTTTAAATCGATCACGAATGCAGTATTTAAACGTTCCGTTCTTTCCACGACAGTAACATAACGAGGACAATACCCCCATAACTTCCTCAACACCTCTCATGTAGAGTTTGAATACCAGGCGACAATCGCCCCCTCATGTTTATCTTTCAACGCTTCCACAACTTGACTCCAACCTGGCTCTTTCACTAACTAACTGATAACAGAAATCATATACCCTTTCCCCACTAGATTTGCGTAAATGTATCCCACACGAAAACTAAGTAATAATAATAATAATAATAATAATAGTAATAGTAATTTACTCATAATCGACATCTAATTATTAATCAAAAAAACGAGGGTTTATCCATCGGGATACCTCTTTTTCCATCTCCTAGGTCTTCTCTTCATCACCTGTCATTTTTCACAGCTTACTTTCTAAATAAAGCAACACTCCTTTCGTCCCGTCTGAACCAAATTGTTTCACGACATTTTCCAGGAAATCAATATAAGGTTTCAAGCGAGTTGTCGTAACGTTACAAGTAATTTTGTTAATAAAATTTTCCATCAGTTCTTTTTCCTTTCTCTCGTACAAAGATATATTGATAGTACGATCTTGTAAATATTTTCACTATTATATATTCATATTTACACAACAGCATGAGTCACTAAAAGTGTCAAAAAATAACAGAAAAAAATTTAAACTATTTCTTTTCACGTATATTATAGCCTCAAAAATCAATAATTTATTATTTTTATTCTTAATAAAAAACGAAAGCGATGCCAAGAAATAAAGAACAAAACATTTGGGTGAAACGACTTGTTGCAGGAGATGAGATTGCCTATAAAAAATTTTTCAAGAATATTATCCGACTTTCATTCATTTCGCACAAAGATAAACCTTTTTTTCAAAGTCTTTTATTGCTTGCATTCTAAGTGATAAACCGGCTTTAACACTAACTTTCTTTTTAATGACAAGGAATTTATAGCCTGCCATTATTCCCACATTAGAATTAGGCGACAGCCATCTATTCCTGATTTTTTTCGGGCATAGTTTATGCTTATACCCATCTTCAAGCATATGCATATATTTAATCGTTTTGCATACTTTTTCAACATAACAAACCCCGAAAGTTAGACACAAAACTTTCGGGGTGCATATCACAACTTCTTGGCAAGATTATATTAGTAAAAATTGAAACAGATGTATTCTGTTGAATTATTTATTTCAATATGTCTAGTAACGTCGTGTATTTTTCAACAGCAAGTGGCCTAGCCTTATTCTTTTCTTGTTCAAGATAGCTTACCACTCTACCTTTCATAGAATCTGGAATCAATGGCCAAAAACGTTTCCATAGCATATCCAGATTCAATTGACCAAACTTGTAATCCATTTGGGAAACACCTTTGTTATATACTTTTAGCACCTTTTCCCAATCTTTTTGGCTGACAGCTTCCGTGATCGTTACGAGGTAACCAAGGGTTGAATTTTTCTTGACGCTCCTGGTATGTTTGATGTCTTCAATGACAGATACGAGTATTTCATTATTCATGTTGGGTTCTGGCAACATATTCATAAAGTAGGGAAAGTAAATATTTAAAAGAGCCCTTTCTGTTACTGTTTTTCCCGCTAGTTTTTGATATTCCGCCTGGTGGCGCAGGAAATAACGAGACATATCGCTTTCCGGTTTCGTTGCGAATCTGGTATAAAAAGGTATTAAATCTTTATCTAGTCTTTCTTTTTCGGAAAGCGTGTTGAAGTATTTTTCCGCTTCGTCAATTGCCTCTGTTTCTTGCATATCCCCCGCTGATACCATATTCCTTAAATATTCTATCACGACTTGGGGAGTCCGGTCACCCGCATCATATTTTGCCTTTACCGGGCCGTAAGCGGTTGAATCGGATAAAGCTCTTGCCATTTCATCTATCAATGCCCGTGGGGGACGTGCTCCCGTGAACCTGTGTAATAAATTTCCCTCTGAATCCAAGACCAGTAACGTGGGGTATACTTTGATGCCATAACGTTTAGCAAGTTCTATACCTTCTCCACGCTCCATATCCATTTTGAAATTTACAAAGTTTGAGTTGAAAAAGTCCCCGACGGGTTTCATGGGAAATATTTGGTTACTTAACACTTTACACGGGCCACACCACACGGTGAAACAATCCATGAAAACCGGTTTGTTTTCTTTTCTAGCTTTTGCTAAAACTTCAGAGAAAGTGCAATCTTCAAATTTAACCCCGTTTCCAGCGTTAACAATTTGTTTTAAAGCGTTCTCATATTGTTTTGCTGTTGCCTGGTCTACTTGTTGGATTCTTTCATTCAAGTATTTTTCAACCGCTTGTTTTAATTCCAAATGTTGGTTCGTTACCGTCACCAGGTTCATATCTGCTTCCTCTAAAATTTGTGATTGCAGTTTGTTGCCATCCTTTTTCAGTTGTTCGATAAAATCAATATATCGTTTTTCACCCCGTGCTTTTGCCAGATTCAGGTAAACGAATGCAACATCTGTTTCTGCCAAGTAGTTATTCATTTTCTTTTCGACTTTCTGAATGTTGAATTTTTCGTATCCCTTATCGTCAAATAAAAATGGATAAAGAATACGGATGTACATCACTGAAATGTATTGGTCTACAATATCTTTACCATTTTCTTTCACAAAAGCGTCATAATTTTCCAATAGGAAAGGAAAACGTTCAGAGTTTGCATCTTCTAGTAAAGATGTGAAAATGGACCAGTTTTCTTTTTTGATTAACTCTTGAGGGTCGAGCATGGCGACGTAAATTTGAACTACCGAATCCCGATGTACTTTCATATCAGCATGGTCTAATACATTTATGTAGTCCCGTAGAAAATCTATATCCCGTTTTCCTCCACGGAACTTTTCGGTCATTCCGGTCAGACAACGTTCAGGATTAAGTCCTCTTGCCACTTGTTCCTTGAACTCCGGCAATTTACTCCCTCCCACGATTCGATGTAATAGATTCCCTTTCGAATCCAATATCAAATAATGAGCGAAATAACGAATTTGGTATTTTGCCACCAGGTCTTTATGTGCTGGTACTGATACGTCAAGACACAAACATACAAAATGATCATTCAACCATTTGGCAAATTCCGCATCGGAAAAAACAGCTTTGTTCATAGCATGGCATGGAACGGCCCAATCGGCAAAGCAATTGAAGAAAATAGGTTTATTTTCCCTTGCGGATGCTTTCAATGCTTCTTCGTATGAATTTAAATATTTGACTTTTACGTCAGCTTTTGCCGCATCACCATATATACTTTGAGCAACTCCTGTGGAAAAATTCCAACATACGAGAATAATTACGAATAAAATATTTTTCATTTTTAATTTTGTTTTTAATTTTGTTTTTACTTTTTGTCTTTTACTAAACGTACATTATACATTGTCGGGTGACCATCTTCATTCTCAAATCTTGTGGTTGAACGTAATATCTGGTTCGTCCACGTGGCAATAGATCGCATAATTCCCACCCGTGTGGAATCCGTTTCCGCAAGATTTTCTGATGACCAAAAATAAGCATTACGCCCTTTGTTGATAAAGGTCTGGTCATCTTCCATTTTATTATATCGTGGGGTGTAAATTTTTCCACCGCCATATAGAACATTAAAACCAATCCCGTTTTTGTCGGCTTTCAGGTATTCGGCCTGGTTTGTTCCCCGCCAATCGTTATCTTTAGGGACTTCTCCTTCGCTCATACCAAGAAATCTTTCTAATTTCTTCCAATCCTCATCAGTGGGGAGTCGCCAGTCACCTTCTGACGGTACGGCTTTTAAAGCTGCTTCATAACTATATAACATCCCGTAAGTTTGGGAATAATTACCGTTATTCTCTTCGGCTTTCTGGTAATTCGTCAAGGCGTATTCCGGAATTTTTGAAATTCTCATGTTATTGGCGAATAATTCTATCTGGGGGTAAATTAAGTAATAGCAATTCCCGCTTACAGAATCTTTCATATCACTTATGATTTTATCATAACTTGCATCCGGGTTATTTTTCAGGTATACACTTGGTAAATATGTTGGGGCAAACATTTCATAGTACATTTCATACCATACTGAACTTTCGTCAACGCCATATCCTAACATGAAGTTGTTCAAAGAGTCCATACAAGGGGATTCATCGATTTCTCCGGTTTCCAAAGCAGTAGATAACGCTTCCCGGAATTCACTATCATTTAACGGAACGGATAAGGTATCAAAATAAGTTTCTTGCCAAGTCGCACAACCAGCTAGATTCCCTCCCGGTAGTAAATAAGCCAAGTTTTCAGCCATCCAGATTTGATCACCGATTTCTATGCAATGATAGGTTTTGTTGTCACGGGTGTCTATAAATTCTCCTGCATCAGTTACTCCTGTTATCTCGTAAGAGTAAGTCGAATCGTCAGAACATGCCCATAAGAAGAATAAACCTATTAATAATGTTTTTAAAATCTTTTTCATAACATCAGTTAATTACAATTCAACTCCCATTTCATTTACAATCACCTCGTAAAGGATATTGTACTTTTTCATAACCAGTGAATAGTCTCCAAAATATTTTTGGAATTCCTCTGGACTAAAACGAAGCATTAATTCCACGTATTCATTCAAATCAATAGTCACGGAATTAGGAGAGGTTGTTACGATAGTGGAAGTCCCGACAAAACCATAGGGGCCGACAATGCTAGCAAAAACGGAACGGCTTTCGTCAACGTGTTCTTGGGTGGGAGGCTCTTCGGCCCATGATGGCCACCTTGATTTTAAGTCTTCCAGGTAATCTTCCTCCATGGAGGCAGGACGCCCATAAGAGAAATAATAACCACCGTAACCGATCCAAGGATCAGATGTTGGATACACGAATAAATCTTTCCCATAATTCGTGGCCTCGGAAATTGTTCCAAATTCATCTATTTTTGAGGTAAAGTTTTCAACTTTATCCAGAACCAGAGTTTTTTCAATGTTAGAGATTGTATTGTCCAATGAACCGTCGTCCACTATTTCATCTACCCGGCACCATAACATAACTCTGAAATTAGTTTCAAAACTTGTTTCTTCTTCGATTTCCCCTGCCGAATTTATCTTGTAAATGGAGTCGGCGCTCATAATCAGCGTGGGGTATAATGCTTCTGAAATATTCTCCAGAAATTGACGAATGCCCGTCAATATTTTCAATTGTTTTTCTTCTCCTTTGGCGTAAACAAATTTATATTCTACTTGAGTGTTACCGGTTCCGGATTCTGGTTTATAGAACAACCAAGTCGGGTCTATTAATTCATAGCGATACACGGGATTTCCGTATACATCCGTTCTGACAAATTCTTGGTTTACCGTGTCGTTAAAATAGACAGAAACTCCGAATTCGGAGAAAATCTGGTAACGTTCATGCTGTACGGGATCATTCGGATCGTCGGTAATTGCGTAAATATTCGAGAAGTCGATCTCGTTTTTCAGAGTATCTTCTTTCCCGCAAGAAAAGAAGAGAAAGCCGATTAAAAATAAATATATATATTTCATACCTTTATCATTTTCTATCCGATTTATTGTTCTAGTGGGATTCGTTCCGGTCGTTGATTGTCCGGCATGGGCTTGGTATCAAATTCCAGCACGTTTTTAGGAATGGCAAACACGTAAGCCGGGTCGTCCTCTTCTAATACATAGGTTGCGGTGCGCTCTAAAACATTAGCTGAGTTATAAAAGCTAAACTGTCTGTATATTTTTTTCTTGTAAGGATATTTTTCACATACGGAATAACGCCGTAAATCGAACCAGCGATGTCCTTCGAAACACAATTCCTTGCGCCGTTCGATGCGAATCTGTTTTACAAGTTCCTCTCCGGTGTAAGTTTGATCCTGATAACCGACGATCCGATTTCTCCGTAATTCGTTTAAGTATTTGTTAGCTGTTGCGTCATCCGTACCGAGCATAGCACATGCTTCTGCCATATTCAAGTAGGCTTCTGCCGCACGTAGCATAAGTACGTCGGATACTCTGGCTTGGTAATTCCCCGTGTTATATTTGTATAACAAGGCGAGGCTATCCGTGTCTACGTTCTTTTTAAAACATCCTTTTCTGCGGTCATTCTCGTCATATAAATTATATAATTCCCGGGACACGCAGAATTCTGGTGCGTTACCGGTCCAACATACTTGTGAAAATTGTGAGTTTTGGGAAAAGATTAACTCTTTATTATCTTCATTTAGAAAACTGTTATCTTCGCTTAGCGTGTCTCCTGCAACTAACGAAGATAAGGCTATATTACCGAACAAAGGTTCCAACGTATTTTTGGCATTTTCCCATTCTTGCATATGCAGGTATACCCTTCCGAGCAATAGGCGGGAAGCTTCCTCGGAAGCCCGGTAAAGGACATGTTTTGAACTGTGGCTAAAGGCTTCCAGGGATGCCAGTAAGTCGGACTCTATTTGCGAGTATATTTTGTCTAAAGTTGCACGCTCGAATTGCGTGTCTTTATCCTTGTCGTGCTCAACTCCTGATGTGATTTTAAGAGGGACACCTAGGTCAGAAGAGGCTGTTTGCGGGTTATACGGTTTGCCGTAAAGGTTTGCTAAAATCAAGTAAAATTGCCCTCGTAAAAACAAGCTTTCACCTTTCACCCTGTAATAGTCTGCTTTTTCCTGATCTGTTTTTAAATCTAGGCGATCGATTTCTTCTAAAGTAGAGTTAATCACCGCAATACGTTTGTAAAGGTCCACCCATGTGGCTTGGTCATCCGAGGTGCTCAATTCCGTGTTCGTGATGTCACGTTGCCATGTCGTGTAGCCGAACAACGTTTTGTTCATGGATAACCACTGGGTAATCGGTTTATCTCCCCCGACCATGTTTATTGAGCTTTCCGATACGACATTCAAGTCATCATCGAGTGTATTAAAAAAGTCGCAAGTACGTCCACCGCTCGGGTACACATAGCTTGTCGGGGGATTCGGTTTAGAACTCCCGATGTAAACCGAACCTAGTAATAATTCGTCATAATCAGAAATCTTAGAGGCCCGAACATACGTTTGCGAGTATTCGTCTAAGAATCCGTTACATCCGGCACAAGATAGTAATAATATTCCCGTTATTATATTTCTTATATTCATAGTCTTTTAATTTAGAATGACAGGTTTACTCCGATTGTATATGAAGGTCTTACGGAAAGATTTGGGGAACTGAATCCGGCTTGGGAAGGATCTTGTCCTTTTAACTCTTTCGCTGAAATTGTAAATAGATTTTGAGTACTGAAACTAATTGAAGCATAAGAGATCGGTAATTTTTTCAATATTTTTTCCGGAACATCGTAACGTAACGATAGGGATTGCATTTTTAAATAATTACCGCTAACCACCCTAATATCCGAGTCGTCATACATTTGCCAGATGTTATCGGCAAAAGGTCCTGTTAATCCTTGGGAGCCGGCCGTCATGGAATAATGATAACGGTATTGGTCGAATAGAGGATCGGAAGGACTCAATAATGCCGGATAATTAGTACGTAGCTCGTCTCCCGGAACTACCCAACGATCAATAAATTCTTTACGGACATTTTCTACTGAAGTAATACCATTTTGAATAGGACCGTACATGTCAAATAGGCGGACTTTGGAACCTAAGCTGTATGCCAGGTTAAAAGAAAGATTCCAACGTTTGTAGCGGATGTTATTAGAAAAACTTCCGGAAATAAATGGATCACGGCATCCGCTGTCCTCCAAAACAGTCATGATGATTTCGGCAACAGATTTACCGTACAATAAATGTACCCGGTCTTCCCAATCATCGAACATCGGTAACCCGGTTTCATGATCTAGGCCTAGAAATTTGTAAGAATAGAAAGTACTGATCGGTTTACCGCTGATGATGGCAGTTCCATCCAGGAAAGCCTCTTTCGTATAATTTTCTAACGGTTGGGATTGTACTTCATTCAAATTTATTGAATAATATGTAGAAACAAACCAAGAGAAGTTTTTCGTTCGAATAGGATAACCGGATAAGGAAATGGACATACCTTTATTGGATAAAGTTCCGTTATTCATTACATAAGTGCCGCTTGGGGTTCCGTTTACGGAAGATACTGCAATTGACGAAAGTAATTCATTCGTTTTTTTGTAATAAAAGTCCGTGCTAATATTTAATCGGGAATTGAATAAATCTAGATTTAACCCAATGTTGATTTGGTTTGTTTGTTCCCAACGTAGATTGGGATTTGGTAACTTGTACAACGTTGATACGTATTCCCCGTAATAGGTGTCAATTCCTCCTTGATTTAATAACATGTCCGGAGTCTCTCCGTCAATCATATTTCCTTGTTTTCCGTACGACATTCTTAAGCGCATGTCAGAAATCCAGGCACCGCCTTTATAATCTCCGTCAGAATCCAAGAAAATAATATCTTTTAAATTTAACATGGTTGATATAGACCAAACAGGTAATAATTTGTTGTTACTTTCACTACCGAATTGGTTGGATACGTCGAATCGTCCGTTAACGTTGAACGTGAAGTAATCTTTGTAGCTGTAAGAAACCGTAAGATAACCACTTAGTTTGTTTGTTAACGATTCGCTTATCGAATGATGTGGCGCAGCTAACCAATTTTTGAAATAAGGATAATCATCAATCAGGTATGTCGTTTTACCGTTTACAGATGTGGAAGTGGACATATCCACGAATTGTTTTCCCCGTTCTTTTAAGTAACCTCGGGATTCATCTGCAATTGCCTGATTTTTGCTAGAGTTAGCCTCAAGACCCAGAGAAGCACTGAGTAAATGGTGCGCTTCTTTATCTAAACCTTTGCTGTAATTGGATTGCAATCGTAAGGTCCAGTTCTCGGCAGCACTTTGATTCGTGGTTAGAATTCCACCGTATGGCAGGTAACAATATCCACTTTCCCCGGTTGGAGGAGTATCCTCGGCCTCTGCATTACGTAGAGAGGCTACTTTCCAGGTTTTTTCCCCCCACCAATCCGTTTGCGTGGTGTTACTCCGAGTGTAAGAACCTGCAATAGTAAGATTCCATGATTTCATGATGTCATAACGCAAATCCATGGATATCATTGTGGTAGAACCATCATACTCTTGAGAAGAATTATTGATTTCGTTTATGATATTGTAATTTAATCGGGTATTTCTGGTATCACTGGCTTTCTTGTAATAATACAGACTTCCGTCACTATTGAAACAAGGCAACGCACGGGTTGTATTGTAAGCGTATCCCATGGCGTCTATTTCTGCCGGTACGTGATTCTTTTTTTGTATATTCCCGTTAAGACGCAGGGCAACTTGGAACTTATCGCTTAATTTTGCATCGAGGTTGAGCATTATGGAATAACGATCGCTGTAAGAGGTTTTAGCTACACCGTTATCATCCGAAATACCGAACGAAGCATAGTAACATACTTTCTCAGAACCTCCTGACATACTTAAATTATGAGTCTGTGAATAGGCGTCTCTAGTTAATATATCAAACCAATCGGTGTTTATTGTTTCATTTTGTCGAACCTCGGTAAGAAATTCGTCATAACTCGTTTTCCCGCTCATCCAGTTGTAGTAAGCTCCCTCGTACCCGACAGTTGGCATGTATGGGTCGAAAATATAGTGATTGTCAACAAGATCTTTACCAAATTGCATACGTTCCTGGGAATTCATCAGATTTATATTCCGGTCCGTGTAACGAGGCCGTCGGGTGATCTTTGAAGAATGACTATAAGACAAGGAGATTTTTCCGGCTTTTCCGCGTTTCGTGGTGACCACGATAACCCCATTAGCAGCTTGTGTTCCATACAAGGCTGTAGCGGAAGCATCTTTTAAAACGTCAATACGTTCAATATCTTGAGGATTAATACCTGCAATTGCATTTCCGATGATGTTTATATAATCAGGATTATTCAAGTCTTCCGGGCTTACATTCACCGGGTCTGATAACACGAACCCGTCCAAGACCCATAACGGGTTTCTGTTTCCGGAAAGTGTGGAGGTTCCTCGAACACGAATACGGGGAGTTGCTCCTACCTCACCGGAGTTTAACATTAGCTGTAAGTCCGGAATACGACCTTCCAAGGCTTGGTCGATACTCGTCATACCGGGTACTAATATGTCTTCTGCCTTGACAGAGGATATGGCACTGGTAGAACGGCGTTTGTTTATAGTCTGGTATCCTGTAACTACTACTTCCTCAACTTCTTCCACGTCTTCTTCTAACTTGACATCAATCTTCAAGTTATCGGTAACCGTTACGTATTGGGTTTTCATACCGATGAAAGAGTAAATTAAGATGACCTTTCCCGACGGGATCTCCAGTTTGTAACTGCCGTCTGCCCCCGTGGCAGTTCCAACTGTTATTCCTTTGATTAAGATCGTTACGCCCGGTAGAGGATTCCCTTTTACATCTGTTACCTTCCCCGATACCGTTCGGTTGTTTTCTTCTGTCTTTTTCCCTCGTTTGATGATTATTGTTCGCCCGTTAATGGTATAAACGAGCCCGCTGTCCTTGAGACAACTAGATAAAACTTCGTCAATCGTTGCATTTTTGAACGACACGTCCCGCGGTTTGAATACTGACAAATAGGAATCACTATACACGAAATCATATGTTGAAATACGTTTGATTTCGTCGACAATTTCTTCTAGTGTTGCGTTTTTCAAACTAAATGTCAGCTTTACTTCTTGGCAGTAAGCCTGAAGGCTTATCTGACTTGCGAAGACGAAAAAAAGAAAGAATAAAAAGCATTTCTTTTTCGTTACATTACATCTTTTTTCCATAGATTTGTATTTGAATTTAATAATCATTTGCCTCCATGTATTTGGAAGCGAATTTTAAGTAGCGTTCCAGCGCTACTTTTTTATTTTACAATGACTGTGTTATCGGTTATTTCAAAAGTTACACATTCCGTTTCTTCTAATAAATCAAGTACTTCTGAGAAATCTTCGTGTTTTTCGATATTTAATGAAAATGGCAATGAGCGTAATTCCTCCCGTTCAAATGTGACGTTGAAATTATACCATCGGCCTAAATCTCTCAATACCTCCTCCAAGGGACAATGTTTAAAAATTAATCGTCCGTCTTTCCAACCGATGAATAGGTTAATGTTTACCTCTTGTCTTTCCAAGCTATGGTCAGACTTTTTGAATATTGCTTGGGTACCGGGAGATAAAATTAAATTATTACTATTTGTTTCAACTTTGACGCTTCCTTGTTTTAATGTGGTTTTTACACACTCTTCATCGGTGTAGGCACGGACTCCGAATTCGGTTCCTAACACTCGGATTTGGAGGGAATCCATGTCCACGATGAAAGGCTTCGTTGTATCTTTTTGTACGTCGAAAAAAGCTTCTCCAACCAAATGTACCTTACGTTCTGTTTCAGAGAAAGTAACGGGGTAACTTAGTTTAGATTCGGCATTCAGGTAAACAATAGTTCCATCACTTAATTTTAAACAATATTCTCCGCCTCGAGGAACTGATATAACATGAAATCGTTCTTCTTTCTTTTCGTTTTTCACGGAATCTTCGTATACTAATTGATTGTCTGATTGATAAATTTTAATTCCTTCCTGATGGATTTCAGGGGAATTTGAATCTTGTAATTTTATTTCTTCTCCATTATCTAAAGTTAAAGTTGCCAATACTTTCCCCGCATAAATCTTTGAATGGGTGTGTGTCGTGCTTGAGGTATCTGTAATTTCTTCCTGTTGTTTCCAAATCAATAGGGTGGAAAACACAACGATAATAATGGCTGCCCATTGTAAAATTTGCCTGTATGTTATTGTTTTCTTTTTTAGTCGGGATTGTACTTTATTCCAATCTGCCCGAATATTTTCTGTTTTCTGGTAGGACCGTTTTTCTTGTTCTTCACTTAGGCGTTTTCGAATATTCTCGTAAATACATAAGTTTTCTTCTTCGGCTCCTAACCACTGTTCTAATTTTTCCTTTTCTTCTTGTTGGATTGTTCCTGCTATTTCTCGGGCAATCCAAGTCGATATTTTGACATATTCCTTTATCGTGTCCATACGTGTATTTGTTCAATTTTATCTCTAATGACACGAAAAAAAGAAAAAGGATGAATCGACTGGATAAAAAAATTACATATTTCTTTTAATAAACAATTCTTTACAAAATATTAATTGGTAATCATTATCAAAATTTCCCGCTCTATCATTAAGTTTCCTATCGATAAAGCGGTACTTCTTCCCGGAAGAAAAAAAAACTAGAATGAAATCCATTTCTGCATTCCATTCTAGTGTATAGAAATCATCGGCCAGACTTTTTAGTTTACTTTTATACAATCCTAGGAAAAATCGTAATTAATGATTTTATTGTCGTAATTTTATTTTACTGAATATACCCTTGTTCTTGTAAGAAATTTTTCATCCAGGAAAATTTTTCCATAACATAAGGGTATTCTCCATTTTCTGATTCAAATTCTTCTGGGGTTTTCAACAGAGCTGCCGCCACGAATGTTTCGAAATCTTTTTCCTCTGTTGGGGAATAATATTCATATTTTGTCCACTTGGGATTGTTGAAATAATTATAAGTTATAGTTAGTGAACTCCATTCCAGAAAACCTAGTGGACGAGAATCTGGAATGCCTTTTCCCCCGCCGAAATCTTCGGTTGTTCCTTTAACACCATGGGCGTACTTGTTTCCTTCATTCTCGACAATTTCTTTTTGTATGGTATAAAATTCTTTTACAAGCTCGGAATATTTAAGCTGAATACGATTGGCAACTTCAATAGCAACAATCTTTCCAAGCCAGTTTTCCCGTTCCTCTTGAGTGAATTCCGTAATGTTTTTTCTTGTACCGTCTGTCATGCTAACGGTTAATCCTAGCAATGTTGTTTCAAAATCCCTTTTGCCATACTCGCAAACAGTCGTGTCACTAGCAGATATGACCGTATCCACTAGCAAATAACTTCTTGTGATAGTTCCGAATTTTTCTAATTGCGGCATTAATAGATCTCTGACAATTTTAATTCCTTGAATTAATTTTTCTTCATCTTTACATAGCGTGAAATTGACTTTAGAGAAACTTTCTATCGAATAGCCGATTTTTAATGTCTCGTAATAAATAATAGAGTCTCCCGCGTTATCGAATCCTCTGAATTCTTTGCCAAGCGTGTCATTTTTAAAGACGGAACACCCGTAATTCGTGTATATATCGCAAGCTATTTCGTTCCATTCACCTTCTCCCGGTTGAATTGCAAACCAGTCTTTAACCACTCCGGTCGGAGTTAATTCATCCTCCTGGGCACAAGCTCCCAATATAAAAATTATAAATAAGTATATTATCTTTTTCATTTTTTTATCATTAAAATTCAACATATTCGGCATCTTCCCTTTCGTTATGTCCTATTTCTGGATTCACGTTAACTTCATACTCGGGAATGGGTAATATCCATCCTTTTCCCTTGGGATACATTTCGAGTACACAATATCCAATTTGGGCTGCCTGACCGGATTCCGGCTTTTCCGCGTATACACCATGGATAATTTTATAATCTGTTAGCGGGTACTTGGGGTTTACAGCATAACGACGTAAATCGAACCAACGATGTCCCTCGAAACACAGTTCTCTCCTGCGTTCATCCCGGATCAAGTTAACAAGGTCTTCCCCTCGTTCCGTGATTTCCGGGTATATACCATTCTCGTAACGAGTTTCCAGTAATTCTTTCAGAACATCAATTGCTTCATCCTCCCGGTCTAGCATGACAAGAGCCTCGGCTTTGTTTAATAACACTTCCGCATAGCGTAAAACGAACGTGTCAGGAGTATCCCCCTCTGCAATATAACTTCCAAACAGCGAAGATATTTTACCGCTTACCATTCTCGATGATTTGCTCTTTAAAAATATGCTGGCCCGCAGGTCTTTGTACTTGTCATCAGATTGGTATAATCCAATTAGCCCATCCGAAACACGAAAACAATATCCCCCTAACGCACCGAATATATTGGCAGCGCATTCGGAACCTTGAGCAAAGATAAGTTCGGGGCAAGAAACCCTGAAGAAATTCTGCGAGTATGGTAAAGATAATTTTTCCAAGTGATACAACCTGTTACTTACTTTTTCACAACTTTTTAAGGCCTCTTCCCACTCTCCCATGTACAGGTATACACGACTGAGTAAAAGATTGGCAGCGTGAGCATTCGCTTTGAATACCTGATCTTCATTGATTTTTTCCAAGCAAATGGCTGACTCTTTTAAATCGTGTATGATTGAAGAGTATAAAGTATCCAAACGTGTTCTTTTAAATTTTAAATCTTCTATATAGGAGGTTAATTTTAGGGGTACGCCTGGGGTATTATTAGCTTTATCTTTCTCGTAGGGAGCGGCATACATGTTAGCCAATAAGAAGTAGTAAGCCGCTCTTAAAAAGAGCGCTTCTCCTTTTACCTTATTCCTTAGTTCTTCGGGATCATCGGGAAACTCGTTAACTTGATCCACGACAACGTTTGTCACTGCGATATGTTTGTATAATCGCTCCCATTCGTAATCATCCAGGGGATTCCCGTAAAGAACAAACGGGGATTCTTTCCATTGATAGAATCCAGCTAGTTGCTGCCCCGACATACCGCCTAAACCGGCATTAGTATAAGCTTCCATGTCATCATCCATTACCCATAGCCACGGGTAATAATTTCCTGATGAAGAGTACAGGAAATATTGTACCCCGATATCGTTATCCATGTAAGCATTACCGATTAATATTTCATTCAAATCTTCACATGACGAGGCATATACCAAATCCTGTGAACGTTCTTCAAGGAAATCACCACAAGAGAAAGTGATGAGAGCGACCAAGCCTAATATCATAAATTTTTTCATAACTAGTAGATTAAAACGAGATGTTAAAACTTAAATTATACATGGCAGGAACGGGTACCGAGATAGAAGTTGCGGTTCCGGATTGTGTTGGATCCTGTCCTTTTAAAGCTTTTGAAGCGATGGTAAATAAATTACTTCCGGATACACTCACGTAAGCGGAGGATATACCAACCTTTTTTAGAAATTTTTCGGGAACAACGTATCGAATAGAGATTGATTGTAGTTTCACGTAATCATTAGGTACGACCCGAACATTAGAATTATCATACATTTGCCATATATTTTGGGCAAAAACAAATGGATATGCAATAACACCTTCTGTAATGTTAATGTTACCTGTGGCGTGGGCAAACCACGGGTCTAAAGTTTCTTGAAAGGTCTTGTTGTCTAAAAGGCCGGGTATATTCGTGTGTTTCTCGTCTCCAGGACGCTTCCAACGGTTGACCATCTCTGCCCGCAAATTCTGGTTGGGTTGTACGGCCATGGTTCCTCCTGTTTCACTGGCTTCTGAATATAATTTTATAAGTCGGGTTTTTGCCCCGAAACTGTAACTGAGATTGAATGAAAATACAACACGTCTCCATTGCATGGTACTGGATATACCTCCTTGGAGAAAAGGTTGCCGGCAACCAGAGTATTCCATCACGGTCTTGTACAATTGTTCTTTGGTTAATTTACCATAAGCTTCTTTGTTCTCTTCCTCTGTCCCGTAGAACATCGGACGACCATCTGTTGGATCTAATCCTTTGAATTTGTAGGAGTAGAAACCGTTAATGGGATGACCCGCTATCGGGATTGTACCGTTCAGGTAATCCGTGTAACTTAATCTTTCATAATCGTCATCTTCCAGGGTACGCTGATTTTTGGAGGATTTCAATTTGTCCACGAGTTGATTAAAAACAGAACCGATCTGCGGGTCGATTCTCCATGAGAAACCTCCAATCTGCCCGCTTTGTGAGAAGTCTAGATTATTAAAGGGTTGGAACGAAAATGCACACTCAAAACCACTGTTAGTTACCGTTCCCGAGTTTACAGTATAATTACGTGCTCCGTTAACGGGAGATATAACTTTTGACATATAAGCATTTGTCGTTTTTCGGTAATACCCGCTAAGAGTTCCCGATATTTTTCCTTTCCAAAGAAAGAAATCCAAGCCAACATTTAATGATGCCGTTTTCTCCCAGCGTAGGTTCGGGTTAGGGAAACTTTTAATATCAGAGTATAATTCTCCGAAGAAGGGATGTAACGCCTGTTTCTTGATGATTAACTCCGGACTTTGATCGTCAAGCATGTTCCCTTGATAACCAAAGGAAACACGCAAAGCGACATCATCGATCCAGTTTGCATTCTTTAATATATCTTCTTTGATATTCCAACGTCCGGATAAAGACCAGATTGGTAACAAACGTTTATTACTTTGATCTCCGAATTTGTTGGAAGCATCTACACGCATGTTGGCATTAAAAATATATTTATTATCAAAAGAGTACATGAATGTCAAAATTCCTGCCACCTTGTTATTGATCGTGTAAGTTCTTTTCCCTAAAGCAGCCTCGTCGGTTAATCGCCATTTATCGTACCGGGGGTAATAACCTTCAGGTACGGCACTGATTAACATTCCTCGGTCTTTCATGTAGCCACGCATGGTGATATCCATCCCGGTATATTTGGTGGAGGATAATTCACCGAAAGCGGAAACACTAATATTATGTTTCATGTCTTTATCTAGGAATCGGTTGTAATTCAATTCTACTCTCATGGAATAAGTTT
>ENA-OPRW01001227-OPRW01001227.1-human-gut-metagenome-genome-assembly--contig:-NODE-1227-length-19000-cov-5.275746_pt1 | contig 19000 bp, 13 predicted proteins | sample MGYA00241898_ERZ501890 | MGnify/ENA primary metagenome ERZ501890 (study PRJEB25962, sample SAMEA2042216) | human gut metagenome | biome: human gut; feature: human-associated habitat; material: faeces... | reverse complement strand
ATATTGAATTTTCAAGGTGCGAAGCCCTGTTTAGGTGTGGGAAGTTTTAGTTAATTATTTTAACATTAAAAGGGGATATAAGAAGCCGATCCATACTACCATCAGCGCACCGCCGATACGGGTGGAAATGGAGGAGAATGCTAACAGGCTCATTCTGTCACCTGCTGTCAGCACTGCAAGGTCACCGGAACCACCGATGTTGCAGCAGCAAAGACCTGCTGTAATACCGGCTTCATAACCCCACAGACCAAAAAGTTGTCCAAAGATGATGGCTCCAATGTATGCACCAAGAACTGCTAAAACAATGATAACTAAAGCTGCTGGTGTAAAATAGCTGATCATAGTTTCAATACTAATAGAGTTAATGCCGATACCTGCGATGATCGCTGGCAGCAGTCCCTTTAACATAAAGTTCATGCCATTTACTGTGTAGTTGGTGATCTTTTCATCCATAATACCGGTGCATTTGACCACAACAGCAATGATGATCGCCCATGCAAGACCAGCGATCACTTTGGTTCCGGGAAGCTTGCCTAAAATAGTTCCTAATAAATAGATGCCAAGGCAGATAAAGATACCGCCGCAGACTTTGGCAGGATCCGCACTGAGGGCTGGAAGCTGCTCAGTGCTTTCCGTCTGCATAGTTCCTGCTTTGCGAAGGATAGCCGGATTTTCATCTGGAGATACCATCCCCAGCTTCTTTAAAATTGGTTTGGAAAGGGCACACATTAAAACAGCTACTACGTTAGAAAGTGAAACGTAGCATAAAAACATACCGGACATGCTCATCCAGTCTGTACCGGAAAGATCCGTATACAGAGTAGGAATAGTTACAAGAGCACCGCCGGAGCCGCCGGACATAGTAGGCGCACCAATGTCAAAGATAGCATTTAATGGGCCATATCCTGTGATAAGACCACCTAAAAAGCAGAATCCCAGTGCAAATACCTGAGAGCCTAAAATTGCAGGCAGATAACGTGAAATAGCACCTAATAAGATCTTACGGTCCATATATAGGACAGATCCGCAAAGAAGGGCTGCAATGTATACGTCCTGAAAGCCGTATTTCATAAGGATAGATACGCCTTTTACAGTTGTTTCAGGAAGCAGTCCGAAATAATTTAACAATGCCGGTCCGAACATACAGAAAAGAACAGAGCCGCCTAAGTAGCTGTTTACAATGGGGATACTGTTGCCCAACCAGAAGAACAGGCCGCCTACGCTCATTAAGAAGGCCAGTGTTCCCACCATTCCAACACCGGTAGTCTCACCGATCTTTACAGTTGGCATAAAGCCGCCGTAAGTACAGATGATCACTACTAAAAACAGTGGTACGAAGTACTTTTCTGTAAGTCCGCAGACTTTAAATTCCACTTTTTTACCCATTTTGATTTCCTCCTTTCTATAACAGACCTTTTTCAACTTTTTTCATAATGCTTTTTACCAGACCACCATCCATAATAATGTGGTACAGGTTTTCCGGAATAGCCGGAATCGCATATGTTTTGCCGTCAGCAGTGATCTTCTGGTTATCCAGATCTACCTGAATGGTATCACCTTCCTTTACGTGATCCGCCAGATCCTGGCATTCAAGCAGCAGGATACCATTGTTAATGGCATTTCTAAAGAAAATACGTGCAAATGACTTGACAATGACGCAGTGGACACCATTTGCCACCAGAACCTCTGCCGCCTGCTCTCTGGAGGAACCGCAGCCGAAGTTGCTTCCTGCTACGATCAGGTCACCTTCCCGAAGCTTCGCTGCCAGATCCGGTCTTAAAGGCTCAAATGCATGGGTCTTGATCTCATCCATTGTCTCATAATTTAAGTGCTGTGTTGGGATAATGATATCGGTGTCAATATCATCACCAAACTTCCAGCAGCGGCCCTCAAAGGTAAGGGAATGTGTTTCTGTCTTCTCTTCCTCTGCCGGAGCCAGTTCTTTTAAGGTGCCGCCAGTGGTTCCGCCGATGAATACACTTTTGATCTTTACTGCTGACAGTTCAGAGAGAGGTTTGATCTCTGTGCAGCCACCTGGAAGTGCTGTTACTTCCCGGGTTTTAGCTGCATCAAAGATGTATGTACTTGTTTCGCTGTCTGCTGTGTTCGTATTGAATGCTGCCGGTTCTACAAACTTCTCCACAACATCATCTGGATACTGCTTATAGCCGATCAGGTTCTGTCCACGAAGAAGCATTCTTAGCGGAGTCTTCTTACAAAGCTTCTTAAACTCTCTTACACGATCCCAGGGATCATCCCCCCTATATCCATTTGCATATCATCAACCAAGTCGTTTCCTTAGTTATCAATTGTTATTTTTGTTAACTGTGACGTTAATATACAAACTTATATCTTGGTATTATTGGTTAAATTATTAACTCTTTTCTTTTAAAAATCATACATCTTTTCCCAAAAATTGGCAACAAAAATCTGCCATTTCCCCTGTTAAAACTATTTTTGCCCCCGGATATTTCATATCTTCTGTACTAATTTTAGCTTCCAACACCTTTTCTATTGCATTTTCTACTGTTTTTGCCTCTTTCTCCAGTCCAAAGCTGCACCGCAGCATCAGGGCCGCTGCCATGATCATCCCCACGGGACTTACCTTCTGTTTTCCGATCACTGACTCATCTGGATAATGAAGCTGGTTAGGTGTATATAGTCCTTTTCCAGATACAGAAAGTTCTGCGGAACCAAAAAGTCCTGCAGTTCCAGTCAACCCGGTTCCTTCATCGGAGATAATATCCCCAAATAGATTGGCAGTAAGGATCACATCATATTCCCAGGGACGACGGATCAGTTTCAAGGCCGCAGAATCAATATATTCATGGCTCAGTTCCACCTTCGGGTACTCTTTTCCGATCTCTGTTACTGTTTTCCGCCACAATCTGGAGCTTCCCAGTACATTTGCCTTATCAAGACTTACCACCTTATTTCTTCTTCCTTTTGCCAGTTCAAAGGCAAAACGGGCCGTATCTTCCACGATCTTCTGATTATAATATTCGTATTCATAAGCTTCCGGGCCATGTACCCCCTTTCCTTTTACCTGTTCTGAGCATAGTACTCCTCCTGCTATATCACGGACAAATAAATAATCAAGCCCGCCGGAAAGGGCATTTTTATTTAAAGGAGAAAGCTCCGCCAGCTGGGGATACAGGCGCACCGGCCGCAGGTTGGTAGTAACTCCCAGCTCCTTTCGTAACTTAAGAAGGGCATATTCCGGGCGCTTGGTCAAAGGCTCATTTTTATATTTTTCCAGACCTGTATTTCCAAGAAGGATGGCATCTGCCTGAAGGCACTTTTTTAAAGACTCTTTTGGAAGGGGTTCTCCTGTTTCCTCTATAGAAGAAGAACAGGCCTTAACGTGAGTAATATTAAGTACATGACCATATATTTCACACACTCTCTTTAAGACCTGCTCAGTTGCCTCTGTGATCTCCGGACCGATCCCGTCCCCCAGTATTACTGCTATATTTATTTCCATATTTTTCCATTTTCCTTTCTGCAAACATGTTTGGCTACATGTGCTGCCGTTGGCAGCGCAAGATAATCGCAAAAACCGCCCAGGACCGGTATCCGATCCATTACAGGTCGGACCGGTCCTGGGCGGTCACATTATTTATTCACTTATCATTCACTTATTCAGGATTAATATTTAACTTTTTCGTTGACTTATTCTTTAACTTAGGAAGGTTAATTTGATTTTATTATGGCACTTTTACACGGTCATTTATTTCAGCATTAACATTGGATACAGGAAGCCGATCCATACAACCATCAGGGCACCGCCGATACGGGTGGAGATGGAGGAGAATGCTAACAGGCTCATTCTGTCGCCTGCAGTCAGAACTGCCAGGTCACCGGAACCACCGATGTTGCAGCAGCAAAGACCTGCTGTAATACCAGCTTCGTAGCCCCACAGGCCAAAGAGGTGTCCGAAGATGATCGCGCCAATGTAAGCGCCTAATACAGCCAGAACAATAATGACCAGAGCAGCCGGTGTAAAGTAGCTGATCATAGTCTCAATACTGATAGAGTTGATGCCGATACCTGCGATGATCGCCGGCAGCAGTCCCTTTAACATAAAGTTCATACCGTTTACAGTATAATTTGTGATCTTGTCTTCCATGATGCCGGTACATTTGATCACAACCGCGATGATGATCGCCCATGCAAGTCCTGCGATCACTTTGGTTCCAGGAAGCTTGCCTAAAATAGTTCCTAACAGATAGATGCCAAGGCAGATAAAGATACCGCCGCAGACTTTGGTAGGATCAGCACTGAGAGCCGGAAGCTGCTCAGATGCCTCTGTCTGCATAGTGCCTGCTCCACGAAGGATGCCCTGATTATCTTCAGGAGATACCATACCCATTTTTTTAAGGATCGGTTTGGAAAGAGCAGGATAGCAACTACGTTAGAAAGAGAAACATAGCATAAGAACATACCGGACATGCTCATCCAGTCTGTACCGGAAAGGTCAGTGTACAGAGTAGGAATGGTTACTAAAGCACCGCCGGAACCACCGGACATAGTTGGTGCGCCAATATCAAATACTGCATTTAAAGGTCCATAACCTGTGATCAGTCCGCCAAGGAAGCAGAAGCCCAGTGCAAATACCTGGGAGCCCAGGATCGCCGGCAGATAACGGGAAATAGCACCTAATAAGATCTTACGGTCCATATACAGGACGGAACCGCAAAGGAGAGCTGCGATATATACGTCCTGCAGACCATATTTCATAAGGATAGAAACACCTTTTACAGTGGTCTCTGGCAGAAGACCAAAGTAATTTAACAGTGCCGGTCCAAACATACAGAAGAGCACGGAACCACCTAAATAGCTGTTTACAACAGGAATACTGTTACCAAGCCAGAAGAACAGGCCGCCTACACTCATTAAAAACGCCAGAGTTCCTACCATTCCAACACCAGTAGTCTCACCGATCTTTACAGTTGGCATAAAACCGCCGTAAGTACAGATGATAATGACTAAAAACAACGGTACAAAGTACTTTGCTGAAAGTCCGCAGACTTTAAATTCCACTTTTTTACCCATATTTTTCCTCTTTCTACAGTCGTCCCCTAAAGCAAGAGGGGACATATAGTATTTTGCTTATTCGTAAATCTTAGCTTCTTCTTCCCCTCTTACCACACGCATAGCGCCTTCGTAAAGAGCCTGGATCTCGCCTTCTCCCGGATAACGGTATACAGGTGCGATAAAGGATACTCTGTCTGTGATCCAGTCAGCCATACGCTTGGAATAAACGATACCGCCGGTCAGTGCGATTGCATCCACTCTGCCGTTTACAGTGGTAGCAAGAGCACCAACCTCTTTTGCGATCTGATATGCCATGGTCTCAAAAACCAGCTTTGCATACTCATCGCCGTTATCGATCATTGCTTCTACAGCTCTGGCATCATTGGTGCCTAAATGGCTTACAAATCCGCCCTTTCCTACCATGGTACGGTAAGCTTCTTCATAGGTTAAACCATGATTGTATGCCAGATCCAGCACATCTGCATTTGGCAGTCCTCCGGAACGCTCCGGTGACATTGGTCCGTCTCCGTCAAGACCATTGTTTACATCTACTACCTTGCCACAACGGTGCATGCCAACAGTAATACCACCGCCGATATGGCAGACGATCACATTTACCTCTTCGTAGGTCTTTCCAAGGACTCTGGCAACCTTTCTGGCAATGGCTTTCTGGTTTAATACATGGAACTGGCAGACTCTTTTTACTTCTTTAAGACCTGTCATTCTTGCCCATGGCCACAGCTCATCTACTACTACCGGGTCTACGATATAGGATTTAATGCCTACACGGTCAGCCAGATCTTTTCCAATAAGAGCACCCAGGTTGCAGGCATGTTCCTTTTTCGGATGCATCATTTCATCTACCATGATGTCATTTACTTCATAGGTACCACCTGGAATCGGGTGGAGAAGTCCGCCTCTTGCGGAAATACAGATCAGTTCATCCAGTTTGATACCCGCTTTATCAAGAACATTTAATATCTTTTCCAGGCGGTATTCCTTCTGGTCCTGCACATGGGCAAAGGGAGCCAGATCTTCGTGGGAATGCTGGATACTTTCCAGGTGGATGATCTCATCGTTGCAGTAAACTGCGATCTTGGTGGATGTAGAACCTGGATTCAGGATCAATACTTTATCTTTCATGTAGGTACCTCTTTATTTCTTGTCCTTGTTTCCTGCGATCAGCAGAGCAAGGGCAATACTGTTTAACTTGGTTTCAGGTGCATCAGAACGGGAAGTAATGACAACCGGTGCTGCAGCTCCCATCAGTACGCCTGCGATTTCGCATCTTGCCATGTATACCAGAGTCTTCCACATAATGTTTCCGCACTCGATATTTGGCATAAGCAGTACATCTGCATGGCCTGCAACCGGGCTCTTGATGCCTTTGTGACGGGCTGCATCTTCATTTAATGCATTGTCCAGTGCCAGAGGTCCGTCTACGGTAATTCCCTTAAACTGGCCTCTCTGGCTCATGATGGCCAGGGAAGCTGCATCCAGTGTAGGCTGCATGGAAGGATTTAATACCTCTACTGCACACACAGCTGCTGCCTTTGGATCTTCGATCTCCAGTGCCTGGCATACAGGAATGGTATTGTTGATCATGGCGATCTTTTCTTCCAGTGTTGGATACATGACCATAGCTGCGTCTGTCATAAGGATCAGACGGTCTAATTTTACAGAGTCAAATACAGCCACATGGCTTAAGATCTTGCCGGTACGAAGTCCCCATTCTTTATTTAATACAGCCCGCAGGAAATCCGCGGTTCCGATGAGACCTTTCATAACAAGCTGTGCTTCCCCGTTATGTACCAGTTTTACAGCCGCTTCTGCTGATTTTCTGATATCCGGTTCATTTACAATGGTTACTTTGTTTACATCCAGCTCGATCTCTTCTGCGATCTGGCGGATCTTTGCCTCATCACCGCAGAGAGTTGCCTCTGCGATCCCCATCTGTACTGCCTCTTTTACTGCTTCCAGAACAGGTCTGTCCTCTGCCGCAGCCACTGCGATCCTTTTTTTCTCTCTGGCTAACAGGCTGTCTCTTACTTCTCTTAATGATCTCATTTTCCAGGTCCTTTCTATATTTATGATCCTATCTGTTTTAACTCAGTTCTGCCGGATCTGTGATCACGCCCATAACAGCGGATGCAGCAGCTACTTCCGGTGATGACAGATATGCTTTTGCCTTTGGAGAACCATAGCGTCCTAAGAAGTTACGGTTGTTGGTTCCAAGAACTACCTCGTCATCTGAAAGCAGACCCATGGTACGTCCCTCACAGAAGGAGCAGTACGGCGGTGTTACCAGCGCTCCTGCTTCTACCAGCGTCTGGATATAGCCTTCCTTCATTGCCTCTTCCATAATGCTGTTGGAAGCGGGTGTTACGATGCATTTTACGTGAGAGCTGATCTTTTTACCCTTCATCACATTTGCTGCGATCTTCAGATCTTCCAAACGGCCATTGGTACAGGAACCGATAAATACCTGATCCAGTCTGACACCTTTCACCTCAGACAGTGGATGCACATTATCCACATATGGCGGACAGGATAATACTGGCTCTAAATCTTCTGCCTTATAAGTGAGAACTCTTTCATACTCAGCATCTTCATCTGCCTTTACCCAGGCAACGTCCTCATAATCTACGCCGCAGTAATCAGCGCATTTCTGGTCTGCTGCGAAAAGTCCTGCTTTTCCACCGCACTCTACAACCATGTTTGCAATGGTCATACGGCCGTCAATACCTAATGCATCAATGGCAGTTCCACAGAATTCCAGAGACTTATAGGTACCGCCTGCAGCTCCCAGATCTCCTAATACCCGAAGGATAATGTCCTTTGCGTATACATGAGGAGGAAGTACTCCGTCGATCTGGATCTTAATGCTGCTTGGAACTCTTAACCACATCTGGCCGGTTCCCCATACAGCTGCCATTTCTGTGTATCCAACACCGGTAGAGAAGCAGCCTACAGCACCGTAGGTAGGTGTGTGGGAGTCTGTTACAAATACAATGTCACCTGGCTTGGAATAGCCTAACTCAGGAACTAACTGGTGAACGATACCGCCGGTAGCGTGGAAATGGCGGATACCATACTCTTTTACCAGTTCATAACCGGCTTCCAGGCTTCGTGGGTCGCCCTCTAAGCAGGCTGGCATCAGATGATCGTGCATGATGACGATCTTATCTGTATTCCACACCTTGGTAAGTCCCATTTTCTTCATTTTATCCTGAAGGAAAGCGGTATAAATATCATGGATCACTACGCAGTCCGGCTCTACAACTACCAGATCTCCCGGCTTTACGCTTTTACCGCCAATGTGCTTCATAATGATCTTTTCAGCTAATGTATGTCCCATATTCTTACCCCCTTCCTATAACAGGCCTTTCTCTACTTTTTTCATAATGCTCTTTACCAGACCACCGTCCATGATGATGTGGTACAGATTTTCCGGAATTGCCGGGATCTTGTAAGTCTTTCCGTTGGCACTGATCTGCTGCTTATCCAGCTCTACTTTTACTGTATCTCCCTCATTTACATCATCTGGAAGATCCGGGCATTCCAGAAGTAGGATACCGTTATTAATAGCATTCCGGAAGAAAATACGTGCAAATGATTTTGCAATGACACAGTGTACGCCATTTGCTACCAGAACCTCTGCAGCCTGTTCTCTGGAAGAACCACAGCCAAAGTTATTTCCTGCTACGATCAGATCACCTTCACGAAGTTTAGCTGCCAGTTCCGGTCTTAAAGGCTCAAAGGCATGAACCTTGATCTCATCCATGGTTTCATAGTTTAAGTGCTGTGTTGGGATGATAATATCTGTGTCAATATCATTTCCAAACTTCCAGCAGCGTCCTTCAAATGTGAGAGAATGATTTTCTGTCTCTTCTTCCTCTGCTGCCGGTGCTTCTTCTTTATAACCTAAGGTTCCAAGAAGGGCTGCTTCTACAGCTGCTTTTGTGGAAGTCAGATAGGTCTTTGATGTGTCAAAGCCGGCATAACCAGGCTTATTTTCCAGATCATTAGATACCATAACTTCCGTTTTTCCAATACGTCCCTGAACTTCCGGATTTCCGCAGTGGTTGATCACAATTCCGCCAGCCTCTAAAATATCTGTAATATATCCGGCAGTTGCTGCCTTGATATAAGTGTCTGCATCAGAAGGTGCTACTACCAGGCGCAGTCCGTATGCGATCTTTCTTCCCTTTAACATAGAAGATACGGTTTCCAGATCTTTTAAATTGCCGCCGGTAGTTCCGCCGATAAATACGGATTTTACATCTGTCACCGGCAGTTCCTCTAATGCTGCAAACTCTTTATATCCTCCTGGAAAAGCAGTCAGTTCTTTTGTCTGTGCTGCATCAAATACAACATCTGTCTTTTCCTCTGCCTCTTTTTCCACTGTAACAGCAGTTGCTCCGGCTTTTTCAAGAACTCCGCAGAGAACCATTTTTTCAGACAGTTCCATATCCTCTAAGGTATCTCCTGTCAGGCTTAAAAGCTTTCCTGCTAAATTTTCTGCTCCCAGTTCTTTTACCAAGCTTAAAGCCAGATCTTTTGCAGAAAGTCCCTCTGGCAGTTTTCCAGTTAATTTTACTGTTTCTTTTAAAGCACCGTTTTCAGGTTCTTCTAACAGCAGTTCGCCGGTCTCTAATACCTGCTTTAACTGTGTCGGATCTGCGCAGGTGACCTGAGCGCCGATGGCGCCGGCTGCTCTCGCTGCCTTATCACAGGTGACAGCTCTCTGACCTGGTTTTAAAAGACCATCTGCAAGAAGCTTTCCGCACATTCCTTTTCCATAGTAAAATGGAATGTTTTCCTTTTCTGCCTTTTCTCTTAAGGCTTTATGTAGACCGGATACCTCCGGTGAATTGGGAGGTACGGTCTGATCAACTACAACTACGGTTGCTACTGCGGGTTTCTTTTCTGTTTTTAAAAATACCTGTGCAAGTTCATTATCCTGGATCACACACAGATCCACTTTCTGCATCTTCACATTTCCCATTTTTATTACCCCTCTGCCAGTTTTTTATACTCCTGGTACTTCTCCTTTGCATCCAGTTCTGCTTCTGCAAGAAGTTTTTCCGCTTCCTCCGGGAAGGTTCTTGTTAATGCGGAAAATCTTACTTCACCCATAAGGAAGTCTCTTAAGTTCAGAGTTGGCTCCTTGGAGTCCAGAACAAATGGATTTTTTCCTTCTTTCTTAAGGTCTGGATTATAGTGGTACAGGTTCCAGTAACCTGCTGCTACTGCTTCTTTTGCTTCCTGCTGTGCGCATCCCATGCCCTTTACAAGACCGTGGTTGATACATGGAGCATAGGCGATGATCAGGGACGGACCCTTGAATTCTTCTGCTTCTTTTAATACCTTTGCCAGCTGTGCAGGATTTGCACCCATAGCTACCTGGGCTACATAGCAGTAACCATACTGCATTGCCATCAGGCCTAAATCTTTCTTCTTTGTCTTCTTACCGGAAGCTGCAAACTGTGCAACTGCACCGATCTGTGTTGCCTTGGAAGCCTGACCGCCTGTATTGGAGTAAACTTCGGTATCTACAACCAGGATGTTTACGTCAGTTCCGCTTGCTAATACATGGTCCAAACCGCCAAAGCCGATATCATAAGCCCAGCCGTCGCCGCCGTACATCCACATGGATTTCTTGGACAGATGCTCCTTGTTGTTTAAGATATCTGCCTTGCGGTCAGCCTGCTCTCCTGTAAGTTCTGCTGCTTCTAATGCCTTAACCAGGTTTTCGCTTACTTCCATGGTCTTGTCGCCATCATTATAAGCATCAAACCATGCATCAATTGCTGCACTTAAAGATGCATCTACGCTATTTTCCTTCAGCTCTTTTACAACACCTGCAACTCTTTCTCTCTGCTGTGTCACTGCAAGGCACATACCAAGGGAAAATTCTGCGTTGTTCTCAAATAAGGAGTTGGAGAATGCCGGTCCAAAGCCCTTTTCATTGGTTGTATAAGGTACACAAGGAAGTGCTGCGCCCCATGCCTGTGTACAGCCGGTTGCATTTGCGATCACCATACGGTCACCAAACATCTGGGTCATCAGCTTTGCGTAAGGTGTTTCACCGCAGCCTGCACATGCGCCGGAGAACTCTAATAATGGAGTCTCAAACTGACTTCCCTTAACGGTATTCTTAGCCAGTGGATTTTTCTTCTTGGAAAGTTTTACTGCATAATTCCAGTTTTCGATCTCTGCTGCCTGGGAGTCTAATGGCTTCATGGTAAGAGCCTTTTCCTTAGCCGGGCATACCTGAACGCAGGCACCGCAGCCTAAGCAGTCTAATGGAGAAACCTGGATCCTGTAGGTGTATTCCTCTAAGCCTTTTCCAGTTGCCTTCTTTGTCTTAAATCCTTCTGGTGCATTTTCTGCTTCTGCTGCACTTACCAGAAATGGACGTACTGCTGCATGCGGGCACACATAAGAACACTGGTTACACTGGAGGCACTTGTCCGGATCCCATTCAGGAACATCTACTGCTGTTCCTCTCTTTTCATATTTAGAAGTACCAAGAGGTACGGTACCATCTTCTCTGCCTGTAAATGCACTGACTGGAAGGCTGTCACCCTTTAAGGAGTTAATCGGCAGCATAAGATTTTTTACAAATTCTGGAAGATTTTCATCTACCTTTGCTGTCTCCGGCTCTAAAGAAGCCCATTCTTCCGGAACCTTTACTTCTACCAGTCTCTGGTATCCGCAGTCAACTGCCTGATAGTTCATATTTACAACCTTTTCGCCCTTCTTTCCGTAGGACTTAAGGATGGCTTTCTTCATGTACTCTACTGCATCATCAAATGGGATCACATTTGCCAGTTTGAAGAAAGCTGACTGTAAAACTGCGTTGGTACGGTTTCCAAGTCCGATCTCCTTACCGATCTTTACTGCATTGATGATGTAAAATTTAATATGGTTTTCTGCAATGTAGCGCTTTACAGATGCTGGCAGATGCTTGTCCAGTTCATCTTCATTCCAGATGCAGTTTAATAAGAAAGTACCGCCTGGTTTACATTCCTGGACAATGTCATATTTCTGGATATAAGACTGATTGTGGCAGGCAACAAAGTCTGCATGGGATACCAGATAGCTTCCACGGATCGGCTTATGTCCGAAACGAAGATGGGAACGGGTAACACCGCCGGATTTCTTGGTATCATACTCAAAATATGCCTGAACATACATATCAGTGTGGTCACCGATGATCTTAATGGAGTTCTTGTTGGCACCAACTGTACCGTCTGAACCAAGTCCCCAGAACTTGCAGCTGATGGTTCCCTCTGCAACTACATCGATCGGTGCCCCTACAGCCAGTGAATGATGGGTCACATCATCATTGATACCTACTGTAAAGTGGTTTTTTGGCTCTTCTGCTTCCAGGTTGTTAAATACTGCTTCAATCTGGTTTGCAGTAACATCTTTAATAGAAAGACCATATCTGCCTGCGTATACACGGATATTTCTGCCGGACTCTGCAATAGCACTGCAAACGTCCAGATACAGAGGTTCGCCTAAAGAACCTGGCTCCTTGGTACGGTCCATAACTGCAATACGCTTTACAGTCTCAGGAATTGCAGAAAGGAAATGCTTAATGGAGAATGGACGGTACAGATGTACCTGTAAATATCCGGTCTTTCTGCCATGTGCATTTAAGTAATCAACGGTCTCACGGATCACACCATCTACAGATCCCATTGCAATGATCACTTCTTCTGCATCCGGACATCCGTAGTAGTTAAACAGGTGATAATCTCTTCCTGTGATCTTGTTGATCTCTCCCATGTAGTTTTCAACGATCTCAGGGATCGCCTCATAATATGGGTTTGCTGCTTCACGATACTGGAAGTATACGTCCGGGTTCTGTACGGTACTTCTCTGTACAGGACGCTCCGGATTTAAGGATCTCTTGCGGAATGCATCCAGTGCATCTCTGTCTAAGAGTCTGTCTAAATCTGCATAATCCATTACTTCTACTTTCTGGATCTCGTGGGAAGTACGGAAACCATCGAAGAAATGAAGGAAAGGAACGCGGCCCTTAATAGCTGCCAGGTGGGCAACGCCGGCCAGATCCATGATCTCCTGAACGGTACTGCTGCAAAGCATTGCAAAACCGGTCTGTCTGGTTGCCATTACATCAGAGTGCTCTCCGAAAATGGAGAATGCGTGGGTTCCTACGGAACGGGCACTTACATGAAGGACACCTGGGTGTAACTGACCGGAAATACGGTACATTGGCGGGATCATAAGGAGCAGGCCCTGGGATGCTGTGTAGCTGGTTGCCAGTGCGCCGGACTCCAGTGCGCCGTGCATAGCGCCGCAGGCGCCAGCCTCAGACTGCATTTCTACCAGTTTGACTCTCTGTCCAAACAGGTTTTTCTTACCTGCTGCAGACCAGGCATCTACATGCTCTGCCATTGGTGAAGAAGGGGTAATGGGGTAAATGGTAGCTACTTCTGTAAATGCATAAGACACATAAGCAGCAGCTTCATTACCATCCATTGTTTTCATCAATTTTTTCTGTTTCTCTTCCATCATTTTCCTCCTGAGATTCGTGAATGCCTTTATGGTATGGGGTTTTTAAATCTACTTGGCAATATTTCTAAATACGTTTCTACCGTGGCATTCTGTATGGTAATATTTCTGTACTCACTGTTTTAAGGGTGTTACTTTTCCGGCTCAAGTTCTTCAAAAAGTTCTACTGCCGGTATAATTGCTGATGCACCATAGTAAAAGAAAACCAGTCTTAAAACTTCGCCGACCTCATCCATGGTGGCACCTTTTTTCACTGCCAGTTCGCCGTGTGTTTTAATCGTCACAGCATTTCCTGCGCAGCATCCCATAAGCATTAACATCAGTTCCATGTATTTAGCCGGAACATGTGTTATATCCTGTTTGCAGATCGCGAACTGCTGGCTGAATGCCTGGAGCAGTTTTGGATCATTTGCCATTTTTTTGTGGATAGAAAGAACGTTTCCGCCTCTCTGCTCCTTTAACCGTTCCAGGATCTCTTCTGCCTGGGCGATCTTTTCTTTATTTTCCTGTTTCATGGTATGTACTCCTTTTGATTGTCTGTTCCTTTCTGTACCCACGGAATGCGGGTACGAAAACATTACCTTTACTGATACTTCTTCTGTAAAAATGCCGGGGCAAGTTCAGGAAACAGAGCGTATGTCATAACATCTTCTTCTGTTCTTGCAAAGCCTGCTGCTTCTGCTTTTGCTTTCTCCCATCCAGGAGCGATCAGGCTTCCCGGACGTTCTGTGATCATTTTGTCATTTCCTAAAACAGCTGCCTTCAGTTCCGGTGCGATCTCACCAGCCGGACGTCCGTACATGCCGCGGATGTAAGTTTTGCTCTCATTGGAGATCATCTTGTATCTCTGTCCCGTAAGGACGTTAATAGTTGCCTGGGCGCCTACCATCTGAGCAAACGGAGTTGCTAAAGGCGGATAACCGAAATCTTTATGTACCTTATGGACTTCCTCAAATACTTCATTAATGCGGTTTTCTGCATTCATGCCTTTTAACTGGCTTTCCAGGTTAGAAAGCATTCCGCCTGGGATCTGATGTTTTAAAACACTGATATCTACACCTGTACGCTTGCTTGCAAATTCTTTGTATTTTTCACGCAGCTTCATGAAATAATCATTGATCTCTGCCAGAAGGTCCATATCCAGATGAGGATCAAAGCCTGTTCCCTTTAAGCAGGTAACAATACTTTCAACCGGCGGATGGGCAGGGCCAAGAGAAAGAGCAGATACATCGCAATCTACGGTACAGGCACCGGCTTTAATGGCTTCCCAATAACAGATATCCGCCATACCGCCGATACAGTGTGCATGGAAATGAACCGGAAGACCTACTTCTTTGCGGATCGCTCTGATCACATCCGATACCTGCTTGGGGTTCATCATTCCGGCCATATCTTCTACATGAATGACTTTTACGCCCAATGCTGCATAATCCTTTGCCATCTGTACATATTTTTCTAACGTATGTACCGGGCTTATGGTGTAGCAGATATTTGCTTCTGCTGTTTTTCCGTTTTTAAGCACTGCCTTAATGGCTGTCTCTGTATTTCTCACATCGTTTAAACCATCAAATACCAGGAACTTATCAATTCCGGCTTTTGCTGCCAGTTCTACGAATTTTTCTACCACATCATCGGGATACTGTTTGTAGCCGATCAGGTTCTGTCCACGGAGGAGCATTCTCAGCGGTGTCTTCTTACACAGCTTCTTAAATTCCCTTACCCGTTCCCAGGGATCATCTCCTAAATAGCGGATAGCAACATCAAAAGTTGCACCGCCCCACATTTCCATACATTCATATCCAACCTCATCCATCTTCGGCAGGATCGGGAGCATATCCTGTGTGCGGATCCTGGTTGCTAAAAGGGACTGCTGGCCGTCACGCCACTCTACACTGCTGATCCTAATCGGTCTTTCAGGAACTGTTTCTTTTGCTGTTTTCCAGAAAAACATTCTGCACCTCCATTTACATGTTTTATGTGTTTTCATTCTCTTTAAGTTAATATATTAATTTAATTTATTCGATGTTTAGTTAAGTTATTAACTTATTTCTGAGCAAACTATACATCTTTTCTCATTAAATAGCAATAGTAAATGCTTATTTTTTTGTTTTTTGGATATTTTGCACAGTTTTTGTGTTTTGATTTAGTTGATATTTTAATGTTACTTGTTAACTTAAGTTAATTTGTTAACTTTTTATGTCTTTTTAATTGCTTTTATATGGGGCGTATGATATGATAAATACAGAATAAAAAGAACAGACCAGAAAAGAGGTTTTTTATGCCTACGTTAAAAGATGTAGCTGCGCTGGCAGGCGTTTCAGCCGCTACTGTATCCTTATATTTGAACGGAAAATCTGCAGGAAGGATCTCCCAGCAGAAACAAAAAGAAATAGAAGAAGCTTTAAAGCAGTTAAGTTACCAGCCCTCATCTGCCTCCAGGCAACTAAAAGAGCTGGGCACTTCCCCCCTTATATACACAGTTGCTGTATACTGGGCAGCTGACCCACGATCTGCCCTTTTAGGAAAAGTTATGGCCGGGATCCAGTCATCTCTTGCCAAAAACCAGATGACCAACTGCAATATTGTGATCTGCCCATTTAAGCCAAATGAACTGTACAAAGAAAAGGGACTGATCGACCCGAAGCTGTACAACTACGATGCTGCTATCATCGCAAATACTGCCGTAATGGACATGCAGTACTTAGACAGTATTATGCCGCCTATCCCCGTGGTCCTTTTAAACAGACGTTCTGATCAGTACAGCTATGTTTCCATCAACAACCAGAAAATGGGTGCCTCTCTTGCTGATATGATCGCAGACCGGGGCTTTAAAAGCGTGTCTGTTTTCCGTTCCCAGTCTCCTTACCTGGCTGTGGATGACCGTGTTACCGGTTTTATCAATGGCTGCCGTGCCAAAGGGGTGGACATGCCAAATCATGCCTTATTTTACACAGATAATTCTACAGACGGCGGTATCCAGGCTGCTGCAGAATTTCTCAAGTTAAGTGAACGTCCGGATGTAGTCTTCTGCGACTCCGACTCCATTGCCTTAGGAGCACTCTACGCTTTCTACCAGGCCGGCGTCCGTATCCCAAAAGACCTGTCCGTCATAAGCATCGGGCTCCACCACTCATCCACCAGTAAATGCTCCATTCCGCCATTAACTGTATCCGAAGTTCCGCTGACACAGATGGCAGAAGGCTGTATGGACTATGTGATCCGCGCTTTGACAGATAAATCCTATGCTGCAGATCCAGAGCCGGTACATGTAGAACTGGAAACGAAGATCATTGTGAGGGAGTCGTTTCAGTAAAATGTCGTAAACAAAAAAGCTATTGCAAATTGACTTCACATCATCACTTTGCAATAGCTTTCTTTATACTGTATCTAAGTATCTGATTTTAATATACCTGACTGATTAAATCTTAGTTCTCATTCATCTTAGCCAGTTTTGCAGCCTGATCTGCGGCGATCAGGTTGTCTAACAGTTCCTGGATATCACCGTTCATAATAGAATCGATCTTGTATAAGGTCAGCTTGATCCTGTGGTCGGTAACACGGCCCTGTGGGAAATTGTAGGTACGGATCTTCTCGGAACGGTCTCCGGTACCGATCTGGCTGCGGCGTTCTTCTGCCTCGGAGTTCTGGCGTTTTTCCAGCTCTAAATCATACAGTTTGGAACGTAACAGACGGAATGCTTTTTCCTTGTTCTGCAGCTGTGATTTTTCTGTCTGGCTGTAGATAACGATACCAGTCGGTATATGGGTCAGACGTACTGCGGAGTCAGTGGTATTGACACACTGTCCACCGTTACCAGACGCACGCATTACGTCAATACGGCAATCATTCATATCGATCTGAACATCTACTTCTTCTGCTTCCGGCATAACTGCTACCGTTGCTGTAGAGGTATGGATACGACCGCCGGACTCTGTCTCAGGCACACGCTGTACACGATGTACACCGCTTTCGTATTTTAACTTGGAATAAGCGCCTTTTCCTGTAACCATAGCTACAACTTCCTTAAAGCCGCCGATACCATTTTCATTGATACTGATGATCTCTACTTTCCAGTGCTGGCTGTCTGCGTAGTTGGAATACATACGGTAAAGTTCAGCTGCGAAAAGAGCTGCCTCGTCACCGCCTGCGCCTGCACGGATCTCCAGAATAATGTTCTTGTCATCGTTCGGGTCTTTTGGAAGAAGAAGGATCTTTAATTCATGCTCCAGTTCCTCAATGCGCTTCTTTGCATCGGATAATTCTTCCTTTGCCATTTCGCGCATTTCCTCGTCATTTTCTTCCTCTAACATTGCCAGACTGTCTTCTACGTCCTGCTTTGCCTGCTTGTACTGCTTGTAAGCTTCTACGATCGGTGCCAGTTCAGCCTGCTCCTTCATCAGCTTGGTAAAACGTTTGGTATCCTGGGTCACATCCGGGTCCCCAAGCATACGCATCAGTTCTTCATAATGGATCAACATATCATCCAGTTTATCAAACATAATTTTTACTTCTCCTTCCTGGCACATACCACCCGGTCGTTTCCAGCCATATCCCGGACAGTCCTAAGCCCACTAAATCCCATTGCTTCAAATATTTCTGTTACATCCTTTGCCTGATCCCAGCCGATCTCCATATAGATGCTTCCGCCGTTTTTCAGGTATTTTTTTCCTTCTTCTGCTAAAATGCGGTAAAATTTCAGTCCGTCCGGCTCACCGTCTAAGGCCATCCGTGGCTCATGATCTTTTACCTCCGGCTCCAGTCCCTCGATCACCTGACTGGGGATATAGGGGGGATTGGATACGATCACATTATACTGCTTTTCTGGATTCAAAGCAGAAAACATATCACTTTTTATAAATTTCACTGGCTGATCCAGAAGTTTTTCCCCATTAGATCTTGCCACCTTTAACGCTTCTTCTGACAGATCAAGAGCTGTTACGTCTGTATAGCCCCCAAGCTTTGCCAGACTGATAGCAATGCAGCCGGAACCGGTGCATACATCTAAAAGGGAAATATTTTTCTCTTTGTGTTCGCTTAATACCAGTTCTACCAGAGTTTCTGTATCCTGCCTTGGGATCAGAACGTGTTCATTTACCTGAAATTCCAGTCCCATAAATTCCTGGACACCTGTAAGCTGCTGAAGAGGGATACGCATTTCCCGTTTGCTTATCAGTTCCCAGTATTTTTCTATTTTTTTCAGTGTATCCGAATCTGCATCTGTTCCATTTATTCCATTTTCCGTTCCTGTAAGGGGACGGCCCCGTTTTACAAGAAAGGAGGCAAAATTCATGTCAAATACATCCAATAAAAGAAAACGTGCATCTAAAAGCGGGTCAGGAACACCTGCTTTTTCCAGCTTTTCTTTTCCTTCTTCTAAAAGAGTCCCAAGGGTCATTTTCATGCCTGTTCCTCT